>JGI12104J13512_1001275_pt1 | contig 19076 bp, 15 predicted proteins | sample TerdegcTABiofilm_FD_13512 | JGI IMG/M metagenome (IMG submission 13512)
GCCTCACATGATCAACAGGTTTGACGAACGTAACTAGCGTTTCAGGGTGGGCAACGTCGTTGGAGGGCGTCACAATGGTCTGGCAGGTCATTCTTTGCGGGGCGCTGGCCCATGCTGAATCGGGCGGCTGGCTAGAGAAGAACACCGATAAGGGCAAATGATTATGCTTCTCCGCTGTCCTCAATGCGGTGTTGCGGCGCGAGCGCCGGCTCCGGGGACGTACCGTTGTCCTCGCTGTCAGACGGTCATAGACGTGCCGGAACCCGATCCCCAGCCTCGATCGGGCACAATCGTCGCCGGCGCGGAGACGTGTATCTGTGCTCAACCGCCCGAGCTTCCCAAGATCGCAGGCCAGTCCTCTGTACGCTTCGGCAAGAAGCGGTCCGGCCTCCCAAGCATCCTCACGTTGCCGGTTATGCTGGTGATGGGATTCGTCGGGGTCGTCATGGGACTCATCTTTTCCCTGGCCATAGAGCCGTTTATGGGCTTCATCCCGACCATGCTTTATCTGCCGATCTTGCTTTTGATTTCAGGGTGGTTTGCCATCTTTTGTTGCTATCGCCTGTTCGACCTGAAGCTCGCCCGCTACTGGCTCATCGTGATTTTGTTCGGGTTGAGCATGGCAACTTGCGGCTGGTTTGCAGGAAGCCAGTATGAGGTCGATGTCCGACGGCTGCCCGAAACACCTTTTGTCAACCCGTGGACGGAGAAACACACGAGAGAAGCTTCGATGATGGTCGTAGGTGGGTTACTCGGATTGTATCTCGGCTGCTTTTTGGGGCTGAAGACCGCGGAGTACATTGACCGTCTGGAAAAGGCCTCTGTGGAAGGCTCGTCACCTCCCGTCACTCAGTGACCTTTTGCGCGACTAAGCGAGATGTCAAGGCGATACAGCGACTCCGTTTCCCGGTCGAAGCCCACCTTTAATGGGATAGGCGATTCTATTGCAGTCTGCCTTTCTATGGCCCGATACCAGCCCGTATCAGACGCCCCCCGCATGAAGTGCTGGGCGTGATAGCTCTTCGTTGATCCATAGCGGAACACGTATCCGGGAACCGGATGGATGTCGAGTGGATCGGCTGGAGGGCCGCACATCTTGTGAAGCCTGGCCATGAATTCCTGGTCAAAGTCGGCCCGGCCATGAGTGGGCCATTTCACTTGTTCCCAGGCTTTTCTCGTCAGGCAGATCGAGGCGTGGAACCGCCCGGCGGCCGGTTCTTCCTCCAATTGGCTGGTATAGAGGCTCAGGACGCGGGACGGTTTCGACCACAATCGCCCTGTCGTCTCCATCGCCTCGACGTGGGTCGCCAGATGCCACGGCAGATAGATGTCGTCGTCCTCCCAGACGGCGAGATAGTCGGCGTCCCAATCCTGGATGGCCATTCTGGCAAGGGCGTTGTACTTGCTTCCCAAATCGGGAAAGCGCTTCGATGTCACGACTTGAAGCGAACCGTTGCGATAGGGCTTTAATGCGCCCCCATCCTCCCAGATGAGCAGCATGCGAGGCATTGCGATCTTCTGGGCTAGAAAACAGGCCGCGGCGTTGGCGACCAAGTGGGGGCGTCGAAAACTTGGACACAAGCCAACGATCATGCGTTTTGCTCCGCTGCAATGGGCAGCCACTTCCCAATGGGGCAGGCCTGATCGGCCCATTCGGCTTTTCCTCCTTGACCGGTTGGGGCGTCGATGAGATAGCAGCCGCAGATCGAGCACCGGTTTTCGTTGCGGTGTTCGCAGAGGGCACAGTGGTTGAGACGTTCTTCAAGTTGTTCCTGACTCACGAACCGAGCCCCTGTTTTGACGTGCTCGATGACGGCCCTGGCGAAGTTGAAGACCTGACGTGCTGTCGAAGGCAGGGGCGGCTTGTCTTCCCGTCGATTGGAGAGAATCGTCAAGCCGTTCCAGTCCTCGTAATGCTTGATGACTGACCACTCTGGCTTTTCCTTAAGAAATCGCCGCAGGGCTGGGAGTAGACCTGGGCCGCCGTTCTCGCCGCGTTCGCCAAACGTCTTGGTGTCATGGAGAACAATCAGTCCTTGGACTTTGTTCGCATGAGCCGTGAGCTCGGCCCACAGCTGATCGGCAGTGTGCAGCGTATCGATAAAGAGGAGGTCAATTCCTTCAGGCAGTTCAACAACCCTGGAGTCGCCCTGAATGAATTCGAAGGCGACGCCATTTGTTTTATCGGCGAGCTGGCTCAGCCATGCTGGCGCATGCACGTCAACTGAGATGAGTCGTCGCGGCTTAGCCGCCAGGAAAGCCGCCGTGCTCCCGCCGCGGGCGGTTCCCAATTCAACCACGAGATTTTTGCCAGCCGCCAATTCTTTCAGTCGCGGGATGTGGCCCTTCAGGTCGGGATGTTTTTCAGCTTGGAACTCATACCACCTGTCGATGGATTCGATAGTCTGGGAGCCGCAACCGCCGCAGCCAGCTGTTTTCTGGACGGGGGGATGGATGTGTTTCTCTGGATCGGCCAGCAGGTAGTCCCACTGTTCCTTTGTCAAGCGATTGAACGCGCCTTGCGGCGGCGATCCATCGCCGGGGTCTTCGCCGACGCCATCCACAAAGTGCCGATAGACGCGATCCAAGGACATGCCGAGTTCGATGTGTTCCAGGACGTAATTGCGGACTTTGTTCCACAGAGTCAAGGGATAGGGCACGCCTTTGGGGCGTCCGAAGCGGTGGACCCAGCGAACACCGGGGAGACACAGACACTGACGCCCAGCCTTGCGATATTTCTCATGGATATAGCACTCTTCGCCGCCGAAGCCGCGGGCCAAGGGATGAAAGCCCAGCCATGTTTCGCGGCGGGCGCAGAATAGCCCCAATCCCTGGGCAAAGATTTCAAAGGGCGGATTGTCCGAAGCATGTCCTCGCGGATCGGATCCCCAGATGCCCCACATCTCGGCCCGCCACACGTCCTGAAAGTGGGTCCAGAAGGCGAGTCCGTTGTCCGAACAGAGGACGCCCTGGAGGAGATCATCGCACGGATCGTGTTCTCGCAGATACGTCTTGAGGGCGTCCAGCGCCCCGATCTGGAGCAGCACGTGGCAATCCGTGACGAGCACGTAATCGCCAGCTGCATGCTCGAAGATCGCATTTCTGGCAGGAGACGTTCCGACAGGTTGGGCCAGCGGCACGTAACGCACCGGAAGCTCTTTCCGATGGACTGTCTGGCAGTAGTGTCTCACGGTCTGCCCAGACGGGAGATGCGGGGCGTTATCGACGACCACGATTTCACAGTTATCCAGGGACGGAATGTGATGCACAAGCAGGCTTTGGATCGTGAAATAGACTCCATCAAAATCGTCGTAACAGGCCATGCCGATAGTGAGGTTCATTCCAGATCACCTCCTACTTTGGAACACATAGATACTCTTTCTCATCGCCATAATACTGTCCCGGTTGTGATGGTGTAGGGCAATCACACCACGCTTCACACAAGTTCCAAAAGAGAACCCATTGTGTTTCGTTCCACCACCAACGGCATGTGTTGTACGCGCACGGATAGGGCGTTGTCGTTGTTGTCGTCGTTGTCGTTGTCGTTGTTGTTGTGGTGGTGGTTGTTGTTGTGGTGGTGCTGGTGGTGGTGGACGTTGTCGTGCTGGTACTCGTCGAGGTCGTGGTGCTTGTGGTGGTCGAGGTCGAGGTGCTGGTCGAGGTTGTGGTACTCGTGGAGGTCGAAGTCGTTGTGCTGGTTGTGGAGCTGGTCGGCGGCGGGGGAGGCGGTTGATCCACGCAGTCAGAGACAAATGTGTTTGTCCACCCCTCTTCAGGATCCCAAACCGGCCCTGGACCTTGCGGCGGCACGCAGTAGCACCCGCGGGCGCACCCTTCCGTCAACGCCCACACGCCGTACCACGACGACCATTCCCAGATGCACTGGCCGCCGCAGGGCGCCCTGGTCGTCGTTGTTCCCTGACAGGGAGTCTGTGTCATTTGACCCCGGAATTGAGGAATGGACCGCGGCGGCGTGCAGCCGCTGCAATTCTGACTGCACTGATAGCTCTGCAATTCCCATACGAGATAACCGCGTTCACGTTCTGTCACAATCCATGTGCATAGCCCTGTGCAACCGCATTCCCGAGTGAGTTTCTGCTGGTCATCCGTGCATCGCAGCATGTAACTTCCGGGGAATTCCAGGTCTTCCGGACAGAGCACAGGACAGCCGCAACCCGGCGAACAGGCCCCGCCATAGGAGTGAAGGACCTTGCGGCCCGACTGATCATAGGCGAGTTCGTAGAAGCACCAGCCGTCGCACGGACAGGGCGCTGTCGATGCCGCGGCAGGAATGCAGTCCACCGTAATCGTTTGACCGTCGCGAATCGGCGTTTGTCCTACGTCGCAGGGAATCGGGGCGCACTGACATCCAGGGGCGCAGCGATTGGCGATCACGACGCTGTTCCAGTAATCGCAGCGTCCGAAGCAGGCGCATGTTGTGGTTGTGGCTGCTTGTTCTGAGGTCAGACACCCAACGCTGATGGTCTGGCCCGGCACAACCGAGCGGCAGGGCGCCGGGGCGCAGACGCAACCCGATTGGCAATTCGACGAAACGAGACTTAACCCAGATTCTGTGGCCGCGTAGAGGCAAGCTCCCGGACAGGCTGTCGTCGTGGTGCTCGTCGTTGTCGTCGTTGTACTTGTGCTCGTCGTTGTGCTCGTCGTTGTGCTTGTGGTTCCCGGTGCGCAGATGGATTGGCGACACTCCCCTGTCATCGCACCAGCAAAGGGCGGCGACGCACAGGGGCAATCTGCTGGACAATCGCCGCCGATCCAGCCTGCACCATCCCACGTTTTAACGCAAGGCGAACCACATCCCGGCGTTGTCGTCGTCGGCGGCGGCCCTGATGGCGGCGGGCAAGGCCAGTTCCATGTGCCGCACGTGCAGTGACACACCGTATAGGCAAACTGGTGGCAACTGGGGTCGTCCGGCACGTAGGACGGCGGATCGCAGGAACACGTCTTGCACGGGCCTCCGTCAGGGCAGGGACAGGTCCAGGTGCGGCTGCACGAATCCTTGACTTTGACCCACCGCTGCCAATCGACGGTCCAGACCCACTCGCAGCCGCCGCCGCAGGGGACGCACGACGGCGGAACCGTCGTTGTTGTCCCACATGCCGTATGCGTGATATCGCACGGGTCCTGCGGAGGCCGCGATGGATAGGGACACTGACATCCCGGGCAGCAATCCGAGCCATGCAGTCCCCACGTCAGGCCGCCGCCCACCACGACCGCCTTCCAGAGACACCCATCGCATGGGTCCTCTTCGGTGGGGCAACAGCACAAGGGCCGTGCTGTCGTCGTTGTAATCGGATTGCAGGGGTGTCCAGGAGGGTAGGGATTCAGCGAGGTTGTTGTCCCCTCCTGGGTTGTGGTCGTGCCGCAGACTGAATTCGGCGGTTGCGACCCCTCCTTGACGCAATCGGTGGAGGCGTACAAACAGTTTCCACCGCCACAGAATTGAGGCGGCGCACACTGACAGCCGACGCTGCAATCACTGGTCTGCAAACTCCAGGATGACGTGTCTGAATCCCATACCCAATAGCATGAACCTGAACATGGCGCTGTTGTGGTTGTGACGCATGGAACTGTGATTTCCCAGTCGTCTTCGGAACAGCGCTCTGGCTGGGGAGCGCATTCACAGCCCTGAGGACAGGTACTCTCTTTGATACGGGCTTGCCCGTCAACGCACTCCCACGTGCAGGTGCACGGTTCGCAGCCGCCGGCGCCCCAGCCCGGATATGGTGTTGTCGTTGTCCCAGGGAGACTATCACGGCAGGTGAGGGCATAAAGGATCGGTTCTGCCGCCGTGTGCTGAACCGCGAGATACATTCGCGCCGTGTTGAGGTCGAGCGTGATGGAATCGAGATCGCTGCGGTGTTCATCAAAGGTGGCGAAGAAATAACTGAGCGGGGCCGCAAAGGAACTGAAACTCCCTCCCAGGATTTCTTCCGAGAGTTGACGAATCCGCTTCAGGATGGACTGCGTGCAGGGTTCGGAGAGATTGCAACCCGTCGTCTGATACCACCGCTGACCGAACCCCTCTTCACTCTCGTCTTCGGCGACGCGAAACGTCTTGTATTGGCCTCGTTCGCACACCGGGTACGTCAAGCGAATCGTTTTCGCCGGTGGTCGTCTGTCGGCGCGGCGGTCGGTTCGTCCGCTCAGTCCCAGCATGCGAAATGCCGCCTCCTCTGACGCATCGTCGCGCTCCGATTCGCTCAAATAATACGGTCGTTTCGTAAAGATGACGGTGACATAGACGCCGTCGAGACCCCACAGGAGCACGGTCGGATAGACGACGCACCCCAGGGCCGCAGCCAGCGCATCAAGAATGACTGTGCCGGGCTGTCCCGGCGTCGTCCAGCCCTCGGGGTCAGGCCGCAGGGGCGGCAGCGTCGTTGTCGTCGTGCTGGTCGTGGTTGACGACGTTGGTTGCGACGTTGTCGTCGAGGAAGTGCTTGTTGACGTGGTGCAGACGCGGCTGGTGGTCGTTGTCGTTCCTAAGATGTCGTCCGCCAGATCGGGAAGTTCCTGCAGGTCTTCTTCTGTCAGGTCCTGCCAGAAACAAAAGTGATCCCCAGCCAGTTGAAAGGCGATCCGGCATCCCAGGGCTGTTTCCACCCGCTCGAAAATCTCGCGCCAGCTGGTTGGTTTATCGAGCGAGACATGGACAAACTGCCAGAAATAACGCGGATCGGCAAGCACCAGGAGATACAGTTCTTCGTCTGCGTCTTCGGCTGGCTCATCTTCGAGAAGCTCCGTAGCGCGAATGGGCATGATATCGACTGGCCGCACAGGGAGCCGGGGAGCGATGGACCATGAGCCTGGCGGTTTGTTTCCTTCGCCGTCAGAGTATTCGACTGCATATTCCAGCGTCAACCAGTCGTCCGACTCCCATAACTGACGATACAGCTTGCGGGCCGTCGTACCGTCCACCAAAAAGAGGCCGACGCCAAAGCGGGTAGCCCCAGCAGGGAGCCACAGGGTATTGAGTTTCCACCGGCGAGGCAGCCGGTCCGCCCAGCGGAATTGAGACCAGCCGCCAAGCGGTTTCGAGGTCGCCGACATCAGCCACAATTGACTTGGGGCGAATGGGTGCTGGGGTGGGGCCATATAGGGCCAGTGTCCGGGCGGCCAGTTCTGTCGAAACCAGCGCCGGACCCGCTTGGACGCGGGTTGGAGAAGGATGGGCTGGCCGTTGATGGTCAATTCAACGCGACGTTCGCTCACGACAAATCCCAATCAAAATCGGCGGCAAAATCCACGGCAAAGCTGGCAAAGTCCAGTTCTCCGCGCTCGCCCCGCAGCCAGACCAGAGGCGTGCTCGCCGCAGCGGCGATCGTGCCGCGGAGGTTCCATGTGCTGACATCTTTGCCGCAGAGAGCTTTCAGAACTTTACGTTTCCAGGCAAACATCCCGTTTTCCGGATCAAGCAGCCGCACCTCGTCGTGCCCCGCACGATCACGCACAACCCGGAGGTAGACGCGAACCCGAAAGCCCCATTTCTCGGTCACATTCCCCACCGACTGCTCCGGAATAACGAACTCGCCAGCGGATGGCGTTACCGTCACAAATGTGCTGGACGAGGGGATGCGGGCTGGCGCAAGATCAGACGTTGCCAGAAAGCAGGTGCTTTCTGAGAGGGTCAATTCGCTCCTCAGCGTGCTGAGAATCCATGTCAGAATATCAACCGGCGTCGTATCAATACGGCTCATGTCGTGTCATCCTGATTGGGTCCCAGTTTGTCGTTCCACGAGTCATACGGACTCCAACCCCAGCTCGTATCGTTGACGTGCGGCAGACGGCCCACCGGCCAGGCGTAGGCCTGACTGTCGTAAGGCGGGATGCGATCCAGGGCATAGATGTATTTGGCGCGGAGGCGATGGATTTTTCCTTCACCGGCAGGCGACGGCAGCGGCGGCAGACACTCGACGGTCCAGTGCAGGAGATAGCCTTTGACCCCGTTGCGGTCGGTGTAGTCCTCGGGCGGCGGCAGTTCAGGTTGTCTCCCGTACCGTTCGGCGTCCACAAGGATGACCCGTCGCGCCGATCCTTCGCCTAAGCGAGCCACGACGGCAGTGCTGTTGTCATCAGCCTTTTTCGAGCGCATCAATGAGTGCCGACCGTGATCGATCTTGTAGACCGATTTCATGCGGCAATAGGTGTAGATCGCTTGGCTGTGGCTGTCGGAAAAGACCCGTTCTTCTTCCGGGACGGCCAAGCTCTGGGGCTCAACGCGCTCGACAACGACATCCGGCTGTTCGGGGCGGGTGACCTCATCTGGAGCACCAGACGGCGCGGGCCACCAACCGGCGGCATGCCAGGGATGATAGGGACGCTGGAGATAGCACTGGAAGACTGCGACTGCGGCAGGATCGCGTTCGTCGCCCCAGGTATTGTAGCCGTATGGTTCGGGCATCCACGAGAGATTCGGGTCATAAGCCGGAAATGGCGGCTGGCCAAGTGCGTGGATCGACCAGGGCTGACCTTCAAAGGTAAAGTCTTTTCCCAGCTCCAGAAGTTGGTTCGCAAACTGATCTTTGCCGAATTCCTCCGCCGTCGGCGTGTACTGGTACTGGATTTCCGCCGCCACCTGATTTGTCTCGCCAATCTCCTCGGTAATGCCAATGTGAATGGGAATCCACGCTTTCGTCTTCTGTTCGTTTGGCGTTTTGTTAGGGACTTCAAGATCTTCCAAAGCTTGGGCCTGGCTGAGGAATTTCGTGAAATAGTCCAGAATTTGTACAGCGCGAATGACTAAGGCCTTGCGGGGAATATGGGGCGGTCCGAGAAGAACCACCCGACAGCTCCCCGTGTAAGTCACGCCGCGTTCCGTCGCCTTCGCATTCGTAACCCGCATCTCTGTGGCTGGCCAAGGGGCCGCCGTATGGACCTGCTTATCGACGACCTCGTAATCGGTTGTCAGCCCATCCTCATGGACGGCGTACCGCATCCGCATCCGTTTAAACCCAGCCTCCAGGGCTGGGACGGCCAGCCAGCGGTAATCGAACCCCAATCTAGCCACGGGCCGGGAAAGTCGCAGCGTCCCGCGAATCGTCCGCGTCAAATAAAAATTACTGTCTAATTCTTCATCGACGGCCCAGCGATTGTCGAGGACGGTCTGAAGGGCCGCATGACCGCCTTCAAAATGTGCGGCGTAATCGGCATACGTGGACGGCCATTCCAGTTTCTCGCATTGCACCTCCCATCGCACCTTAATCGCGCGACTGCCAATGGTGCTGATGGTTTCGAGGCTGATCGGTTTGGGGCCGTGTCCCAGGTCGCGGTCGGGGTCCTGAGGATTGTCCCGTTCCGGGACGCAGCGAAAGAGCGTCTCGGGAATAACGGCGCCGTTATCGTCGCGGAGAAGGCCTTTGACGACCAAGGTGTGCCGCGGGTCGAGGAGGGCCTGCCGCAGGTCTTTCCAGAGCAACTGCGGCGTGGACGCTTCACGAATGTTGACGCAGTAGCTTCGAGGTCCGCGACTGAGGCCTGTGATCAATCCCTCGAAAACCATCGTGTAACGCACAAAGAAATGATCGGTCCCAGAGGGGTCATAAACGACCTCCTGCCGGAAGGACCGTGTGAGGACGTTTTCCAGGATGATGTTGTTGTATTCGACGCTGATCATTTCTTTTTTGGTCCCCGATTAAAGGGCGCCGCCGGGGCCTGCCGCTGCGGCAACTGGACATTGCCCTGTTGATACGGCTCCAGCCACTGCTGCCAGATCGTCTTCGGCTGCGGATTTTCGCCAGCCAGTTTTTCCATGAGTTTGTTCAATTCTTTGATCGCCAGTTCAATGACAGGGCCGATTAAGACAAAGCGCACGACGTAGGCCGCAATAACCTTGGCGTATCCCACCAGGTTGCGAAGATGCTGGTCGAAGACCCTCCATTCTTCGGTGTCCTTGCGGTAGCGTTCGGCCATGCGGGCATAGAGTTCGGCGCTGCCCAGCGTCCGTGCGGCCAGTCTTCGTTCTTCCTGGAGTCGGGCGGCCACCTGTCGGGCCTCAATGGCAGCAAATCCGGCATGGATGCGGGAAAACCGCTGGGCCATCTCCTGGACCTTGAAGACGGCGTCTTCCTGGGCACGGGCGAAGCGATGAAGGGCCACAGCGGCTTTGGTCGCTGCCCCGATGAGGAGGATCGCCCAGCCAATCGGATTAGTGGCCAGTCCTGCAGCCGACGTTAGCATTCCGCCGACACGTCCGACCATGCCAACAGCCTGAGCGCCGCGGGCTAACTGCTGGGCCGTCATCCCAGCCCGGGCTGCTTGCTGCGCCGCTTGAGGGGTTTTCATGACCCGCGGGGCCTGCCGCAGGTCCCAGAATAATCTGCCCAAACGCCCGTGCTGCACAAATCGGCTCAGGCTTTTCCCAACATATTGCCGAAGGGGCGACCGACTCCGTTCCAGTCTCCATCTCCAGACACGTCCCCGACGGCTTTGCAGAATCCGCTGAAACAGCCCCCCCTGGCTTGCAGACTTGACGCCAGCAGGTCGAGTCCGTTCCTGGCGGACCTGACGGGTCATCGCCTCGCGCTGCCCCAGTTTTCTTGCAATCTGTTCTGCCGGCGGCGTCAGCTTGCTGAGGGCTTCCAGCAACCGCTTGGCTTGCGGCGATTCGCCTGCCAGGGGACTGACCGCCGCCGCCATCCCTGCGGCGGTGCTGGCTGTCGGTTGTCCTCTGGCCTCGGCCATGGCCTCCATCCATGCCCGGCTGAGGGCCTTGGCGTTGGCCTCCTGCAGCCTGTCGAGGTTGAGAACCGCACCGCCAACCGCAGGCACGAACGAACCTTTCATCCCTGCGGCTGTGCTGGCCAAGTCGGTGCGGGCCTGCACCAGGGCCTTGCGGAGTTCCTCGGCCCCGCGGACAATTTCCTCGACAATGGCGGCAAATTCACCCAGCACGTCTCACGTCTCTCTACAGGTCCTTCTCCAGTTGTCGATACGCCTGATACATCTCATAGGCCAATGCGGCATCTTCCTCGTCGCTCGCCGCGGCCAGAAAGGCCTCTTTGGGAATCTCACCAAGGGCCATTCCAATTCCCTTACATACGGGCCACGCCTGCTGCCAGAGGACGCGATCCCGGGCCATTTCGAGGGCCAGAGGCCAACGAGGGTCCCTGGGGTTCACGTCGCCGCACTGCAGGACCCCCCAGCCGAAACGGGCTGCGAGGTCGATCCAGGGAAAAAACGTTGCCTCACGTCCTCCAAAAAGCCATGGAACTGTTCAAACACCGCCGCGACTTCGGCGTCTGTCAGGCCTTTTTGCGTCTCCGGGTTGTAGCGGCGTAATTCGAAAATCTCGGCCACTTTGGCGACGAATTCCTCAGCCTCGGGGTCCTTCTGCTGATCAAAGGCCGCCCCCAGGATGATGAGCTGATCGGCTTCTTTGCTGATCCGGCGATAAAGGCGGAGAGGGTCCGCCGCCACCCATTTCTGACCATTGTGATAGCGAAAAAGGAGCCGTCTCCTGCGAAATGGCCACATCAGCCTGCCTCCTGTCCCGATGCATCGATGGATGGTTCATGGGTCGTGTCTGTTGTATCAGGATATGGTGCAGGCGCTGGCGTCGTCGTTGTGCCGATATCTGTCGCTTGCGGCGAATCTCCCCAGAGACTCATAGACATCCTCCTAATCAAGCAAGGTTTCCGGAATCTGTGTGGTTCCAGAGGTTGGGACGGCGCGATCCAGGCGTTTCCACCAGAACAGATACCGCTCCAAGCATGTTTCCCATTTCCCGGCCAGATTGTTGCTGGCGGTGATCGTCCAGGCGTCGCCAGACGATGGTTTCCAGCCAGCAGCTGCGGCAAGAAAGGGGCCGCCGATGTAAAGCCGCGATCCCTCAACCAAGATCAGATCGTCGATGGCCACGGCTTGGCCGCTGTTGATAGGAGTCGAGGCCGTGACAACAAGCAGGACTGGGTCAGTGCCGTAATTGACTGGGAGTCGAAATGTCCCGCTGACGGCCGTGTGTCCCGACGCTGACAGGTTCGCAACGTTAACCGTAATCCGATTGAGCGTTCCGCTGGAGTCGGGGAGCGCGGCGTCGCCAACGGATCGCCGAAGCTCGAAACGGATTTCTCCGGTTGCCGCCGATGATCGCCGTGCACGGGCGAAGAGAAAATAGACACGGGCCGGGCTGAGAACCAAGGATTGATACAGCGTCGTTTGTTCGCTGCCGTTGCCGACGAGTTTCAGAGCACGTCCTCGATAGGCGAGAACGTCGCCGCTCCGCGTCGTCGTCACTGTGACCTGCGGGCTGGTTCCGCCTGTCAATCGGTTGATCACGCCCAGCTGGGCAATGTCTCCCGGCGTATTTTCAAACGTGACTGTGAAGGGGTTTGTCCCAGCAACCGTGATGTCACTCAGTCCGGGGACCGACCGGAGAGCCGTCTGAATGTCGCTTGCCGTCGGAGCCGGTCCGATCTGCGGCGTCTGCCATAACTTACCAGTTGGGTCAGTCCAGGTCAGAACAAAATAGCCGCCGGTAGGACCGCCGGAAATCGTGATCTGTTGCTGCTCAGGCTCAGTAATGAAAATGGTGGCGCCAGCAGCGCCAGTGTGAATCGTCCAATCTTCTGGCGTGTTGTTGGCAGTCGTCGTTTCGAATCCAGGATTTTCCAGCAGCGACTGAGAGAGTGTCGCAATGCTAAGAGTGAAAAAGGCGCCGGACCCGCCCGGCCAGCTCCGGTCCCAGCGTTTCAACGATGGCTGCCGACTGCCCAAGACGGTTATTGTCGTGCCGTTGCTTCGTAGATTGATGGTTTCGGGATGAACCCATACCGATTCGCCGTAGGCGTTGCGGTCGGCGACGGCAATCGCGGCGTCTCCCTGATTGGCCGCCCCCGGAGTGATGGTCAGGGATTTTGCCGACGATGCAAAATAATAACCGCCGCTCAGTAAATCATTGCGCACAATTTCTAAAGATTCGACGAGGCTGCGATAAGTGAGATTCTTTTCCTCGACATAGCGGCGGAGAAGATTCTGGGCTGCTGACAGAATCTGAGCGTGAAGACCGGCCCCTGCAGCTTCCCACGAACTGTGCCCGTTGATCGCCGCCTGCGCTTCAGGACAAAGGTCGAGAACCGCATCCAGGGCCTGACGTTTGGTCAAGACCGTCCCTGAACGGGCGGCATCCACCGCCCGACCTAGGGCAAAGAGCTTTCCCAGAAGATTGAACAAACCGCTGTCCGCAGACGATGTGTAGAGGTCCATACTGCGGATTCTACACAGACAGAAGACTGAAGTTGGGACATATGTCCCGGCGCCGTCGCCGTCCTTAGGACAACGGAACACCATCAAAGCATATGACTACTGGACCGAGTGGCGCTGTCCGCAGTGTGGGGTCATGACTGAACCTTGCTCACCTAACGTTAAGCCAGTATCATGACGCCGACTCGGTGGGTGGGATAGGCGACGACCGACAAGCCGCACAGTACCCCCGGCTTCCCACCCACGTTTCTTTGCGGGGTGTATTTCTTATCTGACGGGGTGCTGATATGGCATTCATTCTCAAAAAGACCCTCACCCGGTGGTGCTTCAATGGGAGACATTGTCCGACATGTGTCGGGCCGCCACCGGCGTTTCGCGACCACGGTTTTTCGGGGCGTACCGGTCAGTCCGGACCAGGACTTTAGAGGATAAGGTCCTTGATCGCCTCCCATCGGGCATCAATGTACGGTTCGTTATATTGATAGAGTGGATTGTCCTTATAGTTGGCCCCGTAGAGGGACTCGATATGGTACTGCTTCATTTTCTGTTCGTATTCCGCCTCGGCCTTCTTGTACTCCTCCGGCGGGAGGTCCTCCGGAGGCGGCTTGGGCTCCGTGAGTTTGGTCGGAATTTGAACGAAATTCTTCGCCAACTCGTAAGCCTCTTCTAAGGTTTGCGGTCGCCTTCTGGTGTGTTCAGTCATGGCGAATCCTCGACGAAACCGATGGGGTGGTCTTTTGAACGGAACTCCCCATAATATCCAGTTTCCGCCCGACGGCGAATCTCTTCGGGGTCTCGGGTATCTCCCACATACCGCATGAAATAAATCGGCGGGCGGTCGTATGTTTCGTCGTCCCAACTCCGGCGACGTTAAGAAACGGTGGTCGTTGAACTACAGGATGATCGTTCCGTTGGCGTTTTTGTCTTCGTCGAAAGGTGGAGCTTCATCGGAACTGGAAGACTGGGCCTTTTTCCGCTCTTCGAGGGCCTTGAGGGTGTAGGGACCAAGCATCCCCAGTTTGCGCAATTCCTCGTCTTGCCGGTCCATCAGCTCCAACTTTTTTCTCTTTTCCTCTTCCGACATGTGTTCCCACTCCCACTGCGAACGCGCATACTTGGCAAGGATCTTCATTTTGTCGGAAGCGGTGCGAAGGTATTCCTCATCCAGGAACCAGGGCTTCTTTTCCTCGGCCATCTTTTCCCTCCTCCCCGTTCGCCGGAGATACTCGTCGTAGCCATCCCGAGAAATGAAATTAAACCGACCACCTTCCAGGACGCCTGACACGACAACTTTTTCGTAGTCCCAACCCTCGGGGGCATTCGCGATTGGTGGTTGGTGTTTCTTGCGGGTTTTCGTCCCCAGCCTGCCGGGGATCCAGTGTAACAGGTTGCCGGGTCTAAACGATGAGGGAATCGGAAGCGGAACTGTTTCGCGAATCATCAGTTCTTGACGTTGGAGGATTGGTAATCACGCAACCTGCCTTTTCAAATTCCTTCAACATCTCCTCCAATCGTTTCCGACGCTCCTCTTCCGGCAGTCGTCGGGCCTCATACTGCCGACGGAGGACTGCGACCCATGCCTTGGACTTGTCGGAGAGTTTGGCGACAATTTCATCGTTCATGAACCACGGCAATTGCTCTTGTGCCATACGTTGCGATCCTCCTCCGCCCTTGAGAACGTCATCGTATTGACTGTCCCAGATAATCCCAAACCTCCCAATCGTGAGCTGTTCTTGCTCAAGATTCAAATGCTTCGCAGTCCGTATGGAGCCGATCCTTCGCCTCAGTGAATCGTGCTCGTCACAATAAAGGACGAGCGATTTCCTCATTGGCAATTCCACAATCGTTCTGCGCTCAATCCCCTTTTCGTTAAGAGTTTCAATCACCTTTTCGGCAGGCGTCTCAAACACACCTATCCAGCGAGCATCGGTGCCATGCAAGTCCGCCACGAATGTCGCCACGGCCTCTTGATCATACTCCTTGCCCAAGCGGGCGGCAATTGTGTCAAGGATCCTTTCTGGAATGTCCTCGAATTCCAGGATCAGGCTGTTTTCCGAGCCCGTCGTCCAGTTACCGAGGGCGTCCAACACCCTTTTGGGGGATACACCCTCTTCTCGGCTGACCTCCAGGGCCCGCTGCCGGAACTGCCGATGCTCGGGACTGCCGAGTTTTTCCCGGGCCTGTTCGAGCGTCAGGCCGCTCTCTTTATTAGGACTGACATAGATGTGCTGGGGAAGGTTCGGTCCAGATTCTCCCGCCCCGGCCTCCTTGTCGGTGCGGACCCAGTGACCGCCGATCTTCTCGTAGGTCCCGCCGGTCTCTTCCGATGTCGTCCTTGTGATCTCCGGATGGCCGGCGATCTTCTGGCGGACGTCGTCCGGCAGGCTGTACTGTTCCCTGGCGACTGGCTGGGGAGGAGGGGGTTCCGACCCCGGACTCCCCTGTTCCAGGGAGCGGTAGGCCGGATTCTGGAGGAATTCCTCCTCCGGACCGGGATCGGAGATGTCCAGGAGCTCGCGGAGGTCGGCGGCCCGGATCTTGAGCCCCATGTTGAAGGCCGCCTGGAGGGCCTCCAGCTTCTCCCGCGTATCGTCCCGTTCCAGTTCGATGACGAAGCGGAAGGCCTGGGCATCCAGTCCAGGCCAGTTCCAGCCCACGAGGCGGCGGACCACCTGGTCCGTGATCGTCTCCTGGAGATTGATCGCGTCATAGCGGACGATCTGCAGGAAGGTGTCCAGGTGGATCGACGCAAGATTGGAACCGAGACCCGTCGCGTGGGCCTCGGTGGTGAGGGTTTGTCCCAGGATATAGCGCTTGATCTGGTGGCCGAAATAGTCGGTGATGATCTCCTTGAGGGCCTGGGCCCCGGCCAGCGACGGCTCGATCCGTTCCACGCCGTAGACCGCCCCTTCCATCCCCGGAGGCCTCGGCACCAGCAGGATGTTCTTGTTGGGCCCGGCCCGCTCCGCCGCGGCCTGACGGAGTTCCTCCCGGGCCTGGGGATTCCCCGCGGGGTAGTACCAGAGTTCGATCCCGAAGGCACTCCGCTCCAGGAACTCCATCAGCCAGGCCAGGGCGTCGAGCTTCTGGTACCAGGTCCAGTAGATCCGGTCGCGGATCCCCACGCCGAAGATCCGCGAGGCGTTGCGTGGCTCCTCGTACTCGCCGTCCTCGATGTAGTGGCGATGGACGACGAGGAGTTCCCGTTTCCCCGGCGGAGGGAAGTAGGCCCAGCCGAATTCGGTTGATTCAATCCACCGCCGGTGCTCCTCATGCCACTGACGCACGTCTTCGCTCAATCCCGAGACGCCGCCCACGCGAATGCCAAGACCATCAAAAATATCCGTCGCGTCAGAATCAATCTTCCAGACGAGCTTGTCGCCGTGGATCGGATGCCACGACTTGACAACGACACATTTTTCGCCGTCGATCCATTCCCAAGCGTACCGATTGCCGATGGCGTACCGCCCGAACCACAGGGCATGGAGAAGGTTTTCCCGATATTGAAGGAACCGCGGAATCCGACGGAGGATTTTCTCAAGAACACTCTTGGCTTGACCGTAAACTGGATCATCCTTGTCGCATTCGATTCGCCAGTCGAGGAGGGCCGCGGCCCGCTGGCGGAGTTCCACGCACTCCATGACGGAGGCGTCGGCCCGCATCTTGATGGCGTTTTGCCTGGCAAATCGCAGCGCCGTATCCGACGGCCAATACACGCGGGCTGAACCGCCCGAAAACAGCCCCAGAAAACTCGCGCCATGGGGAAACACAGACCGGCCGTTCCCCGGCGGCATGCCAGGGATTTCTTTGACGCCCTCCTGCGTGACCAGGTAGAGACCATCCCCCGCCATGCTCAGGTTCCTGTGTAGGGCTTGTAGATGATCCCCGTTGAATCCGGGTAGCACTCAAATGAGATTAAAAGACGACTGGGACGCGAACCTTTGTTAATTTCAAACTGACCCCGGACGATAGCCACCGGCAGGTCCCAGCTGCCGACGCTGCTTTTAAGTACGAGCCGAAAGGCTTTCTGACTGGCAATCATTGGAATTCCAGCCTCCAGCTGCTTGCCCGGTTGAGGAGTTGTCGATGTCTGACTGACACGGGCAGCCAATTTATCGGCCACCGCGCCATCCCATTTGGCAAGTTCAAGGGTGACACGGACCCGTTTCCCATGATAGATGAGTTCCACAGGAGGTCCGGCGTCGCCTCCTTGCTCGTCGGTATGGACCTCTTCATAAAAATCCTCTTCCTGAATGCGAGCCCCATTCGACGTGTATCCCAGAGATTCCAGAGCCGCATCTTGGCACGACTGCGGCCCAACTTTGACAAGGACGGTCCCAGAGACTTGAATCGAAATGGCCATAGATTGTTCTCCTCAATCATCGAGCCATGCGATCAGGGCGGCTCGGATAGTATCCGTCGCAGCGATCAACCAAAAGGTTCATCCGCTGAATTTCGACTAAGGACGGGGCTTCGGTTTTCGGCAACCCCGCATCCTGGACCCCCGGCGTCGCAAAGACCCGCTCTCCTCTGGCGAGCTGCGAGAGCTTTTCCTCCACCCATTCCTGGGCCGCGCGATAATTTTCCTCCCCATACGTGCTGACCCGCGCCGCGGCCAGATTGAGCACGGCGCGGGTGCAGACCAATCGTTTGAGAAAAGCGGCGTCGTCCTCTTCGAGATTCTGCAGGTCTTCCAGAGTGTAACGCCGCCCCTGCAGGATCGCACTTCGGACCTCCCCGCTGGCGTCTTTGAGGGCCGACAAAATCCGCGGATTGCTGGCAAGATCATCTTCCGGCGTCCCGTCGTCGCGGGCCAGATCAGCCAACAACTGGCGATCAAAGCGGTCAATCAAATCATCGACGGTTGCCAGCATGGTTCAGGTGATATTCGTGATCAACACAGCTGCCGCCGGGGCCACTAAACGAACGTCATAATCTTCCACGACACGCCCTTCCACACGACGGTTGTCAGGGTCGTCGCGCTGCTCGACCGTCATTTCTTCATACATGAAGAAGCAGCAGGCCGCGAAGTTGATGACGTTGGCGGCCCCCTCCATCCCGCCAGGCCGGGCTAACAGCACGGCTTGGTTATTAGGCCAGACGGAACTGACAGCACGCGCACCGCCTTTCTTGCTGGTCGCCTTGCGGGTCTCATCAACCACAACCTTAAATCCGTGCAGACTTTCGGGAACGCCGTAGCTGACGTTCGTGCGTTCGCTGGCCCCCCGAATGAAATCGAAGCCCGCCTGATACTTGAGCATTTCGGTGATTTCAGGGGCTTTGGCGATCAGACGCGCCAGACCAGACCCCATGACAAGGACGAGGTCGTCCTTGGTCACCATGCCCAACGTATCGTCTAGAATCACTTCAGCCGCCGCCGTCAAAGTGTTGAGGATAGCAAAGGCCCCCGTACCAGATGTCGGGGAGGTACTCCAGGCCCCGTGAGCAGACGTGGCATTGATCACGTGATTGGCAGCGTAGTTGCTGCTGTCAAGCAGGACATTAGCGGCCAGTTGGGTGCGAACCGTCATGGCCTGCTGGGCCGCATAACGGGCGTGCTGGGCCACAATGTCCCAGCTGGCGTTGCGGGCCGTCTCCATGTCCATCCGGAAGGGATAGGCATACCGCTTGCACTCAAAGGGCTGGAACTCAAAACTCTCCAGGTTCCAGTTCCCATCCGGGGCCTCATTGCCGGGGGCCCACATGAACTCCCGCAAATCCGTATTGATGACCCGGGCCGCCTGCTCCGAGGTCATCACCAGATAATAACCGGCAGGCTTCTGGGAGGTTTGAATCTGGACGTAATTGTTGAGCGGAAAATCCTTCGGATTCCGCGCAAATTCCACCACCAGTTTGCC
>JGI12104J13512_1001278_pt1 | contig 19029 bp, 16 predicted proteins | sample TerdegcTABiofilm_FD_13512 | JGI IMG/M metagenome (IMG submission 13512)
CCGCCAGTCCGGGCTGCCCGAATTCAAAATAGCCGACCTCATAAGAGATTGGAAGGTACTTCAGGTAGCACGAGAGGAGGCTGTAGCCTGGATTGAAGGAGATCCGCATTTACAAAAGCCGGAAAGCAAGGTGCTATTGAGGGAAATAAAAGAGAGGTTCGGCGGCGCCGGAGGCTACATTGGAGTGGGGTAGCGGTTTTTATTTGAGGGGGAAGTTGTTTTTATGATGGTGGGACAGATAATTCCTTTTATTTTAGACTATATACATCACGGGATCATTGCTGTTAACCAGAATGGAATCGTGATTATTTGCAACACGGCTGCGCAAAAAATGCTGGAGTTCAAAAAGCCTGTCGTAGGCAAGTCAATAACTTCCCTGATGCTGGAAACAAAACTGCTCGATGTCATTAAAACAGGCCAGGGTGAATATGGCAAGCGATTTATCTTTAATAACAAAACTTTTGTAGTTAACCGGACGCCCGTATTAGATAACGGTGTTGTGATTGGAGCTGTTACTGTATTTCAGGATATTACCGAGCTGGAGGAAATATCTACCGAGCTGGAGTCATTTAAGAAGATTAATAAAGAACTGGAAGGAATTATCGCATCATCATACGACGGGATTCTGATTACCGATGGCGAGGGCAACGTACTGAAAATAAACGAATCTCTTTTACGGATAACAAACCTTACTGCCGACCACTTTCTGGGTAAAAAAATTGATTCCTTGTACGAAAATGGTTATTTTTTATCAGAGCCTATCGCCAAGTTAGCCAGGGTTGATAAGAAAATTGTAACAGGTGTACAGAAGATAAAAACCGGAAAAGAAGTTATGGTTACCTCCACACCGGTTTTTAACGACAATGGCGATGTGATAAGGGTGGTTACAAACGCGAGAGACATGTCTGAAATTATCAGCCTGCAGGAACAACTTGCCCGGTCACGCGAAGTGAGCAACCACCTGCGGTCGGAATTTAATAAAATGTTGAAAGACGAGCTGCTTTCCCATGAAATGATTACCAGTAATCCGGAGATGTATAAAATCCTGGAGTTGACCAGACGTGTTGCCTGCAGTGAGGTGACAGTTTTACTCCAGGGGGAATCCGGCGTGGGCAAAGAGGTATTTGCCAAGTTAATCCACGTCTGGAGTAAAAGACAGGGGGCTTTCATTAAGGTTAATTGCAGTGCCATACCCGGACCTCTATTGGAATCCGAGCTCTTTGGTTATGACCGGGGAGCTTTTACGGGAGCCAGCAAAGAGGGCAAACCGGGCCTTTTTGAACTGGCTAATGAAGGCACCCTTTTTCTTGATGAAATCGAAGATTTGCCTTTAGATTTACAGGGCAAGTTCCTCCGGGTTTTGCAAGATGGGGAGTTCATCCGTTTGGGTGGAACCAGGGTAATTAAAGTAAACGTGCGTTTAATAGCCGCCAGCAATAGGGATCTGGCAGGGATGGTTGCTGAGCGCAAGTTCAGGGAGGACCTTTATTACCGTCTCAACGTAGTGCCGATTCTGATCCCGCCGCTGCGTGAAAGAGCTGAGGATATTCCTTTGTTAATAGATCATTTTTTAAATGAATTTAACAAAAAGTATGGCACAAATAAAACGATAACCCCCGGTTTGCTGCAAAGTTTTTTGGACTATAACTGGCCGGGCAATATACGGGAGTTAAAAAATGTACTGGAGCGGCTGATCGTTACCAGCGAGGGCGATGTTATCAGCGAAAACTCTTTTACGGTGACAAAGCATGGCAAACCTCTTTATACTGCAACAAATGTGGGTAAAATGCTTGAGTTTGAACCGGGAGAAGAGCCCATCCCTCCATTAAAAGAGGCCTTGGAACATACTGAAAAAATTATTTTATCCAAAGCCTTAAAAAAGTATAAGAGTTCGAGGCATATAAGCCGGGTATTGGGGATCTCTCATACGGCGGTCCTAAAAAAAATTAAAAAATATCAGTTATAGCCACCTGGAAATAACTATTTCCAGGTGGAATTTTATTATTCCAAATAGTTTGACTATTTGGAAACTTTTATTTCCAAGTATGATATATAAGCATAAGATTTAAGATGGCATATTATTTGCAACCTTTACAATATTAAGAATTTTCTTATATATTAAGGAGGGATAATGATGTTGGAAGGTTTCACCCCGTGGCCGGAGGAGTTCGCTAGGCTATACCGTGAGAAGGGTTACTGGACGGATATAACCCTTGGTGAGATGCTGGAGTCCTCAATTAAAAAGTACGGTCACAAGGAAGCGTTGGTAAGTGGGGATGTGCGCGTCACATATAAGCAGCTCGGGGAAAAAGTTAACCGGTTAGCTTACCATTTCCTGGATTTGGGTTTGAAGCCGCTGGATCGAGTTGTATTTCAGTTAGCCAATACTCTGGAAAATGTCTATACCTTTTTAGCCCTGGTCAAGATCGGTGTGATACCGGTAATGGCATTACCAGCCCACCGTTTTACGGAGATTAATTACTTTGTTCAGCATTCGGGGGCAGTTGCCTGTTTTACTCCTACGGTGTACCGAAAATTTGATTATTTAAGCATGGTTGAACAGATAAGGGCGGAACAGGATAGTCTCAAATATATATTTGTGCAGGGAGAAGCGAAAAATGATCAGATTTCGCTTGAAACTTTGCTTAACACACCAATTGAGCACAAATACCCGGATGATTTTTTGGCCAGGTACCGGCCTGATCCGGATGAAGTTGCTTTTATGCTCCTTTCCGGCGGCACTACCGGCATACCCAAGTTGATCCCCAGGACTCATAACGACTATGTTTATAATGTGCGGCAAAGCGGCAAGGTGGGGGGATATGATGAAGATACCGTCTTTCTCGCGGTCTTGCCAATTGCTCATAATTATACTTTGGGTTGCCCCGGAGTCCTGGCAGCCCTGTATTACGGCGGCAAAGCCGTAATTTCACCCGGTCTTGACGAGGAAACGGTCTTTTCCCTGGTTGAAAAAGAGAAAGTCACGATTATAGCTGCCGCCGTGCCGCTGATTTCGAGGTGGGTAAACTCCCCGGTTCCGTTGCGTTACGATATCAGTTCACTGAAAGTTATCCAAAACGGCGGAGCCAGGCTGGCGCCGGAACTGCGCAAACATATCATGGAGAAGTTCAAATGCAAGCCCCAAGAGGTTTTCGGCACCGGGGAAGGTTTGTTGAACATTGTTCCTCTGGACGCTGATGAGGATATGCTGATCAACAGTTCTGGCATTCCTATTTCCCCTGGTGATGAAATCAAGGTGGTGGATGATAACGGTAATGAAGTGCCGGATGGGCAGCCGGGAGAATTGATTGTTCGCGGCCCTTACACAATACGCGGCTATTACAAAGCGCCGGAGCATAATAGTAAATCCTTTACAGCAGATGGCTTTTACCGCACCGGCGATATTGTCCGCAAGAACGAGCGCGGGTACCTGTTTACCGAAGGTCGAAAAAAAGATTTAATTAACCGCGGGGGCGAAAAAATCAGTTGTGATGAGGTTGAGAACTATATTTTAGCTTATCCCAAAGTAGAAAATGTTTGCCTTGTGGCAATGCCGGACGAGGTATTCGGCGAAAAGGCCTGTGCTTATGTGCTGCCGAAAGCGGGTGAGACAATCACTTTTGAGGAGCTGATAGATTTTTTAAAGAAACAGAATATTGCTGCATTTAAACTTCCAGAGAGAGTCGAAGTGGTTGACTCCTTCCCGTTAAGTCCGGCGGGTAAAATTCTAAAGAGTAAATTGCGTGAAGATATTGTTGAAAAATTAGCAAAAGAGAAAGCTTTAAAAATTAGCTAGTCATATAAAGAAATTGGGAAAATGTCCCCAAATGTTGTTTGTGCCGCCTTTAACTAACCAGGACGGCTAGTTGAAGGCGGCTCAATTTCGGCCGAAGTGTCTGTGACTTAACAAGGATAAAAGGGACGACCTCATCTTGACGTAAATAAGAATTGTTAATTAAAAAGTTAGCATTTATAATTAATTGAAAAAGTTGGCGGTATTTTTGTAAATAAATTAACCAGGAGTGTGATGGAATAGTGCAGCAGGGTAGTGAAAGGCTTTTTAATGTGGAGCGGGACTGGAGGACCATGATTTTAATTGCGCATGATTTTTTCCACTGCTGGCGCAACCTTGTCAGGGGAAAATATGGGGACAGCGCTGCGGAGGAGCTTACCTTGAAGTTTTGGGAGGAGATTGGTAAAAACACAGCTCAGCAATATATTATCAAGGGAAGAATCGATCCGGAAGATGTGGAACAGGTGGTAAATGCCGTGGCCCGGAGCAGCGGGATAATGGGGGAGACTGTGCGGGTGGAAAAAGATGGGGATGCCTTTTTGCTCATACATGATGCCTGTCCCTGGATTGATTCTTATGTCCGGGCTGGTTCTGCCGGGCAGTGTCAAAAGGGTTGTGACCGCTGGTTTGCCGCTACGTTATCTCAGCTTTCCCCGCGTTTGATGGTAAAAACCCTTTCATGTCTGGCTGCTGGTGATGCGCAGTGTTTACGGCGTTTCAGTAAAAAGGTAATGTAAATAATTTTGTGTGGGTGAAAATTTGTATTGGCAGCTCTTATCCGCCGAAAAGGTAGAACTCTGCCAGGCAATCCGGGTGTCTGAAAAATTATTTGTTGAAATATTACATTTTTATTTTTTATTTAATGGTAATATTATTATGAGCTATGAACATATTAAATTATCCGGGGAGGCAAAAAGCGTGGAAATTAAGATACTGGGAACTGGGTGCGCGAAGTGCCAGGCTTTGTATAAGGCAGTCACCGATACTCTCAGTGAAATGGGTCTTAGCGCAGACGTAAAGAAGGTCGAAAAGTTGAAAGAGATTATTGAGGCAGGGGTGATGGTGACCCCGGGGCTGATGATCAACGGCAAGATCAAAGTCACCGGCAAAGTGCCGGGCAGGGAAGATCTTAAGAAGTACATCCAACAAGAAATGCAGCCGGCAAAATAAAATTTGGGGTGTTTGAATTTTGGAAGGATGTTGCGCCTGCGCGGCAGTTCATGTGCTTATTTTTAAAGATATTGCCAGGGCCTGCGGAGAGGAAGAAAGCGTCTGGGGCAAGGATATATTTTTGAGAGAGTGCCGGGGTGTTCCCCCCGGCGTATTTTTGATATATGTTTTTCAAAAGCGGTTGCCTGCTGCAATAATATTTACTTAGAGAGGAGCTTTTTAATTGAAAGAGCGCGACAAGTTTTTATTGATGCTGGGAATATTTTTAGTAGCTTTCTACATTCCGCTGCATAACCCGAGAGTGCAGTCGGCCATCCTTGAAGCGTTTTACATGCTCCAGGACTATGCCCAAAAACATGTGCTGACCTGCCTGGTACCGGCCTTCTTCATCGCCGGAGCCATTGGGGTTTTTGTGTCACAATCGTCGGTATTAAAATATTTCGGACCCGGAGCTAATAAGTTTTTGTCTTACAGTGTCGCCTCCGTATCCGGTTCGGTCCTGGCTGTGTGTTCCTGCACAGTGTTGCCGCTCTTTGCCGGAATCTACATGCGCGGTGCAGGCATAGGACCCGCCGTGACCTTTTTGTACGCCGGGCCTGCCATTAACGTGCTGGCCATTATTCTCACGGCCCGCGTGCTGGGGTTCGATCTGGGCGTGGCAAGGGCGGTGGGGGCGGTTGCTTTCTCTATTATTATAGGACTTTTAATGCATGTTTTCTTTTTAAAAGAGGAGAGGGAGAAGGAAGCGGCGGCGATTAACCTGCCGCCACCGCCGGAGGACAGGCGTTCTTTGGGGCAGTATGTGGTTTATTTTGCCACGATGGTTTTAATCCTCATTTTCGCCACCTGGAGCAGGCCCCTGCAGTCGGTTGGTTTCTTCAACGCTGTCTACCAGGTGCACTGGTACCTGGCTGCATTTTTCTTAGCTGTGCTGGCAGTTATATTGAAAATTTGGTTCGATAAAGACGAAATGCTAAGTTGGGTGGATGCCACCTGGGGTTTTGCCAAGCAGATCTTCCCCTTGCTCCTGGGGGGTGTTCTGGTTGCCGGTTTTTTGATGGGCCGGCCTGACGCGGACAGCGGGATTATCCCGGCGAAATATATTTCTACGCTGGTAGGTGGTAATTCCTTTGGTGCCAACCTGATCGCCTCTGTTGTGGGTGCCTTCATGTACTTTGCCACTTTAACTGAGATACCTATCCTGCAGGGCCTCTTGGGCAGCGGTATGGGTAAGGGGCCGGCGCTCGCCCTGCTTCTTGCCGGACCAGCCTTAAGCCTGCCCAGTATGATTGTGATAAGGCAAATTATGGGCACAAAAAAGGCTGTGGTTTTTATCTTGCTGGTAATTCTCCTGTCAACAATCGCGGGGATGATTTTTGGAACAATCTAGGGCCAAAAAGAAACAGCTGCTTTTATAATTTGATAATATCTTTCATAATTTTCAAAATTTTTGATAGTTTAATTTTTGATAGCTAATGAGGGAAGATGTTCTAGGCATAATTGCACCCGGCGAGGTTCATACTAGATTCAGAAAACAGAAAAGGAGGTGAAATAATGGCACAAGGTCAAAAGACCAACCAAATTCTAATCCGTGGAGCCAGCCGGGCGATGGAAGATTTTAAATGGGAAACCGCTCGTGAACTGGGTATCCAGATTCCTGACAGCGGGTACATGGGTGACCTGCCTTCCAGGGTAAACGGTGCTATCGGTGGTAACATGGTTAAGAAGATGATTGCTGCTTATGAAAATAGTCTGGCATCAGGTGTTGTTCCGCCCACTCCTCAGGTGACGAACATGACTATGACACCTTAAGGAATGAATATATGGGACGGGGGCTAAGCTGGTTGGTTTCGTAGAATCCCGGGTAACTGCCCGCAGCACGTTGCCCGGGTATTAATAAATTGTCAACCCACTTTCCAGTTATTATTACCAACAAGCGGGATAATATTCCGCTTGTTATGTTTTTTTTGTGTTAATTTAGATGTATATTGAAATTGTCGAAGTCGATGGCGGGGTGCAGGGCCATAGAGATCCCGCCGGCAATAGTTTTGGAGGTGTTTAAAATAAGTGTGTCGATCTCCTTGGGAGTTACCATTAGGTTACCGGCAAAAGGTTGCAGGACATTGTTAATGACCTGAAGAGTAAAATCAGGCCGCAAACTTTCATAGATTTGGTTAAGCACCGGGTTTATTTTTAGCTGTTCTAAAAATTGTTCCACGGTAACCTGGGCAATGACGGATGCGTGGACAACTGTGGGAATTCCAATCGCGATTACCGGGATTCCCATGCTTTCGCGGTTAATACCAGCCCGCTTGTTGCCGATGCCTGAGCCGGGGCTAATCCCGGTGTCGGCGATTTGAACGGTGGTGGCAATCCGGTCAACACTGCTTGCGGCCAGTGAATCAATGACAATCATTAATTCAGGCTGAATTTTTTCCACTACCCCCTTGATGATCTCGGCGGTTTCAATGCCGGTAATTCCCAATACACCAGGGGCAATGGCACTTACCGGACGCATGCCTTCACTCAGCTCTTCAGGGGCATATTTAAAGAGATGGCGGGTGACCATGCTGTGATCTATTACCTTCGGGCCCAAAGAATCAGGCGTGGCATTCCAGTTGCCCAGCCCAACCAGAAGGATGTTGGCGTTTTCCGGTAAATTAATGAGAGAAGACAGTTTCCGGGCAAGGATTTCTGCAACTTCCTGGTGTGCCAGGCGGTTGTTTTCACGAAGGGCCGGCGATTCGATGGTTATATAATTGCCCCGGGGTTTTCCTATCAATCGTTCTGCCTGTTCTTCTACCACTTTTACGGTAGTGACGGAGGAATTCTCATGTTTTTCACGGTCAACAATAACTCCCGGGATCTCACGGCCGGTTTGTCCACGTACCAGATCATGAGCTTCCACGGCTAAATCAACATTTATAGAAAAAGCTTTATAAAAATCCAGCTGCATAGTTCCACCCCCTTGTTACAGATTTAGGTTATCCTGTTTAAGCAGTAATATACGATAAAAATGAATTGTTCTAATTATTGTCTAAAATATTGAAAAAAATCGATTTTCTAAATATATTATGCTATAATACTTTTTGGATATAAGGAAGGGATAAAATATTTTGCGTGTCATTGCTGGTGCTGCTAAAAAACGGCGGTTGAAAGCTCCCCGGGGACTCAAGGTCAGGCCTACGTCCGACCGGGTTAAAGAAGCGCTTTTTAATATCCTGGGGCCCCTGGTCGAGGGCAGTAACTTTCTGGATTTATTTGCTGGTACCGGCAGTGTTGGTATTGAAGCACTGAGCAGGGGGGCAAGAAGAGCGGTTTTTGTAGAAAAAAATATTGAAAATATCAACGTGATCAAAGAAAACCTGAGTATTACCGGGCTTGGAAACGGCGCGCGTCTGGTATGCCTGAGTGTAGCTCAGGCGCTTCCTCTATTGGGAAGAGAAGGGGTAAAGTACGAACTTATCTTTATTGATCCACCCTACTTTAAGGGTTTGGTATCCGGTACGTTGAGTGGTATAGCAAGGAACGGCCTGTTAAAACCGGGAGGAACGGTTGTTGTTGAAAGCAGTAATAAAGACCTCCTACCCCGGGAAGCGTTTTTTTTAAGGTTGTTTCGCCAGGAAAAATACGGAGATACGTTACTTTCTTTTTATCAAGAATTTACTACCGGGGAGGGAAAGTAATTTGCGGATTGCGATTTGCCCGGGCAGTTTTGATCCCGTAACCTTAGGTCACATGGATATCATTGCAAGAACTTCTGTAATTTTTGACCAGGTTATCGTAGCGGTCTCCCGGAACCCGATTAAAAACCCCATGTTTTCCATACAGGAAAGGGTTGAAATGCTGAAAGAGGTTTTATCGCCTTACCCCAATGTAACGGTGGATTCTTTTGAAGGGCTGACGATTGATTACGCGGCAAAGCGTAATGCGGTGGCCATAGTTCGCGGTTTGCGGGTTATCTCCGACTTTGAAAATGAGTTCCGGATGGCTCTGGTTAACAAAAATCTGGCCTGCAACATAGAGACGCTTTTCTTAATGACCAGGGCCGAGTACTCCTTTATTAGTTCCAGTGCTATAAAAGAGGTGGCAATTTTTGGCGGGCCGGTTGAGCGGCTTGTCCCACCGCTGGTAAATAAGAGGCTTAAAGAAAAGTTAAGCGGCAGGCTTGCAGGTAATTGCTTTGATAATAAGGAGGGATAGAAAAGTTTGGATTTGCTGAACGCTCTTAACGAATTGGAAGAGCTTGTTGAAACGAGCAGTAAGATACCGCTGACCAGAAAAGTACTGGTGGACGAGGAGCGGATGCTCGACCTCCTTGATCGCATTAGAACAACTATTCCCGAGGAGATCCGCCAGGCCAGGTGGATTATCCAGGAGCGGGAAAAGGTGTTGAGCGATTCCCAAAGAGAGGCAATGCGGATTATTGAGGATGCTCAAAAGCAGGTGGAAAAACAGGCGGACGACAGTGAAATTACCCGGCAGGCTAAAATAATGGCCGAAGAGATCGTCCGTAAGGCTGAATCGGTAGCCCGGGAGATCAAGGAAGGAGCACGAAGTTATGCTGATGATATTTTAGCAAATCTTGAAGATAATCTGAGCAAGATATTAAGCCAGATCGACAAAGGCCGGTCAGAATTAAGGGCTGTTAAATAGAAAGGCCGTGTTTTGGCAGTGCCCCGCCCATGCTGTTTTTACTTGCTTTAAGTTTATTGCAGAGCCCTGATGATATCGCGCCAGTCGCAATGTTTTTCTATATTTTCCACCGCCAGATGAATGGCTTGCTGATCGGTGGGTTTGATCCGTCTACTGACTTCAGACATCTTCTCGATAGTGGTGTAAGTATCATAGTGAACCAGTATTACCGGAGTGCCTTTTTCATCAGCCCTAGCGATTACTTTTACATTGGGGTACAGGCCTCCGGTGAGAATAATAGCTGAGGTACTGGTTTCCAATGCTGCCAAGGCTATTTCCGAGCGGTCCCCGCCAGTGATCACGGCCTTATTGGCAGTCCGCCTCAGGTAGCCCAGGGCGCTTTCAATGGTCATGGCACCGATTACTACGTCTTCAACCACGCGATCCAGGTTTTCTTTTCCGGTCAGGATTTCACCGCCCAGCACCTCAACATATTCCTTTACTGTTGGAGAAGTTATTTCCGGGTTTTGGGGGATAATTCCAAGAATGCGGTAGCCGCGCTCTTCCAGGATGGGCCGGTAAATTCCCTCAGTTTTTGCCATCAGAGAATGAGGAACGTTGTGGAAAATATTACCCAAGGTGGAAATACCCTTGCATTCCAGGTAGCTGTTGAAAAAGATTGCCATATCCAGGCTGTAATCATTTTCGATTTTTATTGTAAAAAGGGGAACTGCCTGCAGTTCTATTGCCAGGCTGACCGCATCGAGCCCAACGCACCCCATGATGTGGGGAAAGCTGGCGCCGCCGATGATTACCAGATCCATACCGGATGCAACGGTTTCATACGCTTGCCGGATGGTTTTCACCGATACACAAGAGTGTTTATAACCTGAAAGATAAGCGGGCCCTGCTATGTAAGGGACTACTGTTTCAAGAGGGTGTTCCATTTGCAGGATCTGTTTCATTAACATGGCGTCCTCGTCCCCATGCGAGGCAATGCCGGAAGTGCTTCCCACAGGTTTAAAATAAGCTACCCGGTAACCCTCCTGGCGTAATTTCAAGGCCAGCCCTACTGCCACGCTGGTTTTGCCGCTGCCTGCTGTTCCCATGATATATAGGTTTTTCAATTAAAGCACCTCACGATATAGTTATTTTAACGTCAACGGCTGAAACTCCCCGGTTATATGCAAAAATGGGGTTAATATCCACCTCGGTTATCTCTGGAAAGTCAGTAACCAGCTTCGCAAACCTGCCGGTAGCTTCGACTATTGCTTCTATATCAGCAGGCTGTTCTCCCCTGTAGCCGCGAAGCAAGGTGTAGGCTTTGGTTTCTGCCAGCATTTTTTTTATCTCCCTTACGGTAAGACCGTGTGCCAGCCGGAACGAAACATCTTTGATCAGGTTAACATAAATACCGCCAAGGCCGAAGGCAATTAACGGCCCGAACTGAACGTCCCTGGTCATACCGATGATCAATTCCGTGCCTTTGGGCATCATTTTCTGAACTTCGATTCCGTATATAGCCACCCGTGGCATATACCGCTGCATTTTTTCCATGATTTCGATAAAGCCCAACCGCACTTCTTCATAAGATTTAAGGCCGGCTTTTACCCCGCCGATATCAGTTTTATGCGTTATTTTCGGCGACGCCACCTTCAGCACTACTGGGTAGCCCATCCTGTCGGCAAGTTCGGCGGCTTCTTCCGGCTGGGTGGCCAGGATGGTAGTTGCTGCCGGGATACCGTAGGCGGCAATCACTCTGGCGGCTTCACTGCCCAGGAGGACAAGGCGCTTATCTTTTTTTACGTCATTAAACACTGACTCAACTGTCTTTGAATCTATATCTTCATATGACGGCGGCTCTTCATCTTCAGGTAAATCTCTTATCCTGGCGTATCCAACCATGCCGCTGATGGATGAGATGGCCGGCTCCGGGAAGGTAAAACAGGGTATTTGGGCTGCGGAGAGGACTCTGGCGCCTTCCGCTATCTGTTTACCGCCCATGTAAGCGGCAAGCAGGGGCTTTTCCGGATAAGTTTTACTTACCTCAATCATTGCCCTGGCTGTTTCCACCGGTTCCGTTACTCCTCCTGCGCAGAGCAGGACAACGGCGCTGTCAACCCCCCGGTCGGCCATGACTTTATTCAAGGCAAAGCGGTAGCGGTCGGCTTTTGCATCCCCCAGCACGTCCACCGGGTTATAAATGTTTGCTTCGGCAGGAAGGTTTTTGCGCAGCTCCTCCACCGTTTCCCTGGTAAAACGGGCCATTTTCAAGTTTTTTAGTTCAACGTTATCTGTGGCCACAATACCAGGGCCGCCGGAGTTGGTGATGATAGCTACCCGTTCCCCACGGGGTACTGGCTGGCTGGCGAAAGCCACGGCCAGGTCAAAAAGTTCCGGCATGCTCCTGGCCCGGACCACCCCGCATTGGCGGAAAGCTGCCTCGTAAGCCAGGTCGCTGCCTGCCAGCGCCCCGGTGTGGGAAGATGCCGCCCGGGCACCGGCCTGGCTGGTTCCGGACTTGAGAACGATAACCGGTTTTTTACGGCTTGCCCGGCGGGCTGTATCAAGGAAAAGCGGGCCGTTTTCCACATCTTCGATATAACAAAGAATTACTTTGGTATTGGGGTCGTCTGCTGCGTTTTCAATAAAGTGCGATTCAGTCAGGTCGGCTTTGTTGCCTAGGCTGACAAACTTGCTGAAGCCCAGGCCGATAGAGTGACTCCAGTCCAGAATGGACAACACCATTGCTCCGCTTTGCGAGATGAAGGCGATCTCGCCTTTTAAAGGAAAGCCGGCAGCAAAAGAGGCGTTAATCGGGGTGTGTGTATCCATAAAACCCACGCAGTTTGGTCCCAGCATTTGCATTTTATACCGCCGGCAGGTTTCAACCAGTTTATGTTCCAAGCTGAGACCCTTTTTACCTGTTTCCTTGAATCCAGCTGTTATCACCACCAGGTTTTTTACGCCGCTTTTGCCGCATGCTCCTGCTATATCCAGCACCAGGGCTGCCGGGACTGCTATAACCGCCAGTTCCACCGGCTCAGGGATTGCGCCGATCGATGGGTAACAGGCCAGTCCTTCGATTTCTTTTTCCTTTGGATTGACCGGGAATATTTTACCGGGATAGTTGCTGGAGATTATATTCTTGACAATAACATTTCCAATTTTACCTGGCGACTTTGAAGCGCCAATAACTGCTACTGACCTGGGGTTAAAAAAACTGGTCAGACCGGCCAAATTTCTTCACCTACTTATATGCAGTGCGCCAATAGCCAGATAATAAAAAGGCGCTCCGGCAATATCTGTGTTTATGTTTTGCCGGAGGTACGGATAGTATTCATTTACTTTATGTATCCTGAAAATAGAATTTAACCGGGAAGGGTGTTATCCCTGTTCACTCCAATGCTCCGCACCGACAGCACCAGGGCTCGCTTCGGGCTGAATCGGGCCGCCTTCAACTCGCCGTCCTGGCTCGGTGAAGGCTGGCGCGAACATCCTGTCCGCGCCCCCGATTCCGCTTCCTTGCTTCGCCGGGTGCTGTTACCGGCGCTGCGCTAGTCGTTCACCCGGGATAACACCCTTCCCCAGCTTATTTTCATCATTCTGCTGGTGCTGCACAAGCGGCATGGGGGTCTATGCAAATATCACATTCTGGTGAATGAAGGCAGGCAAAACGACCTTGCCTGCCCCCGCCCTGCATCACCTCAGTTTTACCAGGCGCTGTTACCGGCCGGTATGGAGCAGTTAGTCTCCGTCATTTTCCTCTTCCTGGAATATAGTGCAGTTGTCATAGCGGCAGGCAGTCCCATAATATAAACACTTGATTGTATCAATACATGCAGCATATTCGGCGTACTTGCATGCCAGAAATCGCACTGGATAACCTCCTTTTTTTGTAGCATTGTCAAGATAATTCGCAGGCTTATTATAAAATTCCTTTCAGCGGGCGATTTTTTCTTTGCGCTGAGAATTATGTGGTATGATTAGATAAGTAAGTCACATATAACTGCTTTTGGGAGCAGGTTAAGGTATAAAATCCGGGGAGGCGGCAATGGACAGTTTTCTTAGTGCGGTCATATTGGGAATAGTCGAAGGGGTAACAGAGTTTTTGCCGATTTCTTCTACCGGCCACTTGATTTTAGTAAACAGGATGGTCGGCTTTACAGGCAGTTTCGCAAATATGTTTGATGTGGTGATACAATTGGGGGCTATCCTGTCGGTTGTAGTATATTTTTGGCGCAGGGTATGTCCTTTTGGCCGCAATAAAACAATTGCAGAAAGAAAGGCGGTCTGGGATTTATGGCGTAAGACATTGATAGGGGTTACGCCTGCCTTGCTCATCGGTGGTACCCTGGGGAAACATGTAGAGGAACTGCTTTTCAACCCGTTGACCGTAGCGCTTGCCCTGGTAATTGGCGGCATTGTTTTAATCATGATTGAGACGCGCAACAGATTCAGCAGGTTTCATTCCATTGCGAACCTGGATTATAAGACGGCGTTCATGATCGGCTTGATTCAATGCCTGGCCATGATTCCCGGCACCTCAAGGTCTGCGGCGACAATCATCGGAGCGATGCTGCTAGGGGCATCGAGGAGTGTTGCTGCGGAGTTTTCCTTCTTTTTAGCCATACCGACCATGATGGCTGCTTCTGCCTATTCTTTACTCAAGACCGGTGCAATTTTGAGTTATACCGAGTGGCAGTTGCTCGCCACCGGGTTTACCGTTTCCTTTTTAGTTGCATGGGCGGTAATCGCAGCTTTTATGAAATATATTCAAAGGAGAGACTTTAGACTATTCGGGTACTACCGCATAGTTATCGGTATTGCTGTGTTATGTTTAGGCCTGAACAGGTAACTTTCTTTCAGCGTGGCTAAACTGCCTTCAACTCACATCCTGTTGCGGTTCAGGCTTTCGCGAACATCCTGTCCGCTCATCCAATTTCGAGTCCTCAGCATCGCCTGGTTCACTAGCGACGCTCCGTAACGGAGCAACTGGTTTCAATACCAATTGTTTTACGATATTGCGATATATAGTGTGTCAACAGTCTGGAAGGACTGGATCCCAGTCCTTCTTTTTTAATTATTTATCAAAATTAGTTAGGATAATCCATTTTTAACAGTTTTGTACCATTTTTAAGGTGGATAATGCAGTTATTGCACTCGAACTGGCGGTAGTAACACATATGAATACCAGGTCATAGTATAGAAAAAGATTTTCTCGCGGCTAACTTGTGATATGTGCCATAAAAAATGCAACTTTATATGAGGAGGTTGGCATGGAAAGTTTAATTCCACTGCATCTTCTATCACCTGGTAGTTTAGGAAAAGTAAAGAAGTTAACTGCTGAAGGTAAAAGCAGGAGAAGGTTGCTTGATTTGGGGCTTATTTATGATACAAAGGTAGAAGCTCTTAGAAGAAGCCTGTCAGGAGATCCGGTAGCTTATGAAATCCGGGGGGCGGTAATCGCTCTGCGTGCCGAAGAGGCATCCAAAGTACTGGTTGAGTGGCTTGGACCGGGTAGATAGGGGGTATCTTGGGTGGGTTTAACGCATTGTTCCACCGGTCTTGGTGTAATGAAAGAAATGTTTCAGGTGCGTGTGAATTCACCGAATGATCTGGTAGTTGCTTTGGGAGGAAACCCGAATACGGGGAAAAGCACAGTCTTTAACAGCCTTACGGGGTTGAACCAGCATACCGGTAACTGGCCCGGGAAGACAGTAACAAATGCCCGCGGGAAATATACCCACAAAGGTGATAACTTTATCCTGGTTGATTTACCGGGTACCTATTCTTTACTGGCAAATTCGGCGGAAGAAGAGGTGGCAAGAAATTTTATTTGCTTTGGCAGGCCGGATGCAACGGTGATCGTAACCGATGCAACTTGTCTTGAGCGAAATCTATACATAGTCCTGCAGGTTATAGAAATCACTGACAATGTTGTTGTTTGCGTGAATCTTCTTGATGAAGCAGAAAAGAAGAAAATCCGCGTTGACTTGCCCAGGCTTTCCACACTCCTTGGGGTACCTGTGATAGGTACGAACGCAAGAAGCGGGATAGGTTTGAAAGAGTTAAAAGATGTGGTATATAAGGTAGCAACCAATGAGTTGAAGGTAAATCCGGTCAGGATTTGTTACGATGAGGTCGTGGAAGGCGCTGTCCGGCTGCTTGAACCTCATATTGAGGAAAAAGTAAAAAATAAACTCAACAGTAGATGGGTGGCTTTAAGGCTGCTTGAGGGAGAGGACACAATTCTTGATTCCCTTAGAGATTACCTGGGGGTTGACATACGGGAAGATGATGCTGTCTCCAGCGCGTTATCAGAGGCTAAACAGTACTTGAGGCAAAAGCAGGTTGGAAAGGATGAACTCTGTGACAGGCTGGCGGCTGGTATTGTTAAGCTGGCGGAAGATATCCGGGAAAAGACGGTTGTTTTTGAAAACGGACAGTACAAACAGTGGGAACGAAAAATTGATAATATCTTAACTTCTAAAGTTTTCGGCATTCCCATCATGCTTGCTTTGCTGGGAGTGGTGTTTTGGCTCACCATTGAGGGGGCCAATTACCCTTCTCAGGTTTTGAATACCATACTATTTTGGGTTGAGGATCGCTTAACGGATCTCTGTATGTGGGCAGGTCTGCCGGATTGGCTCCGTGGGGCGGTAGTGATGGGAATGTATCGTACACTGGCCTGGGTGGTATCAGTAATGCTCCCGCCTATGGCTATTTTCTTTCCGTTGCTTACTCTGCTGGAGGATTCGGGCTACCTGCCGCGGATAGCTTTTAATCTGGATAACTTTTTCAAAAAAGTTTGTGCTCATGGGAAACAGGCATTGACCATGTGCATGGGATTTGGGTGCAACGCAGCCGGGGTGATTGCCTGCAGGATCATTGACTCTCCCAGAGAGCGGCTGATTGCAGCCATTACCAACAACTTTGTCCCTTGCAACGGGCGGTTTCCCACTTTGATTGCCCTCGCCGTGATGTTTGTTGCAGGATCGGCGGGCAAATACCGGTCCATTCTTGCCTCATTGTTTATTCTTGGGGTGATTGTTTCAGGTGTGGCAATAACACTGTTTATCTCAAGCATCTTGTCCAGGACTATCCTGAGGGGGCTGCCTTCATCTTTTACTTTGGAACTGCCGCCCTACCGAAAACCTCAGATCGGTAGAATCATTATTCGCTCCATCCATGACCGAACCCTGTTTGTCCTGGCAAGGGCGATGATGGTGGCGGCCCCCGCGGGCCTGCTTATCTGGCTATTGGCAAACTTGCAGGTGGGGAGTACGAGCATTTTACGGCATTGCGCGCTGTTTTTGGACCCTTTTGCGCGTTGGATCGGCCTGGACGGATATATTTTGCTTGCTTTTATTCTGGGGTTTCCGGCTAATGAAATTGTGATACCGGTTGTAATTATGAGTTATACGGCAACCGGGTACATGATTGAACTGGATAGCCTGGAGGCTTTGAGGGAACTGCTTGTGGCCAACGGGTGGACCTGGTTGACAGGGGTATGTGCCATGCTGTTTTGTCTCAACCACTTTCCCTGCGGTACAACAATGCTGACCATCTATAAAGAAACTCAAAGTATGAAGTGGTCTCTGGTTGCCTTTTTCGTTCCGGTTATCACGGGTATTGTGCTGTGTTTTGTGGTGGCGCAGGCAGCGCGCCTGCTGGGGTTGATGTGCTGAGGTTGTTGCCGGCGCTTAAGCTGCGTCGTTCGCGAAAAGCACACGCCGTTCCTGCAGCGGGCTTAATAAACATTTACGTTTACCTGCTCTTAAAGATTAACAGTCTGAGGCTGCCGGCAAGGTGAAGGATTAACGCCAGTAATATTGTTGCGACCAGGAGAGCTGTGCAAAGTCCAAATAGCTTGAGATTTTGAATGGCAAAGCTTATGCCTTGCCATTCCGCGGCAGCAGGCATTGTTGTTGTAACCGCCTCAAGCGGGGGGCACCACTGGAAAATAATATAGGTGTAAAGACCGGCAAGAAAACTATGGATCACGCGTGAAATAACAAAAGGATACATCCGGATATCAGTTTCGCTGACCATGCCGGCCGCCTGCGCGTGTACGGACAGGCCGCTCCAGGCCAGGATCATCCCCACGGCGATCACTTGCTGGATCAGCGGGGCTGCTGCTTCGCTGGCCAGTTTCGAGCCGATGGTCATTTCAATAAAACCACTGGCTAGGGCGGGAAGTATTTCGGGAGAAAAACCCAGCGGGAGGAGGAATACTCCCAGGCAGTCGGCCATGGTGTTGATAAAGCCGGCGACGGTCAGCAGTTTGATGATCACGGCGAAAAGAATAATGAAACCACCGATGTTAAGCAGATTTGTTACGGCGTTGCGCACTGCATCACCCATAATTTTACCCAGTGGGCGATTATCCTGCCGCTGTCGCTGGAGCATCTGCTGAAACGCCCGGCTTACCAGTCTGCTGCTTCTGGCCGGCGGTTCTGGTATGTATTCGGTGTCATTGCGGGCGTAGAAGCGCAGGGCAAGGCCTATTGTAATGTTGGACAGGTAGTGTGCACCGGCAATGATCCAGCCGAGCGAAGGGTTGTTGAACATACCTACTGCGACAGCAACCAGCATGAAGAGGGGGCTGGAATTATTTGTAAAAGACATCAGGCGCTCAGCCTCTACACGGGTGCACATCCCTTGCGAGCGGAGCTTGGCCGTGACCATGGACCCGATTGGGTAGCCGCTGCTAAAACCAATGGCCATAACAAAAGACCCGGCACCGGGTACGTTGAAAAGCGGGCGCATTACCGGTTCCAGCAGCACTCCCATAAAATGCACCACGCCGAAATTCATCAGCAGCTCGGATGCGATGAAAAAAGGGAGCAGAGAGGGAAAGACGATGTTCCACCAGGCCTTTAAGCCGGTTTGTGCGCCTTCGAATACTGTTTTGGGGTGAGTGATCATACCGGCCAGGAAAAACAGGGCGCAGGCCGTCCAGAAGAGGCGTCTTAAGTCATTACGCCGGTTGTTGTTTGTTTTTTTCAGTAAATATAAAGCCGCCAGGATGAGAATAATGAGGATAGCAGTAATCATGTTCCACCAACCAGTTTTTTACTATATATACTGCAGAAAGAGGTAGTTTTAGAATTTTTATTAAAACTTGCTTTCGGATAAAGCAGGACAGGCTGTCGACAAACCTGTTTATGGTAAAATCCATGGGTGTTAGAGCCAGTTGCTCTGTTATGGAGCGCTGCCGGTAGACCAGGCGGGTTCAACGCCCATGGACTTTGTCTGACCTGAAAATAGAATTTACCCGGGAAGGGTGTTATCCCAGTTCACTCCAATGCTCCGCACCGACAGCACCAGGGCTCGCGTCGGGCGAAATTGGTCCGCCTTCAACTCGCCGTCCTGGCTCGCTGAAGGCTGGCGCGAACGTCCTGTCCGCGCCCCCAATTTCGCTTCCT
>JGI12104J13512_1001280_pt1 | contig 19018 bp, 17 predicted proteins | sample TerdegcTABiofilm_FD_13512 | JGI IMG/M metagenome (IMG submission 13512)
ATGCTTCAATGGGGCCACGACTTTTCAGCCGTGGAAATGGCGGCCATTTTTCGCCCTCTATTGATATTGAAAAATTGGCCATTTTCGAGAGGTTCACCAACTAACGTAGGATTGTTTTCAAAGTGCGTCAGTCATCAAAGGAGTAATCGCTATTTAGAGGCGTTTCGAGCGCACCCCGGTCCTCCCGGAACCACCTAACCTCTCGAAAGGAGCTTGATCTATTATTATCTTTCGGCCTAATTGAGAAAGATTGCCGTCTTGCCATCAAAAAGAGGCTGCACAACTAAGCTCTTCAGGTCCATGCGCCACGCACACATGCGGACGCATGAGCGTGGGCGGCAGGAGGGCCTGGGGGCGAGAGAGCAATTCCCAAAATTTAAAGCGACAAGATTCTATCGTACTCCTTGTTGCTGAGATGAAAGCCCACCGTTTTCAACTCATCTAATGCGTTTTTAAGATCCAGTTTTCCATCGTTGGATGCCAGGACCAGAACGCCAATCGTTCCTGTGATCTTCAATCCAAGTTGCCTGGCGGCTTTTCTACCGTCACCATCGTCAATTATCAGCAATCCCTTCTTTTCACTGGCGAGCACGATGGCTTCGGCTTCGCCTTTGTCAAGCGATATGCAGAGAGCCTCCACTGCAAGCCTGTTGGCTGCCTGTGACCTGACTATCCACTTGCATGAAGCTACCTCAGCAGACCCAGCCATATTGCTCCCCCTTCGCACCACTTCGTCATAGACCTCTTCTGGAATGTGTATTTCGCCAAAATATTCTCTGAGCAGGGAGAGCTTGTTAATCTTTGCCAGGGCAATTAGGGGTGTAGAGTTGCTGATTACTTTCATCTGTTCAGCACTTCTCTGAGCGTCCGAAGATCGTCTTTAGCATCTTCTGCAGTATAGTCCAGTGGCACACCCCTTTCGCTGAGAAGCATAAGCATCTCCCACTTGCTTTTTACCCCGGCAAGCTCTGCAGCCTTGCCCAAAGAGAGCTTACCCTCCCGGTATAGCTCCACGGCTAGAGAGCGTTTTATGTAGAGGCCTAACTGGTCGCGGTCCACCTTGATCAAAGCCAGGATGGAGCCAGGCATATCAACTTCTGCTAGTACCATCTTTGTTATCTATTGTGATTATGATATTAAAGAATTGGCATGGCTCATTTCCCGGCAGCCTTCTGCGCCAGGCGCACGCACGCGCGCGAGCACATGCATGCCGCCAGGCGGGACCGGGGGCGGGAGGAGGCGCGCCGGATAAATTCTATTCGATCTGACTTCCATTATGAGCACATGCATATGAAAAAAGGATTATGGCATGACTCGTGGATTCAATCAAGTTTAGGCTTTTGGGGCCGCGGATTTGCGCGGAAATTTCTTAAATTTGCCTAAATCCAGCTTAAAACGACCATGCTTCGCTTCAATGGGGCCACGACTTTTCAGCCGTGAAAATCTCATTGCTCTGTTCGAGTCTATCCGCGAACTCGAACGCTTCAATGGGGCCACGACTTTTCAGCCGTGGAAATAAATATAAAACCGTGAAATTAGTTGTAACTGACAACGGCTTCAATGGGGCCACGACTTTTCAGCCGTGGAAATGGTATTACTGCGAAGAAGCTCTTTGAAAAGCATCCTGCTTCAATGGGGCCACGACTTTTCAGCCGTGGAAATCTGGACGCCCATTGTAACCAGCTAGGTGACCACGAGCTTCAATGGGGCCACGACTTTTCAGCCGTGGAAATGGCGGCCATTTTTCGCCCTCTATTGATATCGAAAAATTGGCCATTTTCGAGAGGTTCACCAACTAACGTAGGATTGTTTTCAAAGTGCGTCTGTCTTCACGGGAGTTTTCGCTATTTGGAGGCGTTTCGAGCGCACCCCGGTCCTCCCGGAACCACCTAACCTCTCGAAAGATCCTATGCTATTACTATCTTTCGCTTAAGTTAGGCAGGATTTGACTCCAGGAGGTAATGGCACCCTCGAAAAAGAGAGAATGCAGGAGGCCATTGGGCCAGGGCCAGCGCGGCACGCATGCGCGAGCGCGCGAGAGCCTTTCCGGGCCGGACATCAGGGTAATTCGGGGACGAAGAGGCCGAGGCCGAAATGGGCGCCGTAGCCGAGGGCGATGGGACCTTGCATGGGTTCGGGGAAAATTAGCCTGAATCCGTATCCATGCCCGCTTGCAGCTCTCCGGCCATTGCCATGATTGCGTTCCCGCCGAAATTTTAGCCATCTCGTTTCATGGCCAGCCAGGTCTGTTGAAGTGACCGGCTCAACAGAATTCGGCTCCGGAAAACTGTTTAGCTTCAATAGCCTTCTCAGTTCATGCTCTGCGCTGCCGATCTGCAGGCCATTGTCGTCGAGCTTTGGCACTCCCGTCTTGGTAGTTTTGGGATGCCGTGTCGATACAAAGGGCGTTCTGGAAATCCATCTATCGGATTTTGCCAGCATGGGCGATTCCCCTCTGTTTTCGTCCAGTCCGGCAAAGTCCTCCGCCTGGCCCACACCCAGGAGAATGAGCTGGATGTCGTGGCCGCCATGACCCCAGACTCGGCACAATCCATCCAGAGCCTGGCGATCTTGCAGTTCAAATCCCATTGGTGCGTGGATGACTACATGAGTAATTTCTCCCCGCCTGCCTTTGCCTAAGCCCAGATTTGACTCACAGAGAATGAATGCATGTTTATGTCCCGTAAGCGGTCTGTTCGATTCGTCGCAGCCTGTAAAGACTGTCGAACCATTTGATCGGCTGACCAAAGCCTGATGAATTCTTTCAGCAAAGCTGACGGCATCAGTCAGTCTCGGTGGAACCTGGCTTGCTACGGCAAAACGCGCAATTGTAGCCTTATCCTGGTGGCCCTCAAATTTTGCTGCATGTGGCATTGCTGCAAAAGCATCTCTTGGTCTGGCATAGTATATCCAAATGCTACCCGGTGGCTGGCTCCATCCAGCCTTCTTGAGGTCGGAGGTATCGGCATGAAGAGCGCTGAAAAGATCTGCAGGGAGGCTTTGCTCGATTTTATCCAAATCCTTCTTCTTCAGTTTGGATACATCACCCAATTCCGCAAGTCTTCGAGATCTTTTCATCTCAACTTCTTTTGCTCTCCAGCTCAAATATTCTTGAGGAGGCACTGCCGCAAGAGTCTGAATGCCTTCAAATCCATTCGGAAGAGTCGAATCCTCAATTAGGGGGATGCAGTTGGCCTGAGCCGAAGGATCTTCTGCCAATCCCGCTTCAATCCACGATTCTGCTCTTCCCAGATACCCAATTCGATCCAGTAGCTTCGACAGAGCCGACCTTTCCTCGGTGCTGAGATCTATCTGCGGCCATTCAATGATGAGTCGGCTTTCGCTGTCAATAGCAGCGAAAGTATCGATAACCATAGTAGTAGCTTCCCGGTAGAGCGGCATGTAATGCCTGCTATGCCCCAAAGAGGCTTTGGGCAGGAAGTACAGTGGACTGGCGCTTAGCTTCTCTATGATTCTGCGGATAATATCTTCATCTATCTCTGCTTGCAGCTTATGATACCATGTTGAGATCAGAGCTCTGAGGATTCGCCAGGGTGATGGCGGCCACTCCACGGCCCCCTCATTTACCTGTCGGTTCCAGGGTGTGGCATGATATTTTCCGGCAGGAAACCTCATCTCGATAGCAAGCATATCGTCACTCTTCAAATTTTACAGTAGTAACCACAGGATCCGCAAAGTTAGGCCGGCAGCGTGCGATCAAATCCGGCAAAGCTTCTTCAGTCTCTTTCAGGGATGGAAATGAGAAGCCTGTCGGCCTCTTGACCAGAATATCTCCCTCAATCTCAAGATCACAGGCAGTTCTGAAACGAAGCCCTTCGCTGAGGACTTTTCTGATCTTATAGATGGCCAGGACTGTAAGCAGATCTTCGACATCTCTTCCCAGACGATAACCGCGTATCTGGGCCAGATCGAGGTTAAAGAAGGCAGTTATGTTGCCGGTATACTCATCTCTATGAAAAGGCACATGGCCAAATCCTTTTTTGGCCTCGCCTTTGGGATTGACTTCATCCTTCTTAACACCACCACTGGCAGCCACATTTGCATTCTTTGCCTCAACAAAGCCAGAAAGGGCTCTGGGAAGCCTGAGACGCCCGCCAGCCAGATCTTTCTTTGCCAAAAACACGCCATGAAGAAGGGAATTAACATCGTATTTCAAGAGCGTCCTGGCAAGAAGTTGAAGATCCACTCGCCCTGTTTCCATGACCCCTAAATCGCTTTTAATCCTTTCAGAGAATGTTTTATCTTTTGACTCCAAGATATACGGACTATTTATCCGATGAGATTCAAGTATGGAATTTGTCAAAGGCTTGCCGTTTTTGTCCATCACCTGAATAAAAGGCAATCCCTCTAAGGCTTGGCTCCAATCGTTTTTCCCCTCATCCCAGCAGACTGCTTCCATTCGGTTGGCCATGCTCTGTGCAGACTCAACAAGGAGCATTGAGGTTGAATCAGCCGCCTGATATGTTGCAGCTCCTAGGTCTGGAAATCCCGTGGGCTGAAACCTGGTTCCTTGAAGCGGCTTCAGGTTGACTTCAACAAGCAAACGCGGTTCTTTTCTCAAAATTTCTAGATCCATCTCATTCACTCCTTAACATCGTCGTCAAATTCTCATCTTGAATTGCTCTGGGCCGCAGGACAATATCTGTCAGATGGCTTGTTTTCCTCTCTCCAATGGGAAAGAGCATGGCTGCTGCGGTTCGTTTCATCAATTCGGGGGCGATCTTGGTGCTCACCCGTGCCACAGGAAGATTGCTCGCTCTCAGCCGCCTCTCTGCGAGCTGCAGAGCGCCAAAACCATCGCCAATGGCAGCCCTCCTGTGAATTTGAGGAACAATAGGTATCTCCGCATCGCAGACTTTTCGTCCTGCAAAGCAGAGCTTGATCAGTGCATAGCTGGCGGACGGCGAAATCATATCTGATTGCATTTTCCTTTCAATGAAATTTTCGGACACATGGCTCCAGTCAACTAAGATCAATCCGCAGAGGAGATCTATCATGCGTTTTTCGTTAATCCGGCCTTCAATGAAGGCTGCAATATCTCCGAGGTCCGCCTCGATCTTCCCCTGGTCGGGATAGCTTCCGGCTCCGGAACGGACAGCCATCATAATCCTGCGGGATAACATATCATTCATGGCAGAAATCGGCTCTCCATCGGACCAGACAGCATCGTTCTCGAACTTCTCATCTAAAGACCTGAGATTAACGTGATCTATCGGCTCAATTTGAGAGCGCAGCCACATGGTGAATTCTCGGTTCTCTCCGTCTTTGTATCTTCCGTAGACTGAGGCAAGGCTGGCCGCCAGGAAGAATTCTGGCGATTGATCATTTGCCATGATCAGCCATTCCCTTGATAGAGGGCTCACCGGCTTTACAAATGCCTCTTTGGCCCATTTGGAGCTTAAGACGATGGCTCTCTCGCACCTGCCCAGGGCCATCAATACATCCTGCACCCTCCAGGCCTGAACCTGATCATTGCTGCTCTCTCTGCATAATGCTAAAATGGACAATTCCAGAAGGCTCAGGGCGCGCCCTGCCGACGAAGGCGCATTATCTGATCGGGCTTTATTTCGGAAGTAGTCCAGCCATCCATCCACATCGTCCAGCAGCTCCACCTGGATCTTTCGGCTCACCATGATCCTCTCCAGGGGTACTGAGAAGAAGTTCTTGCCATTTCTTTCCAGAAATCCATATCTTTGAAACGATTTTAATCCCCGGTCAACTCCCAGAGATGCAACTGCTCTGGCAAAGTCAACTCCGTTTCTGGCCGGTCTGGCCCCAACCTGAGCACGCCCTTCGCTCATCAGGCTCTTCAACTCCGATAGTCCCGTGGGCTTCTCCCAAAGCGGCATCCAGATCTCGGCTCTCGCGCTCTTTTCATCGCTCTCAGCCGCGCTGCCGTATCCCACGCCAGAGGGGTGAACGCTGAACGGGTAGCTCAGAACGCCGGGCATATTTGCCTGCAGCCGCTTGACCGTGGCCGAAGCGAAGAATAATGCGCCCTCGATCATGAGAATGTAATCCCAGGGATTTACAGGCGAGTCTGAAGAAAATCCGGACACTGAATTAGGCCCGCCTACGGCACCGGGATAGAACTGGCCAATGGCAATTCCGCTCACCAGGCCGTCTGTGTTTTCCGCAAATAAAGCCCCATTCAGCCATGAAACGGACTGGCTTTTCGATTTTCCATTCTCATTTTGAAATTCAAATATGTCTGCCAGCCTTTGCATGAAATTGCTGCTGAAATCCAGATTTCCGTCATTTCCTCCGGTTCCCAGGAGCGGAGGAAATCTGGCTTTCTCTGCTGTCAAAATCACAGATGCATCAAGCCAGTCTATTGACTGATCTTGTAGGCTATTTCGTACTGCCTGGATGAGCTTCTCTTTTTCTTCTTTGTCGGGCGCTTCATCCAGTTCCAGCTTTTTCACAAGGCTCTTGACGATTGCAAGTGATTTGCGATAATCGTTGAGCCTGTCTGCCTTCGATTCGAGAATGGCCTGAACCGCCCTGGTTGCATTGGTATGCTGTGTCCTGCGTCCGGTCTTCTTTTTTTTGCCCGTCATGGGGTCCTTTTCTTTCAGTTTCTCTTCCTGAAAGTAAAATCCGCTGCCACCATTCCAGGGGGCGATGATCGGAGTCGGTCTGTACTCCTGCAAAAAGAACGAACTCAGAGATTCACGATCCAATGTGGTCTTGAGTCGGAAACAATCTCCCTTCCAGTAGCACTTGGCACCGGGATCTTTCTGTTCTGTTATGATCCTGAATATCCCCAGCGCTTTGAGGTAATGGGCGAGGGGAACAGGTGCACAGCCCATGACAGTCAGGTCGTTTAATTCGGCGCTCATCCGACCACCACTTTCTTCTCTTCCTTTGCAGAGGCTCTCCAATCGGCTATGCGTAAAACGCTCTCCAGCAAAGCCAGCCTGAACGGCCCTAATCCGGTTTTATCTCTAAGTGCAGTCATTCTTTCCAGCCAGCTTCCTTCGCCCATTTGCATGATAGAGAGATCCAAAGGAACATCCTGATCCAGGATGCCCTCGACCTGGGATAGAATGTCGCCATCCCAGATGCCTCTGGCAAATAGCCGGTCAGGTTCCTTTGGCCGATTCTCTTTATCCAGAGATCTTATCGACATCCTGATCTTGCCGTGGTGGGCTGCTATCAGATAGGCCACGAGATCGGCGTCTTTCGTCATTTTGCCCTGGATTTGCAGCCAGGCCAAAGCTGATGCCAATTCATGTCTGAAATAGCGCCTTAAAATTCGCTTTCCTTCGCTTGATTCGATCCAGTAGGTTGGCCTGCCCGAATTGCCGTCGGACTTTGCCCAGGGGCCGCCGGATTTCAAGCTTACGTTATCTTCTTTTCCGGATAAAAGCATGTTTTGAAAGGCGGGGTGAGCTTTTCCGACATCATGCCAGATAGCAGCGTTCCCAAGTGCATCTCTGTAATTTTGAGGTATGTCCAGACTCTTGCAGAGGGACTGAACTTCGCCGCGGACATGATCGGTGTGATCTCTCAATGAGACCCAACTTCCGATATTGGATTGTTTGTCCTCATTCATCGAATGATCATCCCTTGCTCTGAACCTCTCTTTTGCAGGAATAACCTCGACTGATGTTGCCGTTTTGACTTCGGCCCCCACCCATCCCAGGACTGATGAATAACCGCCGTTTTCCGGGTGGAGCAGCAAGACCTGGCCGGGCTTGCAACCCTTAACCTCTCCGGCCTCACCCACGCTTTTCCACCTATCATCCAGGTGATCCCAAATCCATCCATTATGCTTCTTCAGATAATCCTTAATTTTGCCGATGGAAACGGAGCATAGCTCTTCCCGCCTTGCAGGCTCAAGAGCCTCCTTAGGGCCATCTTCCTTCGGAAAACCATCCCTCCAGTAGACCTGTACATCCTTATCCTCGCCTTCCCGAATGAAACGTGAGACATCCAGGTCATTGCCCGTGAGGTCGGGCGTGGTGTCAAAGAGGTCTATGAAATCCTTCCGGCGAACGACAGCTCTAACTGCTTCCGGTTCCACATAGCTTTTCATGGCCTGAGCCAATCCCTCCGGGCTGGCGTTAGAATTAGGAATCTTCTCGATCAGGTTCCTGGCGATATCAAGATCCTTGGATTCGTAAGGCAGCACCAGACCGCTTTCTTCCTTGCTGGCATCTATGTCTATCCAGAAGATTTGAGCATCTGTTTTGTATTCGCCTCTGCGATTGCACCTTCCAATTCTCTGAACGAAGGAGGGCCAGGGGGCAAGTTCTGTAATAAGAGTATGGGCAGAGACATCCACTCCTGCTTCGACCACCTGAGTGGCAATAACGATTCTGTCCTGCTTTCCGTCTAAAAGCTGCATCCGCGCTTTTCTATCACCTTCCCGGAAGCGAGAGTGTAAGACTGCAGCATCATTTTCCGTTCGGCCTTTTATCAAGAGTTCCCTAAATATCTCTTGAGCGCGATCAACACGATTGACAATCGCCAGAGTCAGGCTATCTTTTCTGTGTTTGGATACTATTAGATCTGCCATCTCCCTTGCATAGGATTTCTTTTCGTTGTCCCTGGAAAGCTTCAGATCGGCCTTCTTCAAAGGTTTCTCGGCCTGGAACCTCGTTTGCACTTCCGGTTTCTTCTTCTCATCATCGTCTAGCAAATGCTTCGTCCATCCGCCCTCAGGTTTAGGATGGTCAACTGTTTCAAGCTGCTTTCCACCTACTGTTGCACTCATCCAGATGTACTGGACGCGGCTCATGGTCCCAAAGGACTGGCAAAATGCCTGCATCTGGGCGGAGGTCTCAACGCCCACGCCCATCAGCTGCACCTCGTCCATCACCCAGAGGCAGTCATTGTTCAGCAGCCCAAAATGCACCGGCCATCTGTACCGGCTCATGCCGTAGCCTCGGTTCAGCGCCCGCGAGAGCAGCATATCCTGGGTTCCAATTATTATAGCATCGCGTTCAGGGTACAGATCCCATTCATCTTTATCCTCGCCGCCCATGAGCACAGTAACCGCGATCCGGTCTCCTGAGTCCCTATGATCCGCAGCCCAGCCTTCAACAGGATCGGCACCTCCTGGTCCATCCTCTGCCAGCATGCCGAGATTCTTCAACCATTCCTTCGTCTTTTTCTCGGTCTGCTCCACCAGCACCCGCATGGGCAGACAGTAGACCAGCCTTCTTGGCGTAGCCGCCCGAATATTTTCACGAGGATCAAAACGCCTGCGCCATAGCCATCCAAGAATTACTGCATCAGTCTTGCCCATGCCCGTTGGGATATCCAATATCTCGGGGAGACTCTCCGAGGTGGCAAATCTCCTTTGAAATGGATATGGCGGATATCCCTTTTCATCTCCCGTTGCTGCCTTAAAAAATGAGTCGAAGCCAAGCTCTATTTCAGGCATACTGCAAACCATCTACTCTCCTCCGCCAGAGACATGGGTAGGCATCTTCAGCAATCCAAACACCTGGGAAAATTGGATTCTGATCCTATAAGAAGCTGACCGCTGCAGTCCGAAAGTAATTAGTAAACAAGATAAGAGCCTAAAGACAAGATCTCTTGCCAAATAGATTGCTCCATTGATCTGCAGACCTGTTATGCAAATCAATTCTATTTTGAAAACGATATGCAGTCTATAAAAATTTTGCCGGAGAATTGCGAAACGTCAATTGTACAAAACCTGCTGGACCAGGTTGATATGGCGGCGAATAGAAAATCCGAATGCTTCCCTGTATCGATGCTCTCTTATCCCAATCAAATCCTTCCGGGGCGGAGCATAATCAGGTTCCGTGCCCGGCTGGGGAATATCAACTCGGATATATCAGGAACCATCAACCGTCATCTCATACCTTTCCAAGCCTCCCCGGCGTTGAGGGCACCAGAGCATTACCAGGCGTAAAACCCGCGCCCGGCCCTAAAAAAAAAGTCGTCTGGGCAGATCGTTATCAGCCATGATACAGACGAGACGGGGAAAATTCAATTAGAAGATACCAAATAGCAGAACGGTTGGCCTCATAATCCAAGCTTTTAAAATCCAATCGCAAGCCTTATATATGTCACGTGCTACCATGCTACATGTTAGCATGATTAGGTGATTGTATTTGAGCGAGATTGGCAAGAGAGTCCGAATTGAGAGGATAATGGACAGAGACAGCGGCAACACAGTCATCATTCCCCTGGACCACGGCATATCCGTCGGCCCCATCCAGGGCCTGGCCGACCTGCCGGAGATGATAAACAAGGTGGCCAAGGGCGGGGCCAATGCCGTGCTGCAGCAGAAGGGAATGGTCAGGCATGGCCATCGAGGCTACGGCCAGGATGTGGGCCTGATAGTGCATATGAGCGCCTCCACCTCTTTAGGTCCCGACCCCAACAACAAGGTCCAGGTCTGCCTGGTGGAAGAGTGCCTTAAGATGGGTGCTGATGCTGTATCCGTCCATATCAATATTGGCTCAGAGACCGAGTCCGATCAGCTCAGCATCCTGGGGTGCGTGAGCGAACGCTGCGACTTCTGGGGTATGCCCCTGGTGGCCATGATGTACCCACGGGGCAAGAACATCACCAATCCCAATGACGTAGAGGTGGTGGCCCATGCCGCTCGAGCAGGAGCAGAGCTAGGTGCGGATATTATCAAGACCAACTACACTGGCGATCCGGATAGCTTTGCCCGGGTGGTCAAGGGCTGCCCGGTGCCTGTGGTCATTGCCGGCGGTCCCAAGACAGAGACTGACATGGAGTTCTTGCAGATGATCGACGGCGCTCTACAGGCAGGAGCCCGTGGGGTGGCCATAGGAAGGAACGTCTTCCAGCATAAGGACCCCACCAAGATGACCAAGGCTATAGCGGCCATTGTGAACAAGGGCAAAAACGCAGAGGAGGCGATCAAGATCCTGAAATAAATCTCTTTTAGCCTTCTCATACCTTTCATTTTTAAACATTGCAGAAAATTTTCCTTTGGTCCTTTGTGGTAAGGTCTTGGCATCCCGATTTCACCAGAGAGACAAATAGGAACAAAGGAGAGAGAAATAAGTGGACCCAGGGCCGCCCATAGAATAGAAAACAGCGAAGAACCTTCTGGCTTACACCACAGAGTTCTTGAGAGTTCCTATTCCCTCGATCTCCACCTCCACCAGGTCGCCCTTATGCAGTTGGCCCACTCCTGGCGGAGTTCCGGTGGCGATGATATCCCCCGGATTCAGGGTCATGATGCCGCTTATGAACTCGATAAGCTCCGGAACGGAGAATATCAGATCCGAGGTATTGGACTTCTGCACCGTCCTGCCGTTCACCCTCGTCTGGATATCGACATTGCAGGGATCAATCGATGCGATCCAGGGGCCGAAGGGGGCAAAGGTATCAAAGCTCTTGGCACGAGTCCACTGAGTATCTCTTTGCTGCAGATCGCGAGCGGTAACATCATTAAAGCAGGTGTACCCCAGAATATGACCCTCTGCCTCTTCCATCGGAATATCCTTACCCCTCTTTCCTATCACCACCCCCAGCTCTCCCTCATAGTCCACCTGCCGGCTGGAAGGAGGATAGACGATCTCTCCCCCTGGGCCGAGGGCGGCGGTGGGAGGCTTGAGGAAGATGATCGGCTCTTGGGGCAGCTTCATCTTCAACTCCCGGGCATGTTCCACATAGTTCAAGCCCACACAGATGATCTTGGAGGGCTGGCAGGGCATGAGAAGCTCCACATCCTCTAAGGGAATTATCTCCCCTCCCGATACTATTCCGTGCTCAATGCTGTATGAACCGCCCCTAACTATGCCATCCTTCTTAAATCTGACAATCATCCTCTCTCATCCTCTCTCATCCTCTATTCAGCGCTTATCTCTCTGTCCTCTCTGCCCTCTGCTTGCCCATTCTTTATCGCCGGTCTTGCTGCCCTTCTTCATCGCTCGTCTTAATGGACTATCGGAATGGTCTTTATTGGCTTTTTCCCTTAATCATCCTCTGCAGGGCCCCTTGCTGCCAGTCGGTCCCCGCCGGTATCGGCCAAACTCGCTCTCTAAAAGGCGATCGGCCCGGATAACTGGCCCTTCCACGCAGACCCTCAACCCCTCCGGGTCCAGGCAGCAGGAGCCGCATATTCCTGCAGCGCATTTGAAGTAGCGGTTGATGCAGGCCTGAGTCTTACTGGCATGCTCTCTGGTCTTTGAGATGACATCCCACATCATCAGCTCCGGGCCGCATAAATAGATCTGGTCGTACTCATTTAAATTCAATTCTTCAAGGCCTACCGCCACGCGGCCGCAGATCCCGCACGAGCCGTCATCGGTAGTGACTATCGTCTCGCCGAGCTTCTGAAACCTCTCCAGAAATATCATATCGCTGCTGCATCGATAGCCGATCAACGATGTGACCTCTATGCCCGCATTGGCGGCCTCTTCTCCCAGGAAGGCAAGAGGCGCGGTCCCCACCCCGCCGCCGATGATCAAAATCCTCTCTCCTAAAAGGGTAAAGCCCCGGCCAAGGGGACCGCGCAGTCCAACACTATCCCCTTTGCCCATGCTGTTGAGGGCCTCGGAGGCCTCGCCCACTGACTGCACGGTGATTCTATCAGGTCCGGAGAAGCTCATTGGCACCTCATCCAGCCCCCTGATCCAGACCATGACATACTGCCCAGGATAAGGATCGAGGTTCATGTCCAGCCGGAGGGTCTTGATCAGCGGAGCTTCAGCTATAACCTCCAGAATAGTGGTATTGATAGGCTTCATGAGCGCCTCCCGGCCATGCCACATAGCTCAGCTAAAGTCAGCGACTTCCTCTCCAGATATGCCGAAAGGCCGGATACGATTTCCTCGAATACGCCATAGCCCTGCAGAAGAGCAGTCCCCACCTGAATAGAGGAGGCACCGGCCATGATCATCTCCACGGCATCCTCCCAGGAGGATATTCCACCGACCCCTATCACCGGGATCTCCAGCCGAGAGGCAAGATCGTAGACAGCGCGAACGGCCACTGGTTTGATCGCCCGCCCGGACAAGCCCCCAAAGCGGTTCCCCAAAATAGGGTAGCCGGTCTCGATATCTATAGCCATGGCTTTCAGAGTGTTTATAGCCACCACCGCATCTGCTCCTCCCCTCTGGGCAGCAAGCCCCAGATCTAGGATGTCAGCGGTGTTAGGGGTCAATTTCACCCAGACAGGAACCCTTGAGGCTGCCTTCACCGCCCCGGTCACCGACTCCACCAAATCTGGATAACGCCCCAGCTCGCTGCCATACTTCTCAGCATGAGGGCAGGATAAGTTGAGCTCGAAGGCATCTGCATCCAGGTTGCGGGAGATCTGGGCAAACTCCTCTGCGCTGGATCCGAAGATGCTGGCAATGACCGGCACCCCTCCACTTCTGGCAATGTCGATCTCAGCCTGAAAATCCCGGTAGGAGGGATTGGGAAGGCCCATGGCATTTAGCAGACCGCAATCTACATGAACGATGCAGGGGCCTGGATGGCCCTCTCTTGGCACAGAGCCGATGGACTTGGTGACGACCCCTCCTGCGCCCGCTCGGGATGCGCGGCAGAGGGATGCCCCAGTGGTGCCCAGGATGCCTGCAGCCAGGAGGACCGGATTTTTCAGATCCAGGCCGCCGACATGGACAGAAAGGGATGGCATATCGGGGGGATTAGCGGAAAAAGAATAAAAACATTGGGATAGGGTTATCTGGGAACGGGCAGTACGATATATATTTTCCGATCATTAGATTATTTCATTATTATTGAATTAAATCAGGCCGAGGTTGGGGAGGGCATAGACTCCCGATATTCGGTCAGGCTGCTATGTACCTGGTTTATGGTTTTCATCAGGTTCATTCCTTTCTCCGTCGTCTCATAAATTACATGAGGACCCTTACTGGCAACTATAAGTTCGTTCTTTATCAGAAGCTGCAAATAGGGATCAACTGTTCTGAAATTGAGGTTAGCCTGATAAACCACTCTGGTCTTGCTTGCCCCTTTTATGCAAATTCTGAGGATCTCGGATATAATTTCATTTCTATTTCTTTTCATGGTCTTCCTCCATCATAGTCCTAATCTATCCTATTCAGTATTATAGACGATTATGTACATTAAGAAAAAATACTGGACTGAATCAGCTGGGAATATGTTACGTAACAAATATTCTTAATTAGCATTCATGTTACAGGTCCAATCTCGATCAATTGGCTGATCCAAGCCAAATGGCAGAAGAGAATATGTCTATTGCATCATTATTTAAATGACCTGGCCGGCAGAAGAACAGCCGTGGCGTTTGCCAGGTTGACAAGATACCCCGGAGGTGGTATTCAATTTTCCCAGTATAATTTTTGAATCTCGAGCCTTTAATTTGCCTTGAAATCGAGGATATCTTTTAGTATGCCCAATGAATGTGTCGCTGCTCACTTTTTATTCTTTGCGAAATCCTTTTAATCGGAGGTCAGAGTCTCAAATCGGAAGATGCTGGAGGTAATGACCATGATCAAGTTCATAGGGCTGCAAATCTCATGGCTAATGGTGGAGAGGAGCCTAGTGCTTTCCAGATCCCAGGCGCGAGCCGCCATTTCAGCTTCATTGCTTCATCATGATAGATCGCCGGCTAAATCATATCGACAATTCATGAGATTCGATGATATGCAAAATGATATCAAATCGACCGGATGAACAAACCACCTGCTGAAGGCGATATCGATACTCGATCCGATTGAAGCAGCAAAGAGAGGCTCGGGGGCAACAGCAACTGACCTACGCCCTTGTCATTGACCTCATACTTCAATGTGAATATATCTCTCGGACCATAATCGAAATATTCCTGTTCCTCTCCACTTACTTTTGTATCTATCTGTGAAGCTACGATTCCAGAGGCGGATCCCTTAGCATATTTTCTTTTAACCTTCACCTTATCATTTGATCTCATAGCTTCATTCCTCCCATTCGGAAGCGAAGTTATTTTTTTGAAGCTCAAATTTTCGTCAAGTTATATCCTGAAGCTTTGTATAAGTTTTTTATGACACATATTGTGAGATTTGGCACAAAGCATGAACCACAACTAGAAGCGCATTTGTCCATCCATCAAGCCTGTCATTGCTCCATCAGGAACAAAAGATCTGAGAAATGATCATAGCAGGCTCTCCAAAATATTAAAGGATTCTCTATATCGAAAACTATATATCTTAGCAATATTCTATATAGAAGGTGGCGAAAGTCGTTACATCCCCTCCTACACCCCATTTCTATAACGACTTTCCCCTCCCTCCATTGCCTGCCCCCCAGCAAAATTTGCTTCCTTACTTCTGGCTGGGAGATACATCTAATAGATGGCAGCAGACCTGGTGATCGACCTTGCAGCTCTTATGGGGGGGCTAAAGGATCACAGCTTGTCTTTAAGAAAACAATTGCTATTGTATCCATCCCACACCATCGCTAAACTCCAGAGCCTCATGAACTCCAGAATCTCGCTTGCCCTAACAGCATCTTCTTCGTTAAGGTCGCACTCTATCTGCATTGATGCTATTTGGCTATCATAACTGAACATTTAGCATTCCTAACCACGTCCTCAGACACTCCCCCCAGCAGGAACCTCTGGACCTTGCCATAGGCCTTGCTGCCCATCACAATCAAATCGGCTCCGATTTCATTTGCGTAGGATAGGATCTTGTTGGAAGGATCTCCGTGAAGCACCCTTGATTCTATGTGCAAATCGTGTCCCCTCAGATATTCATCTATCAGTCTTTTATGATGTTCTTGGAACTCTTTTTCACTGGTACGTACATCCTGCATCCCGATATCTGCTTCAGAGGCTATCAGCTTCGGGAGGGCAACAACGCTGATCAAATGGATCTCAGCAGAGGAAGCAAATGCTATTGCAGAAGCTCTGGCCATGACCATCTCAGAGTAATCTGAGGTATCCACAGCCACTACTATCCTCCTGATTCCATAATCTTCAATGCTTTCCATATTCTTTGTTCCCCTATCATTAATTAGAATCTTATCCTATATGATTTGATCTGTACAAAATTCACTTTTTGCCATCAATCTTTTATCGGCACAAACCTCTTGGCAATAAGGGTCGGAACCACAGCACTCAGGATAACAGCGGTTACAGCAATTGAGAACTGACTCTGATCAAGGAATCCCAGATCACGCCCCAAAGCAGCTGTTATCGTTCCTACAGTCAGACCTGTGGAAAGGAGCATGGTAGAGAAGACAGGAGCCTCAGGAATCCATTTTTTATTGAAGTAATATGTTCCTATGAACTTTGATAGCATCTTGGCAGCCAGCAGTCCCAATATTAAGCCGATGTTTTGGACAACAGCGGGCAGAGAAATCAGCATGCCGGCTCTCACGAAGAACGCCGGAGAGAGGAGAGAAAACGTCACAGATCGAGTCTTGGAGAGAATATCACAGTAATTGTGAATACTATTCGCGAACACGAGACCCAGTACGAAGGCGCCAAAGACCGCATGAAGTCTTCCAGCATCGGCGATGAAAGAGACACCGAGCATTGAGGCGAATATGAATCTGAGTTCGAGTTCCACAGCTCTCTTGCCGTAGCTTTCCACCAGAAACTCCAGCATCTTCGGCAGCATCAGAATCGTGAAGGCAATTATAATAAGGAAAGCAATAGTGTACAGGTTGAAGCTGGGTGATATGAGGTTGATACCGATGAGAGTCAGTATATCGTTCACAAAAGTGGCTGCTATTATCAGCCTGCTTGCTCTTAGGTCCAGCAGTTCATATTCCATCAGCACCGAATATACTACTGCCACCGAAGTAGTTGTCAATGCCAGGCTTGCAGCCAACATGGCCAAGAATGACCAATCGGTAAATGCAGATAAGAAGACCATCTCGCCTATCAAGGGAACAATAAAAGCCATGCTGCCAATAGTGAAGCTTTTCTTGGCGCTGTTCCTTAACAAATAGAGGTCTACTTCCGCTCCTGCCAGAAAAGTCAGCATCAAGCCGCCAAATGTTGCCAGGAAATCAAGCCAGGCCTCAATTCTCACGCTCAGGAAGCTGGCAAGCACTATTCCCGCTCCTGCCTCAAGGATCGAAGAAGAGATGCGGAGCCTAATGCTCAATATTCCTGTTACCACTACAACCGCTGCGATTAATGCTGTCGAATAGAGATCTACTGGCACCTACTTTCACTCCGTCCATTTCTAGTAGGTGTCATTAGCCTCAGAGGCAATTCAGGTACTATATGTTCAGGCGGACCCCATCGCCGAACGTACGCCAATGCAGAGTGCAAGTTTATAAAAATATCTGCTTCAATTTATGATTATATATTTGCACCGGAACGCTTTAATCCGAAAGCTACCAAGCTGGTAAGGCTGGTGGTGATGGAGTCCACCCTTAACTGCCTCTAGGCTGATGACTCCTGAAAGGTGGAGCATCATGCCAGATATAAAGGCCCTTATTGGCTATATAGAGGATAGGCGGATCAAGGATGGCGAGAATAGCGGCTATTCATTTGTAAGAGAGCTGCCTGCAAATATCCGGGATACATTCTTTGCCATGGCCTGCCTCAAATTGCTCGATGCAGACTCTCCAGATGATGAGATCATTAATTTCCTCTCCAGTCATGAGCAATTCGACTTTAATGGAGCCTACTATGCCAGGAAGTGTTTGATCCTGGCCGGGGCGCAGGTTGAATTCAAAGGGGGAAGCCTCTATTGGATATGTCATGGAGATAGGCAGCAGAGGCCATGTTCAGTTCCAACTACCCCTCTCATCAACTATTTTAGATATGAGTTATATGGAATGTATGGCTCAAGCATATTTTCCTCCTCATTAAGCGCAGTTCTCAAGCGCATAGAGCTTGGCGCAGATAGTATAGATAGCGGTTTGGTGAACATGACCCTTTCCCTTCTCGATGCAAGCAACCGCCAGGATATCATGAGCACTTACATGGCACTGGAGATTCTGAACGCTATGGAAAGGAGAAGTCATCCCATATCCTTATCCTCCTATCATATCGAGCACATCTCTGACTTCCTGAAGCGCTGCAAAACCAGAAAGGGGTATGTGGGAAATCCCACAGCCAGTTCAGTTACCCTTGAAAGCACATATGCAGGTCACAGGATTGCCCAATACATCAGGGTTCCTGATCCATTAGGCATCAGATCTTTCATAGACTCACTTCAGAATGAGAACGGCGGATTTAGAGGGTCACAGTTCGGCGGCATATCCACCCTTGAATCATGTTATCTGGCTCTGAGCATATTTTTTGATATATCCAATGAGGAACATGATAGCCAGCAATGAAGATCAAGATGTTTATTTCTATAAAGTCATGAAATCGGCCCTTCATCACCCCAGAATCGAGAAGAGAAGGGAGATGGTCTATATCCTAGGAGAGCTGGGAGATCCTCGTGCTCTGGCTGCACTTGAGACCATCATGGCAGATGATGATCCATTTTTGGTCTCGGAGGCGATAAAGGCTACAGGAAAGATCGGCGGATCCAAGGCTGTAGAGCTGCTTTTTATGATGATCCATCACCCGTCTTTCATGGTGAGAGGCGAAGTAGCCCTGGCCCTAGGAAGGATGGAGCATCCAAATAGAGATGAACTATTAATCCAACTGCTAAAAGATATCAGCCCTTATGTGGCAGACTGCGCCAATATTGCTTTGAATCGAAAAGAATTAGAGGAGCGATGAGCCTCGCACCTCACCTCCGGACCAAGCTCATGATCTCTCTGTAGTCTTCTCATCTTTTGATATGCAGACCGGACCCTTGAGATATACATACCAGTATAGTGCCGCTACAAAGAGAGCCGCCCCCACGATGTTGCCCAGGGTCACTGGGATCAGGTTGGTGATGAAGAAGTTGTACCAGCCCGTTCCCCCGACGAGGTTTGCCGTGGCCACGTTCGCCGAACTCAGTTCGGCAGCGATAGCCGGATTGTTGGCAGCGAATATGCCCAGGGGAATGAAGAACATATTGGCCACGTTATGTTCAAAGCCAATGGTAACGAATGTCATTATGGGAAACCAGCAGCTGAATATCTTGCCAATGACATCTTCTGAGCT
>JGI12104J13512_1001307_pt1 | contig 18842 bp, 15 predicted proteins | sample TerdegcTABiofilm_FD_13512 | JGI IMG/M metagenome (IMG submission 13512)
GGTTGGAGGTTCGAATCCTCTCGCCCCGACCATTTCGCGCCCATAGCTCAGCTGGATAGAGCAACGGACTTCTAATCCGTAGGCCGCAGGTTCAAATCCTGCTGGGCGCACCATGGTGGACGTAGCTCAATTGGTTAGAGCATCGGACTGTGGATCCGATGGTTGCGAGTTCGAATCTCGTCGTCCACCCCATTTTGCGCCTATAGCTCAATAGGATAGAGCGGTGGAGTCCTAATCCGCAGGTTGCAGGTTCGATTCCTGCTAGGCGCACCAATGATAACAATAATGGGTCGTTAGCTCAAGTGGTAGAGCACCTGACTCTTAATCAGGATGTTACAGGTTCGAGTCCTGTACGACCCACCAGTTTAAAATTCTGCGAGGGTGGCGGAATTGGTAGACGCACTGGACTTAGGATCCAGTGGACATTAGGTCCATGCGGGTTCGAGTCCCGCCCTTCGCACCACTTTGAAAGGATGAAAAATTTTGAAAAAGAAAAAAAGAAAAAATTATAAAATTTTTAAATGGCTTATTATAATTTTAATAATTGTAGCTATCGGATATTTTGCTTATAGGCAAATTTCAAGATGGTGGTATGAGGAGTCTCAAATTGCAGTAAAAGTTGGTGATGATATTATTACATATCAGGAAATTGATAATAGAATATTATTATCTATTGGAATTGAAAATATTTATAACCCAATGCATATCAAGAAAAATATTTAACAATAAAAAAGAAGTCACAGATGAGATTGTTAAAGACTCATTGGTTATGAAATATGCAAAGGAAAAAGGTTATGAAGTTAAAGAAGAAGAGTTGAATAATGAAGATTATGTTGGCAATGATAAATATAGAGTTTATTTTGCTGAATTGATAAAAAAAGAAATAGAAAATGAAATTAAGAATAATTTATCAGACAAGGAATTATTAAAATATTTTAATGATAATAAAAGCGATTTTGTATCAATTAAAGCACAGATAATTTATATTAAGTCAGAAGCAAATGATACTGAAAGAAAGGTAAAAGAGGCAAAAATAAATGAGGCATATAATAAGCTTTTAAGAGGATACTCTTTTACTTCGCTTGTCAAAGAATATTCAGATATTAAAGATAACGATGGCATATCTGATTATTTTGATATATATAAATACAATGCAATAATAAATGAAGTAATTTTTGATTTAAAAATTGGTGAAGTTTCAAAACCAATAAGTACTATCGATGGTTTTTATATATTTAAAATTATCGATAGAATCGATGACTTTGAGAGTTTTAAAGACAAGGTAAAAGAAAAATATATAAATGTTGAAGCAAATAAAAGATTAGCTCAACTTAAAGATAAATTAATGGAAGAAAATCAAGATATTATTGTTTATGGAAATAGAGTAGAAAAAATTATTAATTGGTATAACAATGTTTTTTTAGGAAAAGGAGGATAATTTGAATATTTCAATTAAAAGTGAAGATAAAAATAAATTAGAGTTCGAAGTTTTATATGATTTAGATGAATATAACAATATTTATAACAAGATTTTAAATAAATTTAGAAACAGAGTTAAAATACCAGGTTTCAGGCCAGGTAAAGCACCAGATAATATGGTAAAAAATGCTGTTGGAGAAGATGCAATCTTTGAAGAATTGAAAAAAGAGATAAGAGATTCAAGCATTGAAAAGATATTTAAAGAAAATAAGGAACTTTTTCCTTCAATTGAAACAAATTTTTCAGAGTTTTCAAAAGAAAATTTAAAATTTTATATAACAACCTATAAAATACCTGAAGTTAAATCTGTTGATTTAAATGAAATTATTAATGATATAAAAGATATTAAAGAAGAGGATATTGATAAAAAAATAAAACAGTTACAGGAGGAAATGAAAGAATTTGTTCCTAAGGAACAGGGAGTTGTTGAAGATGGAGATTATGTTATTTTTAAATACAGGTTTAATAAAGAAGAGGATTTTAAAGAAATTGCAGTTATTGTGGGCGAGAAAAGAAATATACTTGAAGACTATTTAATCGGTTTATCAAAAGGTGAAAGAAAAGAGATCAGTATCAATAGTAATAATATTGAGATAGAAATATCAGAGATCAAAAATCCTAAATATCCTGAAATCAATGAGGAATTTATAAAAGATTTTGGCGCAAATAATATGGATGAATTTAAATCAAAAGTTAAAGGTATTATATTAAAAGAGAGGTTTCAAGATGAGTATTTAGAAAGGATGATACAGGAAAAATTAATTAAAATTAATGATTTTTATATTCCAGAAACTTATATAAAAGATGAAACATACCATAAAATTGAGCATCTTAAGGAGGAGTTATTAAAAAGTGGATACACACTTGAAGATTTTCTCAATGAAAGAGGAGAGACCTTAGAAGATCTTGAAAAAAATTTTGATGTTAACTCAACAGTAGAGATAGCATATGATATTATACTTGATATTCTATCTAAAGATATTGAAGTAACCGATGATGATATAAAAAATCAGTATCCAGATAATTATGAATTTATTATTAACAATGAGGAACAGAAAAGTAGAGTCATATATTATTTAAAGAAGGTAAAATATTTAAGAACTATAATTGAGGAATTAAAGAAAATTGGTGGAGCAGACGGGATTTGAACCCGCGACCTCATCCTTGCGAAGGATGCGCTCTCCCTCTGAGCCACTGCCCCATATAATTATAAACTATATCTAATAAAAATGTTTTTCACTATAGATCGACAAGATATCCGAAAAATTGTTTAAACTTTCATTCTAATGGAAGCAAAAATCTAAATAACNGATTGAAATACTGGATTCCCGTTTTCACGGGANTGACAAAATAAAAATACTGGATTCCCGTTTACNCGCTTACGCGAGNACAAGAATAAAAATTGAGGGTTTCTCAGCAATCTTATCAACACTTAATTGACATTATTATTTAAATATNGTAATATCGAAATATGATAACGAAGTCTGATAATTATAAAGATATAAATAAATTAACGCACGATTTTTTTCTTGGTTTCATTAAAATACATATCCTTTATCATGCTGTTGAAAGAAAAGTTTACGGATTATGGTTAATAGAAGAATTGAGTAGGCATGGATATAAAATTAGTCCTGGTACTCTCTATCCAATGCTTCATTCTTTAGAAAAAGAAAAATATCTTAAATGCCAAAAGGAATTAGTTAAAGGAAAAATAAGAAAATATTATAAAACAACAGAGAAAGGAAAAAGAGTATTAATTGAAGCAAGAAAAAAGATAAAAGAACTAATCAAGGAGGTAATATGAAACAGGAAGAGGACAAAGGACTTACTACTCAAGAGGCACAAAAAAGACTTTTAGAGTTTGGTCCAAATCAAATTTTTAAACCATCTAAAATAAGTTTTTTTGGAATAGCTAAACATGAAGTAACAGAACCAATGATTCTTCTACTTTTAGTTGTCGGCTTTTTCTATAGTATCTGGGGAAAATTTACAGATGCTATCACAATTTTTGTGGTTATTTTTTTATTGATTTTATCAGAAGTTTACAATGAATTTCGAGCAAAAAAAGCAATTGCTTCTTTAGAAAAAATTGCTGCTCCAAAAACAAAAGCATTTAGAGATGGAAAAATTACTGAAATAGATTCTGAAAATGTTGTACCAGGAGATATCCTGATTTTAACTCAAGGAACTAAAATTGCTGCAGATGGAAAAGTTCAAAATAGTATAGGTTTACAAGTTGATGAATCTGCACTGACAGGAGAATCTTTTCCGCAAGAAAAAAATATTGGCGATGAAATATTTGCTGGAACTATAGTTGTTTCTGGAGAAGGAGAGGCTTTGGTTGTATCTACTGGAAAAAACACAAAACTTGGTGAAATTGCAGCTACGCTTAAAGAGGTTAAACCACCAAAAACTGCTCTTCAACTTGCAATGAAATCTCTCGCAGGAAAATTAGTCTATGTTGCAATTTTCTTTTCCATTCTTATTCCTGTTATAGGAGTTATAAGAGGTCAGGATTTAAGAACAATGATTTTAACAGGACTCTCTCTTTCTTTTGCAACTATTCCAGAAGAACTTCCAATCGTTATCACCATGGTTTTAGGATTAGGCTCTTATACTCTCTCTAAAAACAATTTTTTAGTTAAAAGAATAAAAGCTGCTGAAATATTGGGTAACGCTACAGTTATTGTTACTGATAAAACTGGTACCATTACTAAGAATCAGATGAAAATTGTCTCAATTTATCCTAATAATGAAAAAGAGATTATTGAAAAAGCGGTTGGCTCTATTTCTCAATACTCTCTATCTCCAATGGAAATAGAGATAAAAAATAGAGCTATAGAACTTAACATAGAAAATATATCTTCAGAAATAGTTAGTCAAAGAAATATTGGAAATGGTAGAAAAACTAAATCAATAATAAGAAAAAATGGAAATGAGTATGAGTTATTTACAAGTGGTGCTCCTGAAGAAATTTTTGGTATGTGTCAAAATATAGGTGAAGATGTTAAAAATAAATTAGCTGAGGAAACTTCGAAGGGCAGAAGGGTTATAGCAGTTGGGTACAAAAGATTAGATATTAATGAAAAAGATCTTGATTTTTCAAAAATTGAAAGAGGTTTAAATTTTGTTGGATTAATAAGCTTTGAAGATCCCCCAAGAAGTGGAGTTAAAGAAACAATTGACAAGGCAGTAAAAGCAGGTATAAGAACAATTATGGTTACTGGCGATCATCCTTTGACTGCTCGTTCTATTGCAAAAGAGGTTGGTATTTTGAATGAAGATAGTAAAGTTATGACTGGAGAAGAGTTAGATAGTGTAACAGATGAAGAACTTCAAGAAATTGTAAAAAATGTTTCAGTTTTTGCAAGAGCTACACCACAGCACAAATATCGTATAGTTCAAGCCCTTCAGAAAAATGGAGAAGTAGTAGCAGTTACAGGTGATGGTATTAACGACGCTTTAGCTTTAAAAGGTGCTGATATAGGAATTGCCATGGGTATTCGTGGTACAGATGTTGCTAAAGAAGCAGCTGAAGTTGTTTTAGCTGATGATAATTATATTACTATCACTCAGGGTATATTTGAAGGAAGAAAATTCTTTGATAATTTACAGAAAGGAATTAAATATTATCTTGCAGTTAAAGTTGCTTTAATATTGATATTTCTTTTTCCTGTTCTTTTGGGTATTCCAATGCCTCTTGCTCCAATTCAAATAATAATATTAGAGTTGTTTATGGACTTAGCAGCTTCTGCTGGATTTGTTGCAGAACCAAGTGAAAAAGATATATATACAAGAGCACCACGTAATCCAAAAGAAAANATAATTAACAATAGTGTCATTAAAGATATTTTAATTAAAGGTTTTGTCTTATTTGCTGGGGTAACACTTATTTATCTTTATGCTCGCTCTCAGAATTTAAGCCTTATTGAATCCCAAACTTTGGCCTTTATTGCTTGGATTTTTGGTCATATTATTCTTGCTTACACTTCCCGTTCTGATAAAGAACCAATTTTTGCTTTAGGAATATTTACCAACAAAATTATGAATATATGGGCAGCTTCAGCAATTGGCTTTCTTATTCTTGGTATCTATCTTCCATTTTTAAATAAAAATCTTAATCTAATAGAGATTAATTTTGTTCAATTTCTATTAACTGCATTAGTAATGATAGCAATTGTTGGACTTTTGGAATTAAGAAAAATTTTTAGTTTAAATAAAAATGTAAAACCTGTTTCTATANAAAATAAAGTTTAAGCAAATATTTTAGAAGTTTTTTGTTTTTTTCAGTTATATGTTTACAATTTTGGAGCATGAAAAATAAAAAAAGTGTTAGAAAAAGAGGTTTTACCTTTATTTTTTATTTATAAACTTACTCGATTGGTAAGTTAAAATTTTTAAAATATTTATCAATGTTTGGGCAATTTTTTACCTGTAAAACTACGATATTAATGGAAGTTTTAATTTTTCCTAAATGGCGGAGAGAGCGGGATTCGAACCCGCGAGGCGGGTTTTAACCCACCTACCCGCTTTCCAGGCGGGTGCTATCGGCCACTCAGCCATCTCTCCACAAATTTAAATTATATTAGAAAAAATATATATGTAAATAGATTATATAGAGGTCTCTGAAAAAGTTTAAAAATAGTTTACAAAAGTAGGTTGTCTGTTTTTGTAAACATTAAAAAAATCAACTTACACGGTATAAATTTTTATTCTCAATCTCTTAAATAAAAAAATCTTATCCTCCTAGTTGCAGGACTTATATAGATAGAAATAATTCTTGGAGATATTAACTCTTCGAAAAAGTTACCCAGACTTGTCATACCTGCAGAAGTAGGAATCTATACTACAGATAAAAACACTGAATTCCCGTTTTCACGGGAATGACAAACAGTACGGGAATGACAAAATAAAAAAATAGATTTCCTAAAGTTTAATGTATAAACTCATCTTTACTGCTCTATTAAATCTTTTTATAATATGAATTTCTTTAAGCTTCTTTAAAAAGTTAAAAAGTAAAATAATGTTTCCCTTTTTAAGGTAATTTAATAAACTTGACATAAAAGAAATAAAAATGTTAAATTAGGGACTGACCCTTTTTTAACATTTTATGTTAATTTTAGGCCTGACCCTTTTTTAACATTAAAAATTCCAATATTATAAAGATATTTCATTTTAATTAAGACATTCAATAATTTTGTGATTTTATGATTTATTTGAAAAATTTATTTTTTTATATCTTTCTTTTCTTCTTTTGGTTCACTTGATGGAAGTCCTTCAATGTATTCTTTGATGACATTAAAAAATCTCTTATGAAATAGAAATAGGTTGATTATGAGCCAGAAGAAAGTAACTATTCTTAAATCATTATAATTTAATAGAACAATTATAAATGGAGTAAATGTAACTAGTGCTTGTAAACTCATCAAAAGAGTTTTTGAAGGTAAAAAGAAAATCAAGAAAAGNAAAATAATGTTATATAAAATAAATATGGTTNAATTTACATATTTNAATNTATATAAATAAAAGAAAAANGACCATTCAAAGAATAAATCNACNTGAAAATCATATTTTCCTAATTTCCCCTCTTTTTTAAGAAGTCTTGCAAGATATCCATCGAGAATATCTGTAGTCCATCCAATTAGAATTGCATAAAAATATATATGAAAATTTCCAGCATTGAACAATCCAAGATAAATTATGTAAAAACTACATAAAATTCTAAGAAAAGTAAAAAAATCTGCAATCATTTTTTACCTCAATTTTATTGTATAATAAAAAAAAGATTTTAGTTGGAGGTTTTATGATTAGAGTTAGATTTCCACCTTCACCAACTGGTTATATGCATATTGGAAATGTAAGAACTGCTCTATTTAACTATTTATANGCAAAAAAATATGAAGGTAAATTCATTTTAAGAATTGAAGACACAGATAAGGAAAGATCGAAAAAAGAATATGAAGAGGATATTTTGAATGGTTTAAAGTGGCTTGGTTTATATTGGGATGAAGGGCCAGATATTGGAGGTCCCTTTGGTCCTTATAGACAGTCAGAGAGATTGGATATTTATAAAAGTTATATTGATAAATTGTTAGATGAAGATAAAGCATACTACTGTTTTTGTTCTGAAGAAGAGATTGAGAAAGATAGAGATGAAGCATTAAAAAAAGGATTAATGCCAAAATATTCAAGAAGATGTAGAGATTTAAAAGAAGATGAGATAAAAGAAAAATTCGATAAAGGTTTAAAACCTGTTGTTAGGTTTAAAACTCCTTTAAAAGGAGAAATAAAAGTTAAAGATAATTTAAGAGGAGAGCTTGTTTTTCCATTAGAAAATCTTGATGATTTTGTGATATCAAGGTCAGATGGAATTCCTACATATAATTTTGCTGTTGTAATTGATGATGCTCTAATGAAGATAACTGATATTATTAGAGGAGAAGATCATCTTCATGGAAATACACCAAGACAAATATTAATTTATAATGCTTTAAATTTTCCTTTGCCCAACTTTATACATCTACCGATGATTCTTGGAGAAGATCATACAAGATTATCAAAAAGACATGGATCGGTTTCACTAAAAGATTATAGAAATGAAGGATATCTTCCAGAAGCACTTGTTAATTATATGGCACTACTTGGATTTTCACCAACAACTAAAGAGAAAGAATTTTTTACTCTTGAAGAGTTAACTAATGAATTTGATATCAAAAATTTATCAAAAAGTAATGCAATTTTCAGTGCATCAAAGTTAAAATGGATGAATCATAAATATATAGAGATGAGTGATATTGAAAAACTCACCGATTTAATAAAAGAATTTATAATTGGTGAATATAATATAAGTGATGAATGGTTGAGAGATGTTGTAAGATTATTAAAAGAGCATATTTTTGTTTTAAGTGATATTAATAATATTTTAAATGAGATTTTCAATCCTATACCATTAGATGATCAAAAAATAAATTATCTTAAAGAGCACAAAAATCTATTAAATGAATTCGTTTTGAGTTTAGACGCCTTAAATGAATGGAATGAAAATGAAATTTTAAATTTAATAAGGGAAGTTGGAAAAAAATTAAACATTAAAGGAAAAAATCTTTATTATCCATTAAGAGTTGCAATTAGTCATAAGGATGAAGGCTTTGAGATATATATTTATATCTATTTAATAGGAAAAGAAGAAACAAAAAAAAGAATTATGGAGGTTATAAACTCATAATGATAAAGGTATACAATACCTTAACAAGAAAAAAAGAGGAATTTATAACAAGAGAAAAAGACAAAGTTTATATGTATGTTTGTGGTTTAACTCCTGATAATTATCCACATATTGGTCATGCAAGGCCTCTTGTTGTTTATGATACTATGAAAAGGTATCTAAAACATAGAGGCTATCAAGTTAAATATGTTCAAAACTATACTGATATTGATGATAAGATTATCAAGAGAGGTTTAGAATGGGGTCTTTCTCCAAAAGAGATAGCAGAGACATTTATTAAAATGTATGAAAAGTATATACATCAATTAAATATAGACACAGAGGATAATTTATATATAAAGGTAACAGATCAAATAAAAGATATAATTGAATTTATCAAACTTTTACAGGATAAGAATTTTGCATATGAAACAGACACAGGCGTCTATTTTGAGGTTAAAAAATTCAAAGATTACGGTAAATTATCAAATAGAAAAATAGAAGATATGTTGAGTGGTGTTAGAATTGAAGTAGATGAGACAAAAAAAGAACCAATTGATTTTGCTTTATGGAAAAAGTCTAAAGAGGGTGAACCATTCTGGGAATCTCCTTGGGGAAAAGGAAGGCCTGGTTGGCATATCGAATGCTCTGTAATTTCAATTAAATATCTTGGTTTTGGTTTTGATATTCATGGTGGTGGTAATGATTTAATATTTCCACACCATGAAAATGAAATTGCACAAGGTGAAGCATGGAAAGGTGATAAACCAGTTGTAAGGTATTGGTTGCATAATGGATTAGTGAATTTAAATAAAGAGAAAATGTCGAAATCATTGGGAAACTTTTTAACAATTGAAGATATATTAAAAACATATGAACCTGAAGTATTAAGATTGTTTCTCCTTTCTTCTGATTATCACTCTCCTGTAGATTATTCTGATGAAAAAATGGAGGATATAAGAAAACAATATTATAAAATTAGAGAGTTTTACTCGATGTTACAAATTTTATCAAAAAAAGAAGAATCTTTAGAGGATAATTCAAAAAATTTAATAGATTCAATCTTTAATGAATTTTTAGATAATATGGATGATGATTTTAATACTCAAGGGGCAATAGGTATTCTATTCAAATTAATAAATAAATTCAATGTTGGAGAGGTAAAAGGAAATTATTCATATCTTTTAGAAAAAGTTAATGATATGTTAAATATCCTCGGAATAAAAATAACATTTAGAGAATCAGAGGATATAAAAGAAGAACTAATAAAAATAATTAAAGATTATTCTCTTTACAACCCAAATGATGAAAATCTATCAGAAATAGAGTTAGTAAAAAAAATAATAGATTATAGGAAAAAATTAAGGGAAGATAAAAATTTTAAATTAAGCGATGAAATTAGGGATAGATTGAATAGAATAGGTTATGATATAAGAGATGGAAGAAAAGAAACGATTTTCTTTAAGAGAGAATAACACTATTTTCAATAAAAATGAAATAATTGAAGCAATAAAAAATAATATTTTACTAAAAGTCATTTTTAAATATGGTTATAAAAATAGAGAAATAGAGAATTTATTAAAAGAGAGGAATATTCCTTATACATATAAAGATTCAAATTATTTTAAAAAATATCCTGAATCAAATAATATGATTGGTTTTATTTCACCAGTAAAAATTAAAGAATTGAGTGAAATAGAGGTGAATAAAGATGATATTTATGTTATGGCTTTAAATATTGAAGATCCACATAATTTTGGAGCGATCATAAGAAGTTCAGAAATTTTTGGGGTGGAGGGAGTTCTATTTCCTAAAAGAAGAGGAGTAACAATAACACCAACTGTAATTAAATCATCTACAGGGGCTATATTTAATATAGATTTATATGAATTTGGAGGAGTTAATTCAGTAATAAAAGAGTTAAAAAATAAGGGGTTATGGATTGTTTCTCTTGATATGAATGCAAAAGAAGATTTATCAAATTTTAAACCTCTTTTCCCTTTTGTTTTGATAGTTGGAGGCGAAGACAGAGGAATCAATCTTAAGGTATTAGAAGAGAGTGATTTTGTTATAAAGATTAGAACTTTTGGTAAAACAACTTCTCTTAACGCATCTGTTTCGCTTGGAATTGCTCTTTATGAAATGACAAAATTTAAAAAATAATATCCTTTATATGATTTATTTTATAATCATTTTCTGAAGAGATTAAAATTCCGATAAATTCAAATTTAATATCTTTGTATTTTTTCTTATTTTTTGATAGATAATCTAAAGAAGAATTTTTTATATGATCAATTTTTTTTGAAGAAACACTCTCTTCAGGAGAAACAAATTCTAAATTACTTTTTGTTCTTACTTCAATAAAAATAATAGAATTGTCTTTTTCACATATTAAATCGATTTCTCCATATTTTGTTCTGAAATTTTTTTCAATAATTTTATATCCAGATTTGATAAGATATTTTGCTGCAATTTCCTCCCCCTTTTTACCTAAATCTTTCTTTTTCATAAAAAAGCCCCTCCATTGAAGGAGGGGCTATATTTAAATTTTTTTAATCCTTTGGATAAGTTATTGTTACAGTTTTTGTATCTTGATCCCAGTCAACCTTGCATCCTAAATTTTCAGCAACAAATCTAACAGGTAACATTGTTCTACCACTAATTATCATTGGAACGACTTTAGGATTAGTTGGATCTATTGGTGTATCAACTCCATTGACTTTAGCAATACTTTTTCCTATCCATAGTTCGATTGTTATATCTTTTAGTGTTACTGTTACTTTCTTTTCATCACCATCCCATCCAACTTCTGCGCCTAATGGTTCTGCAACCCACCTTATCGGAAGCAAGGTTCTTCCTTCAACTATCTGAGGTGGAACATCTATCTCTATTTCGTTATCATTAACCCACATTGTCTTATTACCAATTTGAAGTTTCAAAACTATCTTTTTAGGGTAAATTTCAATTTCATATATCTCAAGATTGAACTTCAATTGATTCAATTCCGGATCTTTAAGAACAACATCGCTTATCTCCAATTTAACTTTACCAAGCTTTAATGCTTTAAATTTTACTATCAGAAGAGTTCCATCCCCACTTACTCCGTCTACATTACCAGTTCTTGAAACTCCAATAATTGCTTCTCCTTTTTCTTTATCAATATTCTTTAAAAAGAGAGTTGATACTCCGTCTTTTTTAAGAAAGTCACCTTCAGCTACATCTATCAAGTCAAGATATTCTTTATTATATTTCAAGGTAAATCCAAATCCATAAAGATTTGCTGCATCGTTTACATTTATTTTTATTTCAAATTCTGAACCAGGATTAACTGATATTTTTTCTATCAATATTTTAGTTCTTGTTGCAAGAATAACTTTTAGAGAGATAGTTTTTGTAAAAGTCGGATCTCCATTTGAAGCTAATAATAAATCAATTTTTAATTCATCTCCAATTTTTGCAGTTGAAGGAGGTAAAACTTTTACCTCAAATTCAATTTTACCTTGTGCGAGAACGTTCAATTTTTCAGGTACTGTTACTTTCCAGTCATAAACATCAGAAACAATGGAAATATCATAACTATCATCTTTGGCTCCTTTATTATTCAAAGTTAAATTGAAAGAAACTTCTTGGCCAGGTTTTGAAATTTTTTCAATTGCATCTGATGTAATTGAAAATGAATAATCTACTAATTTTTCTCCAAATGGAGATATTATTCTTACAACATTATGGAATAAATCAGCTGCATATATATATCCATCAGTTCCTATGAACATGTTAGCAAGTTCATAAAATCCTCTTGGTGTTGAACCTAAAAAAGTTCCGTCACTCTTAAACATCTGAATTCTTCCATTTTCTGTATCAGCAACATAAACAACCCCTTCTTTATCAACAGCAACTCCAGTTGGGAACCAGAATTTTTCTAATGCTCTTCCACCACCTTTACCAATTTTCCTTAAGAGTTTTCCGTTTGAATCATACACTTCAACGTAATGATCAAATGTTGCTACATATATATTGCCACTATCGTCTATTGCAATTGCATTCGCCTCTCCATTTATCTTAAAATATTTATAAATAGTACCATCTACTGATGAAACCGCATAAATCATGTGAACTCCTGATACTATCCATAATCTTCCTTGATTATCAAACGCCATCTGTTGAGGTTGAAGAATTGTATCTTTACAATTTTCAAGTACCCTTAGAAAGTTCCCCTGTAAATCAAAGACTGCAATTGGTGCTTCATCAATTCCTGATGAAACATAAACTTCATTTTTGCCACAAAGAACACCACCCATAATTGCAAAAGGTTTATCCTCAGATATTCCTGTTATCTTTTTAAGAAATTTCCCTTCACTGTTGAATATAGCTATTTCACCATAATCACCAAAAGTTGCCCAATGTGCAACCCAGATGTTTCCAGATGAATCAACAGAAACTGAAATAGGATTGATTAATCTACCATCAGCGTTTGGATCATAGTCAATTTTATTTTTGAATTTTCCATTCTTATCAAAAACAGTTAAACTTGTTGTCATTGGCCATCCAAATGGATTTCCTGTTCCATGAAAATAACCAGCATCGAATGTGTATATATTTTCTTCATCATCGACTGCTATTCCAGCAGGTGTTAAAAATTCACCAGGTTTTAAAGGAACTTGAGTTCCTCTTACACCTATTTTTAATATAAAATTACCATCTTTATCAAACTTTTTTATACAGGGATTTATTGGTGCTCCTAATCCTCTATCAACAACATATACAAAATCTCCTTTTACCTCTACATCAAATGGATAAACAAATTGATTGTCTCCTCCACCTTTTCCACCAAATGAGGAGATTATATTTCCCTCTTTATCAAGTTTAAAGATTTTACAATTTTTAGCTTCTACAACCCAGAGGTTATCTTCTTCATCAAAAGTTAATCCTTCAGGATTTGGCAAATCGCTATTTTTAATCGATTTTACAAATTTTCCATCTTTATCGAAAACTTGGATTCTTGAGTTTAATTGATCTGAAACATACATCAAACCATCTTTTGAAACTGCAATTCCAGAAGGACCATTAAATTTTCCTTCTTCAATTCCTTCTTCTCCAATTTGTAATAATACTTCACCTTCGCTTGAAAACTTTACAACATAATTGTTAAAGAAATCAGCAACATAAATGTTTCCACAATCATCAATATCTAAATCTGATGGATATTGTAATTTTCCATCACCATATCCCAATTCACCAATAACTTTGATATGATTAAGATCTTTATCAAGGATATGAACTTTTCCATATGATGTATCCAATACATAAAGGAAACCATTTTTAAATTTCATACCCTGCATCGGAAATGATAATTCTGATTCAAAATCACTCTCAACTGTATTCGCCCATAGAAGTGTAAAACTACCGATATAATCATCTGGCATTACACCAACAGCACCAATTTGTGCGATATTCCTTTCCTGAGCATTTGAGAACTTGAGAGATGTAAAACTTAAAATTATAAATATAATTAATAATAATTTTAATAAATTACTTCTGAACTTCATTAATACTCCTTTCAATAATCAAAAATTCTTAATATTTATTCTACACCTCCTTATAATAATATTGAATTAATATACTAAAATAATTATAAATGAAACTTGACATAGTTTCAAATAAAAAATATAATAAGAAAAGATATATCAGGGGCAGTAGCTCAGTTGGGAGAGCGTCTCTATGGCATGGAGGAGGTCGCGGGTTCGAATCCCGTCTGCTCCACCAATTTTCTCGGAGGTTTTTTTAGTGGATATTAACTTTGATTTTAAAAAGGTTGAAAAAAAATGGAAAAAAATATGGAATGAATTAAATATATATGGAAATTATGATTATAATAAAGCAAAATATTATATTCTTGAAATGTTTCCTTATCCATCTGGACCACTTCATATGGGCCATATGAGAACATATACTTTGGGAGATGTAGTTGCAAGATATAAAAGAATGAAAGGATTTAATGTTCTGCATCCAATGGGATGGGATGCATTTGGATTACCTGCTGAAAATGCAGCAATTCAACATAATCTATCGCCAAAAGATTGGACTTATGAAAATATATATATAATGAAAAATCAATTTTTAAATCAAGGATATTCTTATGATTGGGATAGAGAAATTGTAACCTGTGAACCAGATTATTATAAATTTACACAATGGTTTTTTTTAAAGTTATATGATTCAGGGTTTGCTTATAAAGATAAAGCACTTGTTAATTATTGTCCAAAGTGTAAGACTGTCCTTGCTAATGAGCAGGTAATTGGAGGGAGATGTTGGAGATGTGATTCAATTGTTGAAAAAAGAGAACTTTCTCAGTGGTTTTTTAAAATTACTGATTTTGCACAAGATTTATTAGATGATCTTGAACTTCTAACTGATTGGCCAGAAAAAGTCAAAATTATGCAAAAAAATTGGATTGGAAGGAGCGAAGGTGTTGATATAATTTTTCCTATTTTAGATAGTAATGATAAAATAGAAGTTTTTACTACAAGACCAGATACAATATTTGGTGTTACTTATATTGCTCTTGCACCAGAGCATCCTTTAACTTTAGAAATTGCAAAGAGAAGCGGAATTTATGAAGAGGTTAAAAATTTTATTGATGAATCTTTAAAATTAAGTGAAATTGAAAGAGTTTCTGTTGAAATACCAAAAAAGGGGCTATTTCTAAAGAGTCATGCTTTAAATCCTATAACTAATGAAAAACTCCCTATCTATGTAGCAAATTATATTGTATATCAATATGGTAAAGGAGCTGTGATGGGTGTTCCAGCACATGATCAGAGGGATTTCGAATTTGCTAAGAAAATGAATATCCCTCTTAAGGTTGTTATCAAACCATTTGATTCAGATATAAATCCTGGAAATATGGAAAAAGCCTTTGAGGAAGAAGGTATAGAAATTAATTCAAATCAATTTTCAAATATTCCATCTAAAGATGCCAAAATAAAAATATCAGAATTTTTGGAAGAAAAAGGTTTAGGAAAGAGAATAGTAAGATATAGATTGAGAGATTGGTTAATCTCGAGACAGAGATATTGGGGAGCACCTATTCCAATTATAAATTGTGAAAAATGTGGAATTGTACCTGTTCCTTATAAAGATTTACCGGTTAAACTACCAGATGCAAAAGAGGTAAATTTTAAAATAGAGGGGAAAAATCCTCTTGAAACAGTCGATTCATGGGTTAGCACAAAATGTCCAAAGTGCGGTGGTCCAGCGAAAAGAGAAACGGAAACTATGGATACTTTTGTTTGTTCTTCATGGTACTATTTAAGATATACTGCGCCTAATAGTCTGAATAATCCATCTGATTTCCCATTTAATAAAAATGATGTTGATTATTGGATGCCTGTTGATCAATATATTGGAGGAGTTGAACATGCAATTCTTCATCTATTATATTCAAGATTTTTCACTAAATTTTTATATAAAAATGGTTATATTAAATTTAAAGAGCCATTCAAGAATCTTTTTGCTCAAGGTATGATTCTTTATAACGGAAGTGCTATGTCAAAATCAAAAGGTAATGTTGTATCACCAGATGAAATTATTGACAAATATGGAGTTGATGCAGAAAGATTGTTTATACTTTTTATAGGTCCTCCTGATTCAGATGCTGAATGGACAGATAGAGGAATTGAAGGTATGAGTAGATATGTTAATAGGGTTTATAGATTAGTTAATAAATATATTGAAATATCTAAAATCAAGAATTCTAATTATGAAGAAATAAATGAAGAAGATATAAATTTAAAAATTAAACTTCATGAAACCATTAAAAGAGTAACAGAAAGCATTGAAAATAATTTCAGGTTTAACACTGCAATAGCATCTTTAATGGAACTTACAAATTATATTCAGGATTATTTGAATGAAAATGAGAAGCCAAATATCAAGGTTTTAAGTGAAATTCTTGAGAATTTTATTATAATTCTTTCTCCATTTGCTCCTTTTTTATCAGAAGAGCTCTGGGAAATGATTGGCAATAAAGCAAGTGTTCAGTTTAACAGCTGGCCAAATTATGATGAAAATCTAATAAAAAGAGATAAAATTGAACTTATTGTTGAGGTAAATGGAAAAGTTAGAGGTAGATTTACAATCGAAAGAGACCTTGATAGTAATAAAATTGAAGAAATTGTTTTGAATGATGATAAAATAAAAAAATATATTGAAAATAAAGAGATCGAAAAAATAGTTCATATAAAAAATAAGTTATTAAATATTGTAGTGAAAAAATGAAAAAAATTTTATTGATTTTTCTTATATTAATGATTTTCACCTTATCGTTTAAATATCAGAGTGTTTATTTAAATTTTGGAACTGATTCTATAGAGGTTATACAAAATGAATTAAAAACAGTGCCTGTTATCATTAGCAATGTTAAAGATTTATACGGTTTTTCTTTTCATATTGAATTTGAACCAGAATTTGTTTCTATTGAATCAATTGACGAAGGTGATTTTCTTAAAAAAGATAAAAACGAGACCTTTTTCTTATACAAAGTAGATAATGAGAGAAGGGAAATTATTATTGGAGCATCAAGAAAAAGCAAAATAAGTGGTGTTAATGGCGACGGTAATTTGATATTTATAAAATTTAAGTTAAAAACAAACAACAAAACCTTTTTTAATTTTAAAGAGGTTTCATTAAAGGATAGTAACTTAAAAGACATAGATTTTATTTCTAAAAATTTAACAATTTATCCTCAAACCACAAATATACCAAAGATTTCAGTTGAACCCAACCTTTTAACTTTTCGAACCTTAGATCAAATCTTAGAAATAAGGATTAAAAATATAGGTAAAGGTACTTTAAAGGGGTCAATTTATACCAAAGATGATTGGATAGCTATAGATAAAAATACATTTGAAGGAAATACCACTGTTTATGTCGCTATAAAAAAAGTTGTTGATTATGAGGGTTTAATAACGATCGATAGCAATGGTGGGAATTATGAAGTTAGGGTTAAATTTGAAAAACCAACTTCTGTTAGGATTATATTACAAATTGGAAATCAAGTTGCATATGTAAACAATGAACCCTTTCTATTACCTTTTCCACCTTTCATCAAGAATGGAAGAACTATGGTACCTTTAAGATTTATTGCTGAACAAAGAGGCGCTCAAGTATTATGGTATGCTCAGGAGAATAAAGTTTTAATAATATTCAATGAAATTTTTATTGAACTCTGGGTTGATCAAAATAAAAACTATGTTAGATTAAATGGTGTATTTCATTCAATTGAAGTAGCACCATATACATATAATGGTAGGACAGTTGTACCAGTAAGATTTATTTCTGAATTTTTAAATGGAAAAGTTGAATGGGTTGATGAAACAAAAACTGTAATTATAAATTTTGATTCTACTTGAAAAAAATGTTAAAATGATATTCTTATATTTTGATTTTATTCGATAGGAGGTATTTTGAATGGCGAATCCAAAAAAGAAAAAGAGTAAATCAAGAACAAGAATGAGAAGAAGTAGATTTTATAAACCAGATAAAATTAATTTGATTGAATGTCCTCATTGTCATGAATTAATAGTTCCCCATAGAGTATGTCCTTATTGTGGATATTATAAAGGTAAAGAAGTAATTGTTAAAGAAGTAGAAGAGTGAAAATAATAGTAGATGCAATGGGGGGCGATTATGCTCCCCAAGAAATAATTGAAGGAGCTATATTAGCAAAAAATGAATTAAATATCGATATTATTTTAGTTGGAAAAGAAAATATTATAAAAGAGTATTTGAATAAAAGAGTAAATGATTTTGAAATAGTCAATGCTGATGAAGCTTTAGAAAAAAGAAAAATTCATCTATAAACATCTCTTTGAATTTGTTAAAACAAGAAAAAGGAGATGCATTTGTTTCCTGTGGAAATACTGGGGCTATTTTGGCTTCTTCATATTTTATTTTACAAAAAATTCCAGGTATAAATAGACCAACACAGTCTGCAATTATACCAACGCTTAAAGGTTTAATGGTTTTAGTAGATTCTGGAGCAAATATAGATACAAATCCAAACAATATTGTTGAATGGACAACAATGGCTAAAATATTTATAAAATTATTTACTAAAAAAGAAAAAATAAAAATTGGTTTGTTAAATATTGGTGAGGAA
>JGI12104J13512_1001309_pt1 | contig 18822 bp, 15 predicted proteins | sample TerdegcTABiofilm_FD_13512 | JGI IMG/M metagenome (IMG submission 13512)
ATCAGGATAAACAAGCTGGCATTTACCGTTGTCGGCGTGCTTGCCCCCAAAGGCGCTGCCATGGCCGGGCAGGACCAGGACGACGTTATTTACGTGCCGGTTACTACGGTTCAAAAAAGAATGATGGGTGTAAATTACGTCCGGATGATTAATGTGCAGACTGAAACAGAAAACAGCATGTCTTATGTCCAGAGCAGTATAGAGGAGCTGTTGCGGGAAAGGCACCGCCTGTCCGGCAGCGCCTCTGATGATTTTAACGTGCGCAATTTGACCTCAGTTCTCGAGGCTGCTGAAAGCACCACCGCCGTTATGACGCTGCTTCTGGCCAGCGTGGCGGCCGTATCCCTACTGGTGGGCGGCATAGGTATTATGAATATCATGCTGGTTTCCGTTACAGAAAGAACAAGAGAAATCGGCCTGCGCATGGCGGTGGGAGCCACGGAAAGCAATATCCGCAACCAATTCCTGGTGGAGGCCCTTGTGCTCTGTCTGGCAGGCGGCGTTGTAGGAATTCTCACCGGCATCGCCGGCTCCAAAATAATTTCAAAAGTCGCCGGGTGGCCCACCTATGTAACATTGTATTCCATTTTGTTATCTGCGGGTTTTTCAGCGGCCATCGGGATATTCTTCGGCTACTATCCGGCCAGGAAAGCGGCGGGACTGGACCCCATCGAAGCGCTCCGCTTCGAAAAATAACGTACTAACAGCAATATTACCATTATATTCTATTTTCCCAACTATTGATCAATATCAATTATATCAATCAATGCCTCCAACAGCGGGGACATGGGATATTTTCGGGTAGCAAAACAATATATCCCGGCATAACCTGGATCAAAAAAAGCCGGGGGTGTTGTTTTGACGGTTGAAACTATTGCGGTATCAAACCACAATGAAATGAGGGCCTTCAACGCCTTCCCCCGGGCGGTTTACCGCAACTATTTCAAAGCGCCTCCTTTTCCCGCAACCAGGCCATCAAAGCCGCAATTTATCGATCCTCTGTTCGGCAGGGTGACCGCGCAGCCTTTTCTAGCAGTGAGGAACGGCCGCATAGCAGGACGTATCGCCGCGAGTGTTCACCAGGCCTGCCTTGATGAAAAAACTGGCTTCTTCGGCTATTTTGAGTCTCTCAATGACCCTGCGGCTGCTGCGGCACTGATCAAGGCAGCAGCCTGCTGGCTGTCCGCCAGGGGCATTTCACGCATGATCGGCCCGGTAGACCTGACCCCCCACGAACGTTTAGGGCTGCTGGTGGAAGGCTTCAAGGGCTTCCACCAGCCCGGCATGCCCTATAACCCGCCTTACTATGCAGACCTCCTGACACTGTGCGGCCTGGAAACTGAGATAAATCTCTACGCGTACCACTGCGACCTGCGCCGGCCCCTGCCGGACAGGCTGGTCCGGGTGGCAAACCGCGCCGGCCGCATAAAAAACCTGCGTCTTAGAGAAATAAATTTCGGTGATTTAACCGGCGAAGGTAAAGTGTTTTCTCAAATCCACAACAGCTCCATGAACGCGGTCTGGGGGTTCGTACCTCTCACCCCCATGGAGGGGAAAGCAGTCTGGCAAAAAATCAAGGGGCTCTGTGACCCCTCCCTGGCCCTGGTCGCTGAAATTAGCGGTAACCCGGCCGGCCTGTGCTTGACGCTTTACCCCGCAAAGAAGCCGCTTTTTTCAAACCTGGCGGGGCAATCAACTGCCCGGCTGGCCATCCTGGCGGTGCTGCCCCAGTATCGTTTTAAGGGGCTGGAGGCGGCGCTTATCCTGGAGTGTGCCCGGCGTGCCCGCGGCAGGGGAATTCCTTTCATCGAACTTTCTCTGGTGGCAGAAAACAACCAGATGATGAACAGGATCATTGAAAACATGGGATGCGTAAAAAAGAACAGGGTGTATCGTATTTACCGGTCGGTTACCGGCTCCTGCACGGAAATTTAAAAATACAGGACGACGGTCATGTATTTAAGCCGGCTGTTGTCTTTAATACCCTCTTTGGATAAAATAAATACAAAGCCCGTCGTAAAAAGGGGAGCAGGCAACTTCTCATGAATAAAAAACATATTACCTATATTCTTATTCCCGTTTTGTTAGCCGTTATCTATATCCTCAGCGTCAGAATAATATCGGAACAACTTTTTTTTACCATAATCGGCTGGGTCATATTCGTCCTTGGTTCTGCTGCTTTTATAAAAGGCAAGTATTCCAAAGGTTTTATCGTCGCGATTATCGGCCTCATACTAGTCTATCAATTTTCCAGGGTGCTTTCGAACTATAATTAAAAAGGAGAATCGCCATGTCCTCTGCAGAATATGATGGTGCTGATCCCGGCAGCCGGGCAGAAGAACGCCGGCGCATGGTTGATAAACAGCTTATTTCCTCCGGCATAACCAATAAGGCCGTTTTACAAAGTATGCTTACCGTGCCCCGCCACTGGTTTGTCCCTGAGCACCTGCAGACCTTTGCTTATCACGATTACCCGCTCCCCATCGGCGAGGGGCAGACCATCAGCCAGCCTTATATAGTTGCCTTAATGGCTGAAGCACTGGAGCCGACCCCTACGGACCGGGTTCTGGAAATCGGGACAGGTTCCGGGTATGCAGCTGCTGTTATCTCACGTGTGGTATCCCAGGTCTATACCATTGAGCGGCATGAAGCCCTGGCCCGGGAGGCGCAATCGCGTTTTCAAGCTTTAAAGTACGACAACATCAAGGTCCGCATTGGCGACGGCACAAAAGGCTGGCCCGAAGAGGCTCCTTTTGACGGGATAGTGATAGCGGCCGGGGCGCCTGTGGTTCCGAAGTCTCTGGGCAATCAACTGAAAACCGGCGGCCGGCTGGTAATCCCGGTCGGTGACAGAAGCCACCAGGAACTGCTGCGCTTAACAAAAAGACCTGGCAGCGGCTTTACATGTGAAAACCTGGGTGGAGTGCGTTTCGTTCCGCTCATTGGCGAAGAGGGCTGGGACTCGCATGATCTTAGCTAGATAACACCACTTCCATTATTTTGGCAACAGCTAACCTGAAAAAAGAACTCAGCTGGGGTGGGTGGTTATCCCCTGTGAACGACTTGCGCAGCACCGATAACAGCACCCGGCGAAGCGAGGAATCGGAATTGGGGGCGCGGACATGGAATATCGTAATTTTTATTCTTCTGCTGGTGCAGCACAATCGGCATGTACGTCTATGCGTTATAAGGTTATAAGCATTAGCGGCGCACTTTCAGCCGCTTTACTGCCTGCTCAAGACCATTTAATGACAGCTCGAACATGGGAAACAATTGACGGATCATGCTGATGGTTTGCGCGCCATAATACATCCGCTCATCCCAACCCTGAACGGGTATCGGGTTTAGCCAGACAGCATACTTAAAGTGCCTGGCCAGCCGTTCCAGCCAGACCAGCCCCGGTTCGTTGTTCATATTGCCCCAATCAATGGAACCGCCCACCATGGTCAGCTCACTGGGAGCCATGCTGGCGTCGCCGACAATGATCAGCCGGTATTCAGGATCATGTTTATGTAAAAAATCATAAGTTTTAATCGCATAGGCAGAAATACAGGACGGATTTACATATATGTCTTCATAAATACAGTTGTGAAAATAATAATATTTTAAGTCTTTTAAGTGAGTTGAGCGTTTGAAGGCGCTGAACAACTGGCTGCAAAGATCGATATAGGGGTCCATTGAGCCGCCGGAATCCATCACAAGCAATACTTTCAAATTATTCTTTCGCGGACGGTCCCACACAAGCTTCAACCTGCCGGCATTCCGGCAGGTGGCATTGATAGTGCCGCTTATGTCCAGTTCGTCCTTTGGACCATCATGCTGGTTGGTCAACTGGCGGAGAATACGCAATGCTGCCTCAAACTTCCTTACCCCAAGAATAACATCGCTGCGGTACCCCCGGTAGTGCCGCCCGGCTGCTACCTTAACCGCCGACCTGTTGCCCGCTATGCCCCCAATTCGCACGCCCCCTTTCTGGTTGAAACCACCATGTCCGAAGCGCGACCGCCCGCCGGTGCCGACCCACCTGGAGCCGCCGTGGTGCTCTCCGTCCTGCATTTTCAATTTTTCTTCCAGTTCGCGCTGCAGCTTCTTTATATCATAGTCCTGGAACAGCTCCCGTTCCTCCGGGGGTATCACCAGGGACGGCAGCCCTTCTTTCAACCACTCCAAAGCCTGCTCAATCAAATTGGCAGGGGTTTCGATACCCTTGAAATAATTATGAAAAGCCACATCATAGCTGTCAAAATGGGTCTCGCTCTTGACCAGCACCGCCCTGGCCAGGTAATAAAACCCGCTCAGGCTTGAACAGGCAAGGCCCTTGCTCAGGGCTTCCATTAAAATCATCCATTCGGTCAGGGAGACCGGTACCCCCGCTCTTCTCAATTCATAAAAGAAATTAATAAACACGGGGCATCACCCCCTATAATGTCTATGGTGGATGCACGGTGTTAGGGAGTTGAAACCGCCTGGATCTTCTGCTCAGCTCAGTATTTTGCCTTCAGTTTTTTTACCGCCTGCTCCAGCCCGTCAACAGTCAGCTCAAACATGGGAAACAGCTTGCGAATCAACGTAATAGTATAACCGCCATAGTACAAACGCGCGTCCCACCATTGAGCCGGAATTGGATTAAGCCAGACAGCATGCCTGAAATGTCTGGCCAGCCGTTCCAGCCAGACCAGCCCCGGCTCGTTATTCATAATGGTCCAATCAAGAGCCCCGCCCACCATGGTCAGCTCACTGGGAGCCATACTGGCGTCGCCGACAATAATCAGCCGGTATTCAGGATCAAGATTGCGTAAAAAATCATAGGTCTTAACTGCATAGCGGGGAATACAGGCCGGATTTACATAAACATTTTCATAAATGCAATTATGAAAATAATAAAACTTTAAATCCTTAAAATGTGTCGAGCGGTTAACTGCAGTAAACAACTGGCTGCAGAGGTCTATGTAAGAGTCCATGGAACCGCCGGAGTCCATCATCAGCACTACTTTGATATTATTCTTACGCGAGCGGCCCCATACAAGTTCCAGCCTGCCGGCATTGCGGCAGGTGGCATCGATAGTTCCGTCCAGGTCCAGTTCATCCTTTTCACCGTCTATGCTTGTGGTTAAAAGGCGGAGCTTGCGCAAAGCGACCTCAAACTGCCTCACACCAAGCGTCTCGTCGCTGCGGTACCCGCGGTATCGGCGCTCGGCTGCCACTTTGACCGCCGAGCGGTTGACCGATTCGCCGCCTATGCGCACCCCGGCCGGGTTATAGCCGCCATGTCCAAACCGCGACCTGCCGCCTGTGCCAATCCACTTGGAACCGCCGTGATGCTCCCCGTCCTGCATTTTCAATCTTTCTTCCAGCTCGCGGCGCAGCTTATCCAGATCCCATTCCTCAAACATCTTCCTTTCTTCCGGCGATATCATAAGAGGTGGAATTTGCTTTTTCAACCATTCCAAAGCCTGCTCCACCACATCAGCGGGTGTTTCGATACCCTTGAAATAATTATGAAAAGCCACATCATAACTATCAAAGTAGGTTTCGCTCTTGACCAGCACCGTCCGGGCCAGGTAGTAAAACCCGCTCAGGCTGGAATAAGCAAGGCCTTTGCTCAGGGCTTCCATCAGGGTCATCCATTCGGTCAGGGAGACCGGTACCCCTGCTCTCCTCAATTCGTAAAAAAAATTAACAAACACGGGGCATCACCCCCATAAGGTTTGACCTCTGGTCTTGGTTTTGGACGTGTTTTGGGTGTTCAGTCTCTTCAATATTACGTCAAAATCCTGGTTCTTTTTGATTAGCACCCCTAACAAAGGTATTTCCTTGCGTATTCTATCCACACTGATCCCGCCTACGGTCAGTGCCTGCACCCAGTCAAGCAACTCGCTGGTGCTTGGGCGCTTCTGCAGGCCGCTGAGGCTTCTGATCCAGTAAAAAGCTTCCATCGCCTCATTAATTAGCCTGTCCTCAAGGTCCGGGTGATGCACTTTGATGATATTAGCCATCATCTCCGGCTCCGGGAAATTGATATAATGGAATATGCACCTTCTCAAAAAAGCGTCCGGCAGCTCTTTTTCAGCGTTACTGGTGATGATCACAATCGGCCGGTGTTTGGCCGTAACTGTTACCCCGGTTTCCGGGATATAGAAGCTCATCATGTCCAGTTCCCACAGCAGGTCGTTGGGAAACTCGAGATCCGCTTTGTCTATCTCATCTATGAGCAGCACCACAGGCTCCTCAGAAAGAAAGGCCTCGCCCAGCTTTCCCATTTTAATATACTGACTGATGTCCGACACATCATGGTCTCCAAACTGGCTGTCATAAAGCCTCTGGACCGTATCGTAAACATAAAGACCGTCCTGGGCCTTGGTGGTTGATTTGACATTCCAGACAATCAGGCGCAGGCCCAACCCCTCTGCAATGCTCTTGGCCAGCATGGTCTTGCCGGTACCCGGTTCTCCTTTAATCAATAAAGGCCTACCCAGCGCTATGGCTACATTGACACTGTTGCGCAGGTCCTCGGAAACAATATAATCTGCTGTACCCCTAAATTCTCGCAGTTCCACTTTATTCATTCCCCCCCTGGCATTAGATTACAGTTTCATTACTATTCAGGATTCAGAATATTTGATGACGCGGCTCACGAATTCCGGCTCCCGGATAGTAAAAATTTCTCTAATTTATTCATGGCAACGTCACCAAGCTGCAAATTGGAAACAGGATAGAGTTTGTAATTTTAGAATATATTTATATGGCAGAATTATTATATCGTATGCTGGTAAAGATGTAAATGTGGCTGTTGCATTCCGGCAAATGACCCACCCCCAAAAAAACCGCCGCAGCCATCAAAAAGCCACCGGCTCTATATTCATCAGGAACCTCCTGACTATAGAAGCGGGCTGAGAGCTGCGGCTACACTAAAATATGCGTATCCCTCTAAGTCTACTCTCCTTTAAACTCAGCTTTACGTTTTTCTAAAAATGCGCGCATCCCTTCTGTTTGATCAGACGTTGAAAATACTAAACCAAACAGGTCAGACTCCAGGTTAAACGCTTTTTCGATGTCCATATTCTGGCCCTGGTTGACTGCTTCTTTGGTAAGTCTTACACCAACCGGTCCCATTGAGGCAATACGCCTGGCCATCTTTTTGCAGACATCCATCAGCTCTTCAGCCGGGACAACCTTATTGACCAGACCTATCCTCAGGGCCGTCTGAGCGTCATATATTTCACCGGTAAAAAGCATTTCTTTGGCAATGCCGGGGTTCACCAGCCGGGCCAGGCGTTGCGTGCCGCCAAAACCGGCTAAAATCCCCAGACTTACTTCCGGCTGGCCGAATTTAGCTTTTTCGGAGGCTATTCTTATATCGCAGGCCATAGACAGCTCGCAGCCACCGCCCAGGGCAAAGCCGTTTACCGCGGCAATTACCGGCTTTGGTATGTTCTCAATCTGGCTGAACACCGACTGGCCGAGACGGCTGAATTCCTTTGCCTGCATCGGTGTCAGGGACAGCATGTAGGGAATATCAGCACCGGCAACAAACGCTTTATCGCCGGCACCGGTTATAATAATCACACGGACCTCCGGATTCGCAGCCACATCAGCCATAGCAGCGCTTAACTCTTTAAGAACCTCATTGTCAAGCGCGTTTAAAGCCTTAGGACGGTTAATGGTGACAACCGCTATCTCGTTATCCAGTTCAACCAGAATGTTATTCCATGACATATTTACACCCCCGCCCGGTTAATACTGGTAGAACCCTCTGCCAGTTTTACGGCCGAGCCAACCGGCAGCCACATACTTACGCAGCAGCGGGCAGGGCCGGTATTTGGGATCTCCAAGGCCGCGATACAGCACTTCCATGATCGACAGGCAGGTATCCAGTCCGATCAGGTCAGCCAAAGCCAAAGGACCCATCGGGTGATTCGCACCAAGCTTCATCACCTGATCAATGGCCTCCACTGAGGCAACACCTTCATAGAGACAATATACCGCTTCATTGATCATCGGTATGAGTATGCGGTTAACAGCAAAGCCCGGCGCGTCATTTACTTCCGCAGGAGTTTTGCCCATCTTTTCACTGACGGTCTTTACTACTTCAAAGGTTTCGTCTGAAGTAGCCAGACCCCGGATAACTTCGACCAGCTTCATTACCGGCACGGGGTTCATAAAATGCATACCGATTACTTTTTCCGGCCGTTGAGTGACGGCGCCTATTTCCGTAATGGGCAGCGAGGAAGTGTTTGTGGCCAGTATAGCTTCCGGCTTGCAGACAGAGTCAAGCTCTTTAAAGATCTTGCTCTTGATTTCCATATTTTCAATGGCCGCTTCAATCACCAGGTCACAGTCTTTGGCATCCTGCAGACTGGTGGAGGGAGTCAGTTTTTTCATGAGCGCTTCTTTACCTGCTTCGTCAAGACGCCCTTTGCTTACATCTTTAGAAAGATTCTTGTCAATATTGCCTATACCTTTATTAACAAAAGTATCGTTAATATCATTAATAACAACATCATACCCTGCAACAATAGCTACCTGGGCAATGCCGGACCCCATCTGGCCGGCACCAATTACCATAATCTTCTTAACATTCATGTTTATATAACCTCCCGGGCCCCCACAATCATGGAATTAATATTTTACAAGGAAAAAGGGGCTTTATTTTTTAATTAACATTCTCCACGATCATCGCTACACCCTGACCACCGCCGATGCACATTGTGGCCAGTCCGTAACGCCCGCCACGACGCTTCAATTCGTATAACAAGGTTGTCATAATCCGCGTTCCACTGGCGCCAATCGGGTGACCGATGGCTATAGCACCACCGTTTAAATTCACCTTATCCATCGGCAGCTCCAGGGCACGGATACACGTCAGGGCCTGTGATGCAAACGCTTCATTGGCTTCAATTACATCAAAGTCGGCCACAGTAAGCCCGGCTTTAGCCATCGCTTTCTTGCTGGCCGGAATCGGACCGGTGCCCATTATTGACGGCTCAACACCTGCCGTAGCAAAAGACTTAATTATTGCCATAGGCTTAATCCCCAATTCTTTTGCCTTTTCAGCAGACATTACGACAGTTGCAGCAGCGCTGTCATTAATCCCGGATGCATTTCCGGCAGTTACTGTACCGTCCTTTTTAAAAACGGGTGGCAATTTTGCGAGGGTCTCTAATGTAGTATCGCGGCGTGGCAACTCATCAGTATCAAAATAAACGGGGTTGCCCTTTTTCTGCGGAATAGGGACAGGGATGATCTCATCTTTAAACTTGCCGGCATCAATTGCTGCAATAGCCTTTCTGTGGCTGTCAAAGGCAAGCTGATCCTGGTCTTCTCTGGATATTCCAAATTTCACCGCCAGGTTTTCAGCCGTCATACCCATGTGATAATTATTAAAAGCACACCATAGACCATCTTTTACCATCGCATCGGTGATTGTGCTGTCGAACATTCTGTAACCCCACCTGGCTTTATCCAGGACATATGGGGCTGCACTCATATTTTCCATGCCGCCTGCCACTACAATATCGGCCTCTCCGGACATAATTTGCTGCGCGGCCAGCATTATAGTTTTTAAACCAGATCCGCAAACAATATTTACAGTGTAGGCCGGGACCTCGATGGGGAGCCCCGCCTTAATGGAGGCCTGACGTGCCGGGTTTTGCCCAAGGCCGGCCTGAATCACATTGCCCATTATTACTTCATCAACTTGATCATTATTAATACCGGCTCTATTTATTGCCTCTTTAATAACAAGTGCCCCCAACTCAACAGCGGGAATATTTTGCAGCGACCCGCCAAATCTGCCGACTGCGGTACGTACAGCACTTACAATTACAACTTCCTGCATTTAACCCATCCTTTCTAATTGGCTATTTAACCCCTGCAGCTTCAGCTGGAGCATTCGAGACACCTTGTTAGGCATCCGACATTACTATTAGTGGTCGCTCTGGAGCATGATTACTGTAAAAAAACTTATAGCCTATGAATCTAATGGCATTTTTTCCCGCTAAAAAACCTGCTGGAACCCTCCGCTAAAAGACCCCTTGGTAAATTGCTTTGCAAGGAGGATTCTTTTTAAAGAAGCATCTTTTTAGTGGAGTGTCCCAGCAGTGCTCATCGTATCTCTAAACTGTAGAATTATTTACTCATGAGCTTTTTAACTTCCTCAGTTAACAAAGGTACTACTTCAAAAAGATCGCCTACTATTCCATAGTCAGCTACTTTGAAGATATTGGCTTCGGGATCCTTGTTGATTGCCACAATGCATTTCGAGGAGCTCATCCCGGCCATGTGCTGGATAGCACCGGAAATGCCGCACGCAATGTAAAGTGTGGGCGATACAACCTTGCCGGTCTGCCCAACCTGGAACCTTTGTTCTATCCAGCCGGAGTCCACAGCAGCACGTGAAGCTCCAACGGCGCCGCCGAGCGCGTCAGCAAGTTCTTCCAGGACTTTAAAGCCCTCGGGCCCTTTCATGCCGCGGCCGCCGGATACAATGATATTGGCTTCTGTCAACTCTGGCCTGGTGGAAACCTGCTTGATTACATCCTTGATTACCTGGCGGAGGTCAGCAGCGTCAAGTTTTACGGCATAGTTGACCACTTCGGCCTTGCGCCCGGCCTGCGGCGCATCAGCAATTAAGGTATTGGGCCGTATGGTGGCCATCACAGGACGTGCTTCAGGAATGGCGACTTTCATAAAAGCTTTGCCTGAATAAACAGGGCGCGTGAAAACGATGTTCCCGCCATCAAATTCCATAGCTGTGCAGTCTGACATCAAACCGGCACCCAGTTTCTGGGCGGTCCTGGCAGCCAGATCGCGGCCCAGCACGGTGCAACCCATCAATACAGTGGACGGGTCGATCTCCTTGACCAAATCGGCAAGAACTTTACTATATGCATCTGTGGTATATTGAGCAAGCTTATCGTCTTCAGCTACATAGACCTTGTCGGCTCCATACTCGCCCAGCGCGTCGGCTAATCCAGCTACTCCTTTACCAAAGAGAGCAGCATAAATCTCCTCACCGGTTTGATCGGCTATTTTACGGCTGGCACTCAGCATTTCGAAAACTACATTTTTAACTTTCCCATCGCGAGTTTCTGCAAATACCAGAATTCCTTTTGCCATTGTTTTTACCCTCCCTTAGATAACTTTTGCTTCTTCCCGCAAGAGCCGTGCCAGCTCAGCCGCTGCTTCGGCCGCCTCGCCGGGGACGATCTTACCCGCAGCTTTGGCGCTAGGAAGGAAACAAGCTTGTGTTTTTACTCTGGCTGCAACCTGATCGGCAGTCAGCCCCAGGTCACTCAGGGAGAGCTTCTGTATTGGCTTTTTCTTAGCCTGCATAATCCCCTTCATTGAAGGATAGCGTGGTTCGTTCAGGCCTTTCTGAGCCGTAATTACAGCCGGAAGAGGTACCTCAACCACTTCACTGCCGCCCTCAATATCTCTGGTGGCTATGGCTTTGCCATCAGCGATTTCCAGTTTGGTTACAACGTTTACGTGGGGCAATCCCAATTCTTCAGCCACTCTGACCGCCACTTGAGCGGACATTTCACGCCAACCAGCTAAAATCAAATCATACTGGAGGGTGTTTAAAGCCTTGGCTGCCACTACGGCCGTAGTATACTCATCGCCGCCTTCAAGGGCCGGGTCTTCCACCATAATGCCCTTATCTGCGCCCATAGCCAGTGCTTGGCGCATCGAATCCTGTGTCAGCGGAGAAACAGATACTATTGTTACCTCCCCGCCGTTTTTCTCCTTCAGCTTCAATGCCTCTTCCACAGCATACTCATCATACGGGTTGATAATCAAGCTAACCCCTTTGCTGCTAATCTTGCCGCCTTCAATTTCAATTTTTGCTTCAGTATCAAAGGTCTGTTTTAATAATACTGCAATATTCATACTGTACCCAGGTTTTTGTGACATACTCCAATAACCATCCGGGTTATCTAAAATATGTCCCAGCCCCGCCGACCACACGGGGTGCAGTTGTCACGTGGTGCATCACAGCACACGTATCTCTCTCAGCGCGCCCGGTAGCTGCTTCGCCCCCGGGCACTGCATGGAAAGTCCCAACTGCCAAAAACCTTTTCCTTTCTTTAGAGTTATATTATCTTTCCAACTATTTGCTATTTTTTCTTACGTCAACCAGTTAACAACCACCGCAATTTATCTTAATATCTTTTTACAGTCAGCAGAATCAGCCTTTTCAACACCCCCTTTCCTTGATAATGTCTCTTTCTCGACAACACCTCCTGCACTATTGAAAACTTGCAGTAATCTATTTGCTTTTATTTACTCATGCTGCAGCTGCTTGATTGATTCGGCCTGCTGTCCCCAGCGCCTTTGAACTGCCTTATCTTTTGAAGCTTTCTGATTACTGTCGACTGGTCAACCCCCAGCACTTTCGCTGCTTTGTATGTGCTGCCGTATAAATTTAATGCTTCATTGATCAGCTGGCTCTCCATCTCCAGGAGCGCCTCCTTAAAGGGAAGCACACCTTGAACCATTACCTTCGCTGAGGCATTCTTCACAGCACAGCGCAGGCTCTCCGGCAGGTGTTTGGGGGTAATCACCGCTTCTGGAGCAGTTACCACCATTCTTTCAACAATATTTTCCAGTTCTCTTATATTGCCAGGCCAGTGATATTCATAAAATATTTTCAGCACTTCTGGCGAGAATTGCTTCCGAATACCATACTTTTTATAGAACTTCTCAATGAAGAATTCAAGCAGCGGAACAATATCGGAGCGGCGTTCCCTCAAAGGAGGAATTTGTACTGGCACAACATTCAAGCGGAAAAACAAATCTTCCCTGAAGGTACCTTGCCGCACCATTTCAGCCAGGTCCCTGTTTGTCGCCGCCAGAATGCGTACATTCACGCTGAGCGTCTTGGTTCCCCCGATCCTGGTTATTTCTTTATCCTGTAAAACCCTGAGCAGCTTCACCTGCAAAGACAGCGGCAGGTCGCCAATTTCGTCCAACAACAGCGTCCCGTTGTGAGCCAGCTCAAACATACCGGGCTTGCCATCTTTTCCAGCTCCAGTAAACGCCCCGCGCTCATAGCCAAAAAGCTCAGACTCCAGCAGCGCTTCTGGAATCGCCCCGCAGTTAATCTTAATAAATGGGCCATTCTTGCGGGCGCTGTTGTTATGAATATGCTTCGCCAGCACTTCCTTGCCTACACCAGAATCGCCTATTAACAAAACCGTTGAGTCAACTTTAGCCACCCTGGTGCAGAGATCAATCACACTCTGCATCTTGGGGGACCTGCTGGAAATACTTTGCTCCTGCTCCTGCTGAACGTTTCTGTTGCATAATTCTGCCTGATAGCGCCTGTTTAAATTTTTGCTGTCCTGCAGCTCTTGTTTCAGCTTCTCAAGTTCGGTGAGATCCCGCACATTGATAACAACCCTGATAATCTCGCCTCGTTCATTAACAACCGGGTTGCCTGTAATCAATAGCCTGTTGCCAAGTGGTGAGGTTTGTAGATTGGTGACAGCTTTCTTCTTTTTTAAAACGGCGTCTACAATCGATGATGCATAGTGACCGCCCTCGACCAGCTTTTGAAAAGGCCTGCCGATAATATCTTTTGCTTTCAGGCCGGTCATTCTGGTATATGCTTCATTGACCTGGGTAACTACACCGTCACATCTCGCAATCAAAATGCCATCGTAGGAAGACTCAATCAGCGCTTTTAATTCTTTGTTCAGCTCTTTTACGGATTCCAGTTCATGAGATATAAACTCCATCTCGGAAATGTCCTGGAAAATACCCACTGCACCCACAACTTTGCCATCTTCAATAATCGGGCTGCGGTTACTGACATATATCCTCGTACCTATTGAATACTTAACTGGAAGCCTTTCTCCAAACTTCGGCTCACCGGTTTCAAGGATTTCAAGAAGCCCGGTCGGTATTACCACATCAGCTAAAAACTTGCCGATGGCCTCTGATTTGGACCTTCTGGTGATCCTCTCGGCTGCCGGATTGAAGGTGGTAATAATCCCATCCTTGTTTATTGAAACAATGCCAGTGTGGGCAGCATTCAGCACCGCATCCAGTTCCCGGCTGATATACTTGGTGTGAGGATAAAGGGAGGCAGCCAGATCATACTTGGTGGTGATACCCTGCAGCTTCCCGTCAGCATCCACAACAGCAATTACATCGCTTGGAGCTGCCCATGCTTCTTCCTGATACACATCCGGGCTCATACATATAAAACTGGTCTCCATCACTTCGGATAACGGTGTTTCCAGTGAAAGCGATGCCCCTGGGCGCAAGCGCAGGCCGCTTCCTACCACACCGAGCAGACGGCCTTGTCCATCAACGATGCCGACAACTCCAATAGGTTGCTCTTGCCATAAACGCAGCAAATCCCCAATTGTCTGATCAGGACAGAGGGTCAGCGGCGGCTTTTTAATCAGATCACCCAGCATAAAACCTTGTCACCGCCTCACTCCCAGTCTTAAAGTATTTATTTTCAATAAGCAAGCAGGCTTCGCCGGCGGGCAAAGTCAGCCATAATCAGGATATTCACTTTTTGAAACAATATGCCATGCCGTCAATGCAGCAGCAGGACATCAGCCCTGCTGCTGCATCGCTGACTATCACCAACCTAATAAATGCCGCCAACGGTGAACCGCGGGAAAAAAGCCAGCACCAAAGGCCTACATGTTAATATTGGAATATTTCCTGTACGGTCTGGCTACATTCTTATTCTCCAGCATATCCAGAGCCAGGCAAATATTTCTCCTGGTTTCATGGGGCATGATTACATCGTCAATATACCCACGCTCAGCAGCGCTGTACGGGTTCTGATACAGATCCCTGTACTCCTTAATTCTCTTTGCCGCCGTTTCTCTCGGGTTATCTGAATTCTTAATTTCCTTGGCAAAGATAACGCTGGCGGCTGTTTCCGCGCCTACGATAGTAACTGTAGCCTGCGGCCAGGCAAATACTATATCGGCACCGGTATCTTTGCAGCACATGCCAAGGTAAGCACCGGCAAACGACTTGCCGATTATGACAGTTACCTTCGGAACAGTAGCATCGATATAGGCATACAACATTTTAGCACCATGCCTTAAGATACCTTTCCAGTCCTCATCAGGACCAATCATATAGGCAGGTGTGTCATGAATATTAACAAGAGGTATATTAAACAGGTCGCAGAACCTGACAAACCTGGCCACTTTATCTGCAGCGTCGCAGTCAATGACGCCACCTTTCCAGTTGGGCTGGCTTGCTACAATACCAGTGCTCCTGCCGTTGAACCGCCCGAAGCCGACGATAACGTTCTTGGCAAATTCCGTGTGGATCTCGAAGAAATGCCCGTTATCAACAATATTGTAAATAACTTCGTGCATATCATACGGCATATTTCTATTTTCCGGCATTACTTTATCCAGCTCAGGAACCATCCTCATCGGATTATCATTGCACTCAACGCGAGGCGGCTTCTCCCTGTTATTCTGCGGGAGGAACGTAAGCAACTCTTTAACTTTATCAAGGCAGTCCTTATCATCTTCCACCACTACATGCGTGCAACCCGACTTAACAGCATGCGCTTGCCACCCACAGAGGGTTTGCAGATCGATTTCCTGGCCAAGCTGTGTTTTCACGAAAGCCGGACCGGCAATACCCATAAATCCGGTTTCCCGGCACTGGAAGACAAAGTCCTGCATAACCGGGTGATAGGCCTGCCCACCCAGGCAGGGGCCCATTAGCGTGGCAATTTGCGGGATAATACCGGAAGCGAGGTTCTGGGAACGGAATAGCCAGGCGTAAGCTTGCAATGTATCAATACCTTCCTGCAACCTGGCACCGCCGGAGTCGTTCATGCCAACAAAGGGTATCCCCATGTCCTTCGCCATATCGATCGCGGCAGCAAACTTTTTGCCGTGGTACTCGCCGAAGGTACCCGCCATGGAAGTATAGTCTTCGGCCCCGACCATGACCATCCGGCCGTTCACCTTGCCGTAACCGCAAATAACCCCTTCAGCAGGGATTTCTTTGTCAGCCATACCGAAATGAATGGTTCTGTGTTTAACAAACATTCCAATTTCCTGGAAGGTGCCGGGATCAAAGAAATACTCCACCCTCTCTCGGGCGGATAGCTTACCTTCCTTGTGCATTTTTTCTATAGCCTTATCTCCACCCATCTTTTTTATTTTTTCTCTTTTTTGGGCTAGTTCGGCATATAGCTCATCGTGCATCTGAAAACCCCCTAATAATTATAATTTTCCTCTCAAGAAATAGAAAGAAAAACTAGCGCTTGCGATAGCCAAGCATTGTCTCACCGATAATTAGTTTCTGAATATTGCTAGTACCCTCAACGATTTGATACGACTTAGCATCGCGATAGTAACGTGCAACTGGATATTCCTCGGAATAACCATAGGAGCCGAAAATCTTCATAGCATAATCTGCGCACTTATTCACTGTTTCACCGACAAAATACTTAGCCATAGATATTTCCATAGTGCATTTAACGCCTTTGTCTTTCAAAAAAGCTGCACGGTAGCACAACAACCTAGCCGCTTCAACATCAGTTGCCATCTGAGCAATCATATCAGTAATCATCTGGAACCTACCAATCGGTTGGCCGAACTGGTGCCTTTCATTAGCGTAATTTATAGCGGCATCTAAACATGCCTGTGCTAATCCGAGACCACCTGCAGCACATCCCATGCGTGTATCATCCAGCTGTTCCATGCAAATTTTAAAGCCTTGTCCTTCCTCCCCAAGCAGCGCCGATGCGGGAATGCGGCAGTTTTCAAATGTAATAGCACCTACTGGTGCTCCCCAGGTACCCAGCTTGTCAGTAATCGGCTCAACGGTAATGCCAGGAGTATTCATATCAATGATAAAAGCCGACATTCCCTTGATCTTCTTGCTCGGGTCAGTATAAGCATAAAGCAACCCCATGTCCGCAACTGTAGCATTGGAAATCCACATCTTGTTGCCATTGACAATATAGCTATCTCCGTCTTTGATAGCCCTTGTCTTCATAGAACCCACATCAGAACCTGAATCAGGCTCGGTGATGGCAAAACATCCCAAAATACTGCCATCTACTAACCCTGGTATATATTTTCTCTTTTGTTCTTCAGTTCCGTATCTCAATATGGTACGTGCTGGACCATTCATGTTCATATTGAAGGGCAACCGCATCGAAGCGTGTACGCGTGCTACCTCTTCAGCAATAATGGTGGCAGCAATCCAACCCATTTCGTTTCCGCCATATTCTTCCGGAATGACACAACCGAAAAATCCCAGATCAGCCATTTTTTGAACCAAATCACGGCGGAACCTATGTGCCTTATCATCCTCGTCCACAGTCGGTTGTATTTCCTTAACCGCAAAGTCCCTAGCCACTTTTCTAATGTCTTGCAACTCTTCACTCAAATCAAAATTCATTGTCAAACCTCCCCTTCATAATTACAATTTACAAATAAAATTTTTAAACTGCAAAAAACGTGCCAATTTTACACCGTTCAAAACTGCCTAAATCACGGTTAAAAAAACGGCACTAATGCATTTATGCAGTAACAAAGCCAAACAAACCCCCGGCCATTACCCTAAGGCATAACCTTAAGTCACATGATGCAAAATTGCATCTTTAATGCAAATTTGCATATCAGCCGGGGGAGAAAATATCTACTTTAAAAATCCGGAGTAAGCACTATCCGCTGCATCAGCTTGCCGCTGTGCGCTTCTTCAAACGCTTTCAAGATCGTACTCATGGGTCTGATATCGACAAATGGTTCAACCTTGATTTTGCCGTCCAGCACCATATTTAGTACTTCCGGATAATACTTCGGCAGGCAGCCCCAAGTACCTATAATCTCGGCGTCGAACGCCATCAAACGGGACAGCATGTACTCGGTCTTAACCATGCCATAGCCGATTACCAGCAACTTGCTGACAAATGTTACAAGACCCAGTGCGAGTTCCTGACCGGCCTTCGTCCCTGTGCATTCAAAAATCTTCAGGCCATAGTTGGGCAGCTTCTTCTCTTTTGAATAAGCTCTGATTTCATTAGATATTTCCTTAATATCTTTATCCAATGTGCTGATTGTATAAGTTGCGCCGTAATCCAGGGCCCTCTGGAGCTTTTCCTTATTTCTAGCAATTGCGATTACTTCTTTGGCACCCAGAGCTGCGGCTATTTGAGTCATGTACACCCCGATCCCACCGGTGGCGCCGATAACGATTGCCACATCTCCTTCTTTAATATCGGCCCTCTTTGCAGCCTGATACGGTGAGGTAATAGCATCGGCAACAACGGACAGCATCTCAAGGGGCATGCCCTTCCTGTCTTCCACTACGCACAGGTCAGCAGAGGGAACCGGTATATAATCAGAAAAGCCGCCATAAATACCCAGGCTGTTGCCGGGCATTGCCTGCTTCAAGCAGCGGTTGCCGCGGCCAGAAGCACAGATCGGGCAGTTGTTGCAGGGCATGACTGCAGGAACAATAACCTCTTTACCGATAAGCTTTTCATCACCGGCAACAACGCGACCGGCAATTTCGTGACCCAGCGTCAAGGGAGGCTTGGTGACAGTCGGCACGCCGTCATAAAAATAACCCACGTCAGTGTGGCAAACACCGCAACCGACAATTTCAACCAGGGCTTCACCCGGCTTGAGTTCCGGCACATCAATAGTTGTCTTTTCCAGCTTTCCAGGCTCAACCATCTGCCAGGTATTAATTTTGGTCGGTACAGCCATTTCAATATAACCTCCTTTTAATTAATTAATTAACCGGCCGGACAGCATCAAAAAATTATTTCCCCTGCCATACCGGCTTGCGCTTCTCCATAAATGC
>JGI12104J13512_1001312_pt1 | contig 18806 bp, 16 predicted proteins | sample TerdegcTABiofilm_FD_13512 | JGI IMG/M metagenome (IMG submission 13512)
GCTTGGCCTCTCTTTGAATAAAAGAACTTTCGGCATTCAGTATGGCAAATCCTTCAACCGGAATATATTCCAGTATTTCTCCCTTGGCGGCGGCAATGTTGCTTACAGTTCCCAGTAATTCTAAGTGGGTCTCCCCGATGTTGGTAATCACCGCTCCAGTGGGTCTGGCAATCCGGCACAAGGCTTCTATTTCACCTGGTCCTCTCATGCCCATTTCAACTACCGCGACCTCACTGCTTTCATCCATATTCAGAAGCGTAAGAGGCAGGCCAATTTCATTGTTATAATTACCCATGGTCTTGACGGTACGTAAACGCATACCTAAAACAGACGCGATCATATCCTTTGTCGTTGTTTTTCCAGTGCTTCCGGTTACCCCGATCAACGGTATTCCGCACCATTCCCTGTTCGATGCGGCAAGTGCCTGCAGCGCAGTCAGTGTATCAGGCACTTTTATTACTGGAATACCGGTAGTTACGTTTACTGCCCGGTCGACCACCAGGCCTCCCGCTCCCGCCGCGACCGCCTGTTCCAGGAACTGATGGGCATCGTGCCGCTCTCCTTTCAAGGCCAGAAAAAGATCGCCGGGCTTTATTTTTCGGCTGTCGGTAGAAACCTGGCTGATAATTATTCCGTGATTACCTTGAATAATTTCACCACCGGTCGCTTTAGCTATTTCTCTCAAGGTGGCTGTTTTCATTTTAACCCCCACTTATATGTTAACAAATAATCCGGCGGTTAACAGCCCACCACACTTGCTCTTCCGGATCTAATCAATTTTTATTCCCGGCAGTTCTTTAACGGCTAAAGCTGCTTCCCGGCGGTCATCAAAGGGAAACTTGTCTGTACCGATTATTTGGTAATCCTCGTGACCCTTACCGGCGATAATTACTACATCACCCTTACGCGCTGCGCTGATTGCCAGGCCGATAGCCTTGCGCCGGTCCTGTTCCACAAGGTAATTCTCCCTTTTAACCAGCGGCCGGACCCCTTCAATGATGTCCTGAATAATTTTCGCGGGATCTTCTGTACGCGGGTTATCCGATGTAATAATTTGAAAATCGCTGTATTTTGCGGCAATGCTCCCCATTATCGGACGTTTCGCACGGTCACGGTCTCCCCCGCAGCCATAAACCGTAATTAGGCGCCCCTGGGTGAACTGACGGGCTGTTTTTAGGATATTCTCAAGACCGTCGGGAGTATGGGCGTAATCAACAATAATAGTAAAATCCTGGCCTGCATCTACCGGTTCAAAGCGGCCCGGCACCCCCCGGACGTTCTCCAGGGCATCCTTTATTATCTCAGTTGGCACACCGAGCGCTGCTGTAGCGGCAAAAGCACCGAGGGCATTATATACATTAAAAAGGCCGGTCAACTTCAGATTTAATGGACAACGGCCCCATTTCCCGTTTATTGTGAAACTAACTCCCCGGGCACTGACGCTGACTTCTGTGGCGTAAACATCAGCCTTATTTCTGACCCCGAAGGTGCAGACTAAAACACCGGCAGCCTGTGCAAAGCGCTCTGCCGCCGGATCATCGGCATTAATCACAGCGTATTTTGTTGTTTCTTTATTATTACCGGGCACGTTCAAATTCCTAAACAACTTTAATTTTGCTCCTAAATATTCTTCCATGTCCCGGTGAAAATCAAGGTGGTCCTGGGTAAGGTTAGTAAAAACCGCCGTGTCAAACTCGCAACCATCCACGCGGTTTAGCGCCAAGGCGTGGGAAGAAACTTCCATAACACAGATGTCCACTCCTTCCCCAACCATTTCACTTAGCAATTCCTGTAAATCAGTTGATTCAGGGGTAGTATGATTAACAGGCATAACCCGCGTACCAATCTTATTTTGAATTGTCCCAATCAACCCTACTTTTTGCCCGGATGCACCCAGAATAGCGGATATAAGGCTGGTTGTCGTTGTTTTGCCGTTAGTGCCCGTTACACCAATCATTTTCAAGCGCGTGGATGGATAGCCAAAAAACCGTGCTGAAAGTAAAGCCAAAGCATGCCTGGTATCTTGAACAAGAGCCCATGCCATACCCGGCGGCAGTTCAACCTCCCGCTCCACTATTACCGCTGCAGCCCCATTTTTTACAGCTTGCGCCACGTAATCATGCCCATCAGATTTAAACCCCTTTATGGAAACGAATAAAAAACCTGGTCGCACCCGGCGTGAGTCATAAGTGATTCCTTCAAGCCAAACATCATGGTTGCCGCCGGCAGCCCGGACATCCACTGCTTCAAGCAGTACTTTCAAAAACAATTTTTAATCCTCCACTTTGGGTTTATATCTCAATAAAACTTGCCATAATCTACAATATTTCATAGTATTTCCATTTATATGCATATTATGCCAATTGATAGAACCTTAATCATGTAAGGTTTGCTCAAAGCTATCGCGGAAATTAACGTTAATTGTCGTACCTCTAGCCACTTTAGAACCGGGTGCCACCTGTTGCCCGACGGCCACCCCAGTCCCTTCCGGACTAAAGCCAAGTCCCAGTTTCTCAAGCAGGCTGCCCGCTTCCTTAATTGTTAATCCTCTTAAATCAGGCACGGCAACCTCAGTGGAGGAGTCAATTTCCTTTAATTCAAGAATAACGGTGGCACCGTTCAAAACCTCAACACCACCTTTTGGAACCTGATTAGCTACAATGCCGCCATAGCCTCTTGTCTGGACTACGAACCCGGCGTTCTTCAGCACACCTTGAGCGTTTTCCACCGGATAATTCACGACATTCGGGACTACTATCTTCGACTTGGGTTCTTCAAACATAAACGGTGATTTTGGTTTTTCTATCTCGGGCCTTTCCGGAACCTTCAGGTAGCGCAGGGTATCTAATGCTACCGCCTTAAAGGCCGGCGCCGCGACCTGACTTCCAAAATAATTCCCGCCGCTGGGTTCGGCCACCATCACCAGAGCCGCGATTTGCGGATCGTCCGCCGGTGCAAAACCCATAAATGACGCGACGTATTTACCCTCAACATACCCTCCCCGTTCCACAACCTGGGCGGTACCGGTCTTACCCGCCGCACCGTATCCTTCAACAAAAGCGTTTCTACCCGTGCCTTTCTGAACCACATTAGTCAGCAAGTTCATCAAGGTTTGAGCTGTATTTTTTGATATTACCTGGCGGACCGGTTCAGTTTTAAACTCCTTGAGTACTTTTCCGTCAGGATCGATGATAGCCTTAACCAGCAACGGTTTAAGCAATACTCCCCCATTGGCCACTGCAGAAGCGGCACAAACCAGTTGGATCGGCGTAACAGCAATGGACTGGCCGATGGACATTGTGGCAATATTTAAATCAGTTGCCTCATTATGTGGTATTTGTATGCCAACTTCCTCTCCGGGCAAACTGATACCGGTCTTCTGGTCCAAACCGAAGGCGTTGATATATTTATAAAATTTATCCTTTCCCAACCTCAGTCCAATTGTAATAAAACCCGGGTTGCATGAATTCTGGCAAACTTCTTCAAAGGTTTGCGAACCGTGCCCGCCATCATACCAGCACCGGATTGTCCGGTCCGCAACTTTTATGAAACCGGGATCATAAAACGTGTCGCCAAGCTTGACAACACCCTCCTCCAGTGCGGAAGCGGCTGTAATGATTTTGAAAGTTGAACCGGGTTCATAATTATAGCAGACAGACGGGTTATGATCCCAGACAGACTGGGGAAATCGCTGCCAGTCACCCGGATTGAACGTCGGCCGGTTACCCATGGCAAGAATCTCCCCGGTTTTGGGGTTCATTACGATTATTACGGCCAACTTCGGGTGATAGGATTCTGTTATCTTGTCTAGTTCCCTTTCGACAAAAAACTGGATAGTCTGGTCAATGGTCAGTACAAGATTGTTGCCGGGCACCGGCGGTATGTATTTATGCACTGCTTCAGGTATGCTTCTGCCCACAGCATCCTTTTCAGTTACAATACGGCCGGGAAGGCCCCTCAAATCCTTGTCGTACACACTTTCAAGCCCAATCAATCCCTGGTTGTCATCCCCGGCAAATCCAAGCAAGTGGGCAGCCAGATTCTCCTGGCGGTAAAAACGCCTGCTTTCTTCAACCAGTTCAACGCCATTAATTTTTAACGCTTTTAGCTTCTGAGCCGATTCGTGATCAATTCGCCTCTTGAGCCAGACAAAGCCCACATTTTGAGTGAGCTTTTTATACACATCTTCCTTATCCATTCCTAAGGCGCCGGCTATTTTATCAGCAGCTTCCCTTTTTTCAGCGATTTGTGGAGGGAACGCGTAAGCAGAATCCACACTAACGCTTACCACCAGTTCATTGCCGTTCCGGTCGAGAATCGCTCCACGCTTGGCCTCCACCGGTACGTCCCGGGTCCGGATGTCCAGCGCTTCCGCCCTCAGCCTGTCCCCTTCAACAAGCTGAAGCCAGCCCAGGCGTAAGACCAGAACCAAGAAAACAGCTACGGTTATCAGAAACAGTAAAGTTACTCTTCTTCGAATCAGTATGTTTGTTGTTTGCATTTGCCCCCTCCCAGAAACCGTAGCCCTGACCTGATCCGAGCCAATTCTTGCTTTCAAACCGGTTAACCAGTTCAGCAAAAGCTTTAATTAAGCGACTCTTTTCTTTTTCCCCCTGGATAATGGCAACCGGTTGCCCGGTATGTATATCTGACGGGGGAGTTAATTCCCGTGGAGAAGTAGCGGCAACAGTGACAACCAAAACGTTATTTGTATCCGGTTTAACCATCTTTAGTTTGTGGATGGCCAGGGATTCAATATTATCCAGACTAACAAGTCTTTGAATTTCCTCGTCCAAACTATGATTTTCCACACGGAGAGCAGCCAGTTCCTTATTCAGGCGGTTTATTTGATAACCAAGAGTAAATAACTGTGAACAATAATAAGTAATTAACACACCAACCAGAAAACCAGCTAAAACCAAGCCAGTTAAAGCCAGTTTTTCTTTTTTAAAAACTGCTTTGTGCCTGCGCGGTTTTTTCGGCCGGAACGATTCATCGAAAAAACCACAATTGCCTTTCTTCTCCTGAGCTACAATCAATCTTATTCAACCTCCACAAAGAATAGAACTACAGAACACATGTTGAGGTAGAATATTCCATATGTATTTAGAATTCAGACGCCCATGAAGCTTCGCTTCACCATCAGATGGATGAAAATGGTAAAGATTTATTTTCAGGGCAGTAGTCAGTAGTCAGTAGTCAAAATAAGAGAATGGTTTATCGTCCTGAAATATTCTAATTCTGACTCCTGACTCCTGAGTAGTTACTATTTTCTAATTAATTACTGCTAATTTGATAACTTTTCCGCTATCCTCAGCTTGGCGCTTCTGGACCTGGGGTTGAGCTTTAATTCAGCGGGACCGGGCACCAACGGCTTTGTCGTAATAATTTTAAGAACCTTCTTCTTGCCGCAAGCGCAAACCGGAAATTCTTTCGGACAAGAGCAGGGTGAAGCAAGTTCCCGAAATAATTCTTTTATTATACGGTCCTCTAATGAGTGAAAAGATATAACACAAATCCTCCCTCCGCTACCGAGAACCTGTACGGCGGATCGCACAGCTCCGGCTAAAACCTCAAGTTCACCGTTTACTGCTATACGCAATGCTTGAAAGGTTCGTTTGGCAGGGTGTGGCCCACTCCGCCTGGCGCGTGCAGGAATAGCCTTCTTAATCACTTCAGCCAGCTGACCGGTTGTTTCAATTGTCTGATGACTTCTTTCCTGATGGATAAAGTCAGCTATCCTGGAGGCCCACCGCTCTTCACCATAATCCCTGATGATCCGGGCTAACTCCTTTACCGGTAACTTGTTTACGAGTTCCCTGGCGGTCACTGCCTGCGCAGGGTCCATCCTCATATCCAAAGGTGCGTCGTTCAGGTAGCTAAAACCCCTAGCCGGGTTGTCAAACTGATATGATGAAGCGCCGAGATCAAATAGCACTCCGTCCACAAAGTTAATATTCAATTGGCTTAAAACAACAGCCAGATCCTTGAAGTTTGCCCGCACCAGTTCTACCCTACCCTGGTACGGCGCTAATTTTTTCCGCGCAAACGCGATGGCCTCCGGGTCTTGATCAAACGCTACCAACCGCCCGCGGGGGCCGATCTGTTCCAATATGGCTTCACTATGCCCGGCGCCACCAAGCGTACAGTCAACATAAACACCATTCCGTTTAAGGTTAAGTCCAGTTATAGCCTCAACCAGCATCACCGGAACGTGATCAAAATGCATAAACCTATTCCACTGTCCTTATATTACCATATTTTCGACTTTAGATTAATATATTTGTTAAATCTTGTCGTTTATTAAAACTCAAAATCAACAATCTTTTCAGCTATTTCCTCATAAGAGGAGGCTGCCTTGGTTTTGTAATTCTCCCATTCGATAGCAGACCAGATTTCAACCCGGGTGGAAACACCAATTACAACAGCGTCTTTTTCCAGCTTGGAGTATTCACGCAAATTACCCGGGATTAATATTCTTCCCTGTTTATCTACTTCACACTCCGTTGCTCCAGAGAAAAAAAACCGAACGAAGGCCCGGGCATCTCTCCTGGTAAAGGGGAGTGACTTCAACTTTTGCTCTAAAACCTGCCATTCCTGACAGGGATAGGCAAACAGGCATCCATCCAGACCTTTTGTCAAGACAAAAAGGTCTCCCAGGCCTTCTCGGAGACGGGCCGGTATAAAAAGCCTTCCTTTGGCATCAATAACGTGCTGGTATTCTCCCATAAACATGGCAGGCTACCTCGCTAACTAGAAATGATGATCCACTTATCACCACTTTCCACCACAATTAATTCTAGATTAATAATAAAATTCCTTTTTTTAAAATAAAAAAACCTGATGTTTTTCCATCAGGCTCATTCTCATATTTGTAATTATTCGGTTAACCCCGTATTAAATTTTTTTATAAATCCTGGCCCGTTGGTTGAACAAGGTTATTTCTCTGTAGCCGGCTTCTTTAATTAAAGCAATTGCTTCGGCAAATCCAGCACCGACCTGGTCCGGTAGATGTGCGTCTGAACCCAGGGTAACAGGCAGCCCGTACCGGAAAGCAACCTTTAAAAAGTCCAGGGAAGGATAAATCTCTCGCACCGGATACCTAAGCCCCGCCGTGTTGACTTCGACGCACACCCCCGCCCTTTTAAAAGCCCGCGCGGTATCATCATAAAGAGGCATTAAACTCCTGGAAGGGGAAAAATTGAACTTTTTTATCAAATCGGGGTGGGCCATTATATCAAATAAGCCGCTCAAAGCCGCCCGCTGTACTAGTGTAAAGTATTTTTCATATAATTCCCACAAGTCCCACTCACTATATTTATCTACTTCTTCCCGCCTGTCGAAACTCCAGCCATCAATAAAGTGAACCGATCCGGTCACGTAATCGAATGGGTAGGCATTTAATAACTTTTCCAGTTTGCTTTCATGGCCGGGGACGTAATCGGCTTCCACTCCCAACTTTACCCGCACTTGCTTATTTTCCTGCAACCTTCTGACAGCGCTGACATAGGCGGGGATATCACTCTCCAGCATGGCATAGCCGGGAATCGTCCTTCCTGGAGGCAGGAAATAAAGGGGCAAGTGGTCAGAGAAACCGATTTCAACCAAACCCCTTCTTTGAGCCGTGGCAAGGTATTCTTCTATTTCACCCGTAGCATGGCCACACATTTTGGTATGCAGATGATAGTCTACCGGCACCTATTTAAGTCCTTCCCTTTCTCTAAAATTATCTGATATTGAAGCTGTCAGGCTGTAGATCCTTTCCGCCAGGCTCGGATCCAGCAGGCCGGTGCCACAAGCAGGAGTAAACAGACTTTGGCTGATTAGGACATCACGGGGAATCCCCCGTCTCAACAATTCGGACCATTCTCCTTCAAGGATTTTTAACAACGAGTCAACGTCCTCATCCAATGCCCGGTCATTTAAGGTAGGCACCAGCCCCCAGGCCAAAGCGCCTCCGCGGTCAAAAAACGATTTTAACAGCGACGTATAGGGTACTATTGAACTGAAGTAGTTGTAAGCATCAAAACTCACTACTTCCAGGTCTAATTCAAATAATACCGACCAATCAATTGCGTCACAGGAGTGCACCCCGGCTAGACCACCTGTTTTGTGAATGGCGTTGACGATTGCCTCAAGATCTTCCTTAATCATGTCTCTGGTTATTGTAATATATCCGGACTGACCCAAAACTCCAAGCGCAGGGTCGTCCACGAAAATCAATACAGGCCGGCCAAAACGGCCGAGTTCACCTGCCTGCCATGCTGCGTGCATGGCAAGTGTTTTTATGATCAAATCACGAAGTTGTTCATCGTAATAGGCAAAGCGGCCCCGTTCATCTTTCGCCTGCAACGCCACTGAAAGCGGCCCCACAACTTGTCCTTTTAAAAAAGAAATATTTCCAGTCCCTTTTTCCATCTCGTCCAGTAATGCATAAAAACCTGCCGCTGCATCCTGAGGCAAGGCAAATTCACTTAATGCCGAGCGGTCGCCCTCCTCACAGGCCAGGTAAATTGAATAAAACTCTGTCAACTGATCAGACCAATCAGGTTTTGTTGTGTTAAAGTAAATGTTGTTTCCATCATCAGTTAACAAGCCAGTTTTCACCAAAGGCCTTAAATATTGGTTAACAAAGTGTTCTTGCCTTCCTCTGAGCGGCAATTGAGGCCAGTGAGGTATATCCAGAAAATATTTCTTGACAAGCGACCACGCACAGGCGGGGTCGGTGCAAGGTATACTTCCTATTCCCGTGGCCAACCCCTGCGGTTCAAAAAGCATATCTGAGCACTCCTCTCAATCAAGCTTTGTCGTAATGATAAATTCAAAAAAATATACCACATTGTTGTGTGGCATGAATCAGACACATTTTTTACAAATACCAAAAATTTTCAGTTGGTGGTTGGTTATAGTAAAATCGTACTGCTTGCTGACCCTATTTTCAAGTTCCTCCAGCAGGTCCTCATTAACCTCGATAATTGCACCGCATTTGGTACATATGAGATGATGATGGTGGTGACTAATTCCTTCCACTCCGCCGAACTCGTAGCGTTTACGCCCGTCCCCGAAATCCATGCCGTTGATAATATTAAATTCCTGAAAAAGCTCCAATGTACGGTATACCGTCGCAATTCCCATATCCGGCGCTTTTTGCTTAACTAAGTTGTATACATCCTCAGCACACAAGTGTTTGCCTTTGTTTTCCAAAAGCACTTTTAATATATGCTCCCGGCGCGATGTAAATTTGCATTCCTTTTCCCTTAGCTTTTCCTCGATATCGGAAATAACCTTGTTCATTAAACCACCACCAGCAAAGCTTTTCTTGTAATATAAGTAATCCACAATCACCTGTCAACAAAAGAACAGTTATAGTATAGATTGTATGGTGCTAACTCAGTTGTTTAGTAAACCACTGGCGCTTCAGCATCCATATCAAAATTAATTGAAAAAGTACTTTAATTTTCAGTAATACTTTCGCCTATTAAGAGAAATATAATAGCGTCGCCTTGAGTTGTTTCGGCAGCGGTATATTGACCGCAATACTAACACCAGGAGTGCCAGTAAAAGCCACGGCCACCAACGAGCGGACAACTTCCTTTGCACAGCCCGTTGACTCACCAGGTCCACACGCCCGATCTCCCGCTCCCCAGTGAAGAAAACCAGTTCACCCAGTTTTCTGCCCGCCTCAACCGGCGCTAGTATTTCCTCTTTCAATCTTATATCACGTCTGATTTCAACCGGCTTATTCCTTGGAAAATCATAAGTAAGCGACTGACCGGTTAAAACCGGCACTGTGCCCGGCTCCCCGTATTTGACCGGCGTGTCCATGACATATACCGCAGCATCAGTTACTGAAACTGTATTAAATTCATTAAAACCATAATCCAAAAGAACTTTAGCATCATTCCAGATACTGCTTCCCTGGCTATTCAATACTACTGCAATTAACTCCCTGTTCTGTCTGATAGCAGCCGCTATCAGGCATTGCCCGGCTGCGTCTGTGTAACCGGTCTTAACGCCAACAGCACCTTCATACTGCCAAAGCATTTTATTATGATTTAACAGATAAGTCTGTGCCTCCGGATTTTCGCGCTCAATGTTTTTTGTTTTAGTGTCGACGATTTTCCGGAATTCCGGATTCTTCATTGCATAATGGGCAATAATAGCCAAATCATAAGCGGTGCTGTAATGATTGGGGTCAGGCAGCCCGTTGGGGTTATTGAAGTGGCTGTCAAAAGCCCCAAGTTGTGCGGCTTTGTTATTCATCAGGTCGACAAAATTGTTTACCGAACCACCGACGTGATTAGCAATGACAATTGCCGTATCGTTTCCTGAATTCAACATCAACGCATACAGCAAGTCTTCCATGGTAATTTTTTCACCTTCATGCAAACCTATAGCCGAGCCTTCCACGTTGCACGCATCATTTGAAACGGTTACCAGATCATTCAAATTGCAGTTTTCCAGGGCGATTATTGCAGTAAGAGTTTTAGTAGTGCTGGCCGGGTACATCCGCTTGTGCGGATTTTTTTCAAATAGCGTCTGGCCGTTGTTGCTGTTTATAACCACTGCCGCATCACCCACAATTTCAGGCCCGGTCGAGGCAGGTGCGGAATCCGCTGCAATTAAAATAAACACTATCGCCCAAAAGGCCCACAGGTATCTTAATATATGCATTACATTCTCCCGGGAAGTAATTCTATTAGATATATTTACTCAACAACTATTTTTTATACCAATCCTAAAATTGGAACAACTAATTAATATATTATAGCATACAGTTAACTTCTATCCCAAGGCAAAAACAAATTCACCTTCGGCGACCTTTGAGCATATAACGCGGCTCATGTTCGGCCCGAATAGCATAATTTCCAGGTTTTCACAGACTCTCCCTGTTGCTGATTATGGTAATTATCATCCACACGTCACATTAAGCTAACCAGATTTCTAATAAACGGGTCGACAAACCACCAATAATAAAAGCCAGGGTAAAAATGACAGACCAGATCAGTAGCCCCTCGCGCCAGCCACGCTCCTTGAAAATTACCATTGTTGAAGCTATACAAGGCACAGTAAGGGAAAGGGTAAGCACTACCACAAATTTTTGCAGCGGCAACATTTGCAGGCTTAAGATAGCTGCTGCACCGAATTCCTTCCTGATAAAACCCATAATAAAAATATCCGCCATTTCTTCAGGCAGGTGCAGCCAGCTAACGGTAACAGGCGCCAAGAGATTCCGTAATTCATGCAAAATACCATAAACATCCAAGATACCTAACAAAAGTGTTCCCCCGGCAAATATGGGAAAAGCCTCTTTGATAAACTGGTATGATTTGCGCCAGGCTTTTCTCCAGACGTTTTGCACTCCGGGCAAACGCAATGGCGGTAATTCAATCAACAGAGGGGATGGCCTGCCGGGCAAGAAACGCCCCAGCAACGTACCAGCACAAATTATTATGCTAAACATGAATATAATGTATAAAAGCATATAGAAAGCGCCCACACCGGCAAGCACTGCAGTGATGACAGCCATTTGCGCCGAGCAGGGAATCCCGAGCGCCAACAGGAATACCGCTATCCGCCGCTCCCGGTCAGATCCAAGAATTCTAGTGGTTATAAAAGCCATGGTAACGCAGCCGAAGCCCAGGAGCAGGGGGATCACCGCCTGACCATTCAGGCCGATTCCGGTTAAAGTGCGGTCCAGCAAAGTGGCAATGCGGGGCATGTAGCCCGAATCCTCCAGAACGGAAAGCACCAGAAAAATACCCAGGACCAGCGGCAACAGAAGACCAATTAAGTAAGTAACAGTTAAAGTCAGCAACCCATACTGCCCAGTCAGAATTGTATGTAAAACACCCTCTGGTGATATGATTCCGCCCAGTAATGACCTCACCGCCGGTTCATAATACCTATTCATAATATCCTCGGTAAAACCAACTACAAATTGGGCGAGGAAAACTCCCACCAGTTCGTAAACAGCCCACAAAGTCAAAGCCAGAAGCGGAAAACCGGTTATGGGAAGAAGCATCCATTGCCCTAACCTGTCGGCAAAACGCGAATCTTCGTTAACCTCTCTGACAACCTGACTGACAATTTGGTTTACTCTTTGCCGTCGGGTGCGGTAGATAGCCTCCCGTTCGGTTCCGGGTTCTACTCCGTAGCGCCCGCTAATCATGGCGTCTCCCTCAACAACTAGCAGCGCTTCTCGCCTGCTGATCCCGGATAGCATTTTATTCATTTTTTTCAACAGGACAGGATCAGCAAGGCCAGGCCGGGCTAAAAATATTTTCTTCTTCAACTCGTCAATACCAATACCATGCACAGCCGCAATAGATACAACGGGAACTCCAAGCAATTTTTCGAGAAGGGGTACATTGATCTTAAACCCACTCTGAACAGCCTCATCTGTCATATTCAAAGCCACAACTACAGGAATGCCCATATCAATAATCTGCAAGGTAAAAAACAAATCCTGTTCAAGATGGAGTGAATTAATGACGTTTACCACAATGTCCGCTGCAAGGATAATATCCCGGGTAACCTTTTCTTCATCATTTATGGAAGAAAGACCATAAACACCTGGTGCTTCAATTATTACATCACCGTTGTAACGGCCGCAGGCCATGTCGAGAGTTGTTCCGGGATAGTTTGAAACGTCGACATAGAGGCCGGTGAGGACGTTAAAAAGGGCTGACTTACCAACATTCGGGTTGCCAGCCAAGACAATCATTTTACCTCCCGCCAGGCTAGGGGCTTTTGTCCCACTGTGATCCAATTCCTCACCTCACCTTGTTATAAACTACTGTATCTGTTAGCACGGCTCAACCCAAATAGCGCTGGCCAAACTCCGGCCGATAGCTATTTCTTGTTTATTCTTAGACACTACCACCGGGCCCGCCGGCACTACCTCCCGGCAGGTGACAACTGCCCCCTCGGATATCCCAAAACGAATGGCCTGGATGCGAGTCAGTTCATCAGGTATAACAGAAATTTTAATTAATTGCCCTTTTTTCACCTTATCCAGGGTCAATAAAATCACCCCAATAATGATTTTCATTATCAATGATATGATAAATAGAACCATTCTCAATTAAATTATACACATAGCCTTTTTAATAATCAATATTTTTTTCCATCTTCATAACCCAACCACCAAACAGCGATAGATAAATTTTTTCTTGTACGCCGGTTGACGGCATCCAAAAAAGTAATAATCATATTTGACAGCTATTGAATTGCAATTGTTCCCAATCTACCCATAGTGTATAATAGGTTATCAAGATTGCTCAGGTGTATAACGTGGCGCTTACCAACGGGCTCATGTTCGCCCTTTAAAATCGTTAAAGGAGTAATTCTTTGTACAAACTAAAAAATATTCTTACTTCCCCAAAAGAGTATGTCCTTTTATCTGTGCTCTTTTTAATTGAGTTTACGCGTGGTGCATTTTTTCTCACTTTTCTCCCGCTTTTCGCGGTTAATTATTTAAGTATTTCAGTAGCAACAGCCGGTCTTGCCGTATCCGCGCACTACCTGGTGGAAACCCTTTCGAAGGGCGCAGCAGGTTGGCAACTGGACCGCCGGGGACATTCAATAATGCTCATTGGGCTTGTATTTGGACTAGCAGCGCTTGTGCTGATAAAACTATATCCCTCGGCCCCTCTTCTTATAATTGGGTCAGCTATATTGGGGCTGGGCGTCTCGCCGGTGTGGCTTGCCGTGATTAGCGGAGTAGCACCGGTTCAGCAAAAAGAACGGGCAACCCGTATGGGTATTGTTTTTGCGGTGTGGCTGGTCGGCGGCGGCGGCGGCCCGGTAATAATTAACTTGTTTATTGCCCGGGACTATACTCTTGCTTTCTGGTTGTTGATTTTCCTTTGGAGCAGCGCTCTGGCTGTAACTGCAACGCTGTTACCGGGAGCAGGGGCCAAAGCAAGAGCTGGTTCGGTTTTCTCTTTCAAAAAAGAAGTTTCGAATATGCTCCAGAATCAAGCTGTTAAAAAGATACTCTTACCGGGTATGTTTCTTCAAACTATGACTGGAGGGCTGTTATTACCATTGTTGCCCCTTTACGCGCAAAATAAAATTGGGCTCGGGCCAAACCAGTACGCCGTCCTTCTGCTTGTTGGCGGGGCGGCGGCAGCCCTTTCTTTCTTGCCGATGGGCCGCCTGGCCGACCGGGTAACACTAAAATTCATAATGAGCGCCGGTTTCGGCATGAGCGCTCTTTCCCTGGCGGCTTTTTCGGTTGCCCGGAATGTCATAAGCGCCTACCTGTTGGCCGCTCTGGTAGGGTTTTCTTACGCTGCAGTTCTTCCTGCCTGGAACAACCTTCTAGCCAAAGCTGTCCCTCCTGAAAGACAAGCTACCGGCTGGGGCGTCTTTTCTACTATTGAAGGCATGGGTGTAGCCATCGGCCCGGCTATTGGAGGTATAGTGGCCAAATACATAGGAATTCAGGCACCTTTAATTTTAAGTACAATATTGCTGGTAATTATGTCCTGTTTTTACCTGTTTTATCCGGTAGAAAAACTTTTTACCAAATAACTGACAAGCCCTATTACATTTTATGTATCTGACAAAGAGGGGTATTCGGTGGAGCTTTCCTTTTCAAACATCTTATTGATAATTTTACTGGTATATGCTGTTATCCCAACAGCACTAACCCGTTTCTGCCAGGTAGGAGTCATTTCCCGTACCCCAAAAGGAAAAGGTAGAGTCATCCTTACTTTTGACGACGGACCAGACCCGCGTTACACCCCGCAAATATTGGATATTCTAAACCGCTATCAGGTTAAGGCCTGTTTTTTTATAACCGGCATCAAGGCCAGAGCTTATCCTGATTTAATAAAACAAATCACCTCAGCCGGGCATGAAATAGGCAACCACGGTTTCCGGCATAAGGCTGCCTGGCTGATGGGTCCTTGCGCCACAACAAGGGAAATTACGGAAACAAATCGCACCCTAGAAGAGCTAACCGGTAGAAAACCCCGTTTTTGCCGCCCGTCCTGGGGGCTCTTTAACTTGTTTTCACTCTGGTATTACTGGAGCAAAGGTTTAAAAGTGGTGCTCTGGACCTACATGAGTTGGGACTGGACTAAACTTGCCACCCCGGAAAGCATAACCCGCAGGGTGTTGAAAAAAATCCAGGACGGGGTTATCCTTATTTTCCACGACAGCGACTCCGCACCATGTGCCGCTCCAGGAGGACCAGCCCGGGTAATGGCCGCCTTACCCCAAATCTTGGAAGAAATTAAGCTTCGCGGCTTGCGGGTGGCCCCTCTGGAAGAGATAGTGGCAGATAAAAAGAGTAAGTTATCTTTCAAAAAAATAGCTTTATTTATATGGGGTCTTGTTGATAGAGTTTTCCGGCGCTTCGCCGGGATTAAAGACATCGAAGATGGCAAATCATTCATCTGGCGGCTGGCGCTTCGACGTTACCACGGGACGGAATGGCGGATGCCTGACAATTCCTTATTAAAAAACGGAGATTATTACATTGAACTTCACTTCAATAATGACCGCTTGTGGAGCCTGACCGGCGAAAACCCTTCAATTGAACGTACGGCTATCATTGCATTGCGGGAAGTACGCAATGGTCTACCAATAATTGCCAGAATAATTAAGGACGACAAGCAATACGGCAAGGCAAAGGTATTATTAGGAATTACCCTCCTGCATCGAGGCTCAGAACGTCTTGGTTTTACAGTATATGACTTAAAACGGGGTTTTTTCCGCACATTTACCGGCTGGTATGAAAAACTGCTCCTTGCCCTATTTCACCCAGGTGGCATAAAGAGCTTAAAAAGCTACCGGGACAAGCTTTCACCAAAATATGTAGTAATGACCAGGCAGGAATTAATGCGCCGTTACCCGCCCGTTTGTACCCCTAAAGATGAAGCACCACGCAGATAAAGCGTGGCGCATGGAGGTTAACCGACATAAATAATATGGGCAATAAAATTGATTGTTCTTTTTTAGAGTTACCTTCGCTCCAACAGTTTTCCGTTACAGTGAACGAAGTAAAACTTAATACCCGTACCTGGACAGAACCCATATTCCCCAATGGAACGTTCTTCCCACATCAACCATTCCTCAGAGCCGCTGAACATGATTTCTTCCCCAGGCAAAAGGTATATACCTGCTCCCTTCTCCCACTCGGAACAACAAGCGGACCCGCACAGCCGGCCACAGTCCACAGGCAAGGGAGTAACATCGTTTAACAGTCTATAAAGCCGGCTCCAGTCAGCCATTAGTTTTTAACCTGCTTTTTTCCCTTATTTAATATTTCTCGGTTTTTCAGCTATCGTGATGTTTACGGAATTAAGTTGCCGGTTACGTACAACTAGAACCTTTACTCTTTGCCCCACCTGAGCAGCTTTAATTGCCGCGACTAGTTCGTCCGCGTTGTTAATCTTGACCCCGTTAAACTCAACAACCACGTCCCATTGTCTCAGACCGGCTTTTTGTGCCGGGCTGCCTGCTATTACACCTGCTACTAAAGCCCCTTCCGCCTTCGTCAACCCAAGATAACGGGCCGATTCCTCATCCACCGGGCGCACCTGAACCCCAATCCAGGGACGCACACTGCTTTCACTGTTTTTCAAATCCTCAAGCACACGCTGCACCGTGCTGGTCGGTATCGCAAAACCAATTCCTTGAGCTTGAGCATTAATAGCCGTGTTAATTCCAATTACCTCACCTTGCAGGTTCAGCAACGGCCCGCCGCTGTTGCCGGGGTTGATTGAAGCATCAGTCTGGAGCAGGTTTTCGTATTGCCGGTCACCAACATTAATCGGACGTCCTTTGGCACTGATCACCCCGGTTGTTACAGTATGATCCAGCCCATATGGGTTACCGATAGCGATCACCCAGTTGCCGACCCTTATCTGGTCGGAATTACCCAGATTCAAAAAGGGTAGATCTGATTCAGCATTTATTTTTAAGAGAGCAAGATCCAAATCGTAATCCGATCCGACAACTTTAGCTACGAAGGACTTATCAAAACCGGCGACAGTGACAGAAATCTCATTAGCACCATCTATAACATGTTCATTTGTTAAGATAAAACCGTCTTTCGAGATGATAAATCCTGAACCAAGCCCGTCTTCCTGCTGCCTGGAACTAAAAGGTATACTAAAAAACTGGCGAAAAAAAGGGTCGTTGAAAAGAGGGTCTATGGTTTGACTACTATTTTTTTTAGTAGAAATCTTAACTACCGCCTGGCCGGCACGGGAAACCACATCAGCAACAGCGTCAGGACCAGTCCCTGGCAGTGAATCGGCATTCGCCTGCACACCTAACTGACTACCTTGTTTAGCAGATAAAAAATCTCTAGCAAAATAACAGCCGCCTGTAAACATTATTCCGGCCACAAAAGCAGCGACCACTATTAATAATAGCAAGCGTTTCCAGTTTTCCGGCATAGCTGCAAACCTCCATTATCTTTTATGAGTTCACTTCAAAAATCCCTTGAGAATAGTTTCTTCTGCTTCAGATTCTGAAAGCCCCAATGACATAAGTTTTATCAACTGTTCACCGGCAATCTTCCCGATAGCGGCTTCGTGAACTAGTTGGGCTTCCGCATGGTTCGCTGCAATTTCAGGTGTGGAACTGATCTGAGCCTTGTGCATGATAATTGAATCACATTGCACATGGCCCCGGCAACGGTTTAACCCAACTACACGCGGGTAAAATATTTGCCGTGAATTGTCCCTGCCCACTGATCGGGAAATGATCCTGACAGAAGAATCCTGCCCCACCAATTCTACCAGTATTTTTGATTCAGCAAACTGATCACCATCCGTAAGCATCCGCTCAGTTATAAACAGGTGAGCGTTTTTATGCAAATGAGCCTCCGTGTCACGCTTTGTATTATCAACACCACTGATTTGCACCAGTTCCATCTCTGCATAGGCATCTTCTTCTACTTCAACAATGGTTCTGGGATTTAGTATTTTTTGGCCTAGGCCTTCTCCTTCACCATAATGCTTTTCTATATAACGCATACGCGCGCCTTTGCGAATGATAAAATTATGTATTCCGTCATGGCGGGCGTTACGATCACCGGGATTATGTATACCACAGCCGGCAACAACCAGAACATCTGCTCCCTCACCTATATCAAAGGTATTATATACCAGATCTTCCAGACCCTCAGCCGTTAAAATAACTGGTATGTGAACACTTTCTCCTTTTGTTCCCGGCTTGACTACAATGTCAATTCCAGGTTTATCATCCTTCGTTCTTATTTCAATATTTGCCGTGGTATTGCGACTGATCCCGGCACCATTCTTGCGAATATTATAAGCCCCCTGAGGAATATCATGTATACCTGTTACTGTTTGTAATATATGTTTATCTATGGCACTCAGCAATTTCCTCAATCCTTTCGCTGCAATTGTAACGACAGTCACAAGCGGCGTCTTCCATAATTAAAGGCCAGATAATGTCTCTGCTGCCCTGCTCTTTGATCATGCCGTCAGCCACCAGGATAATTTCGTCCGCGAGGCTTAATATTCTTTCCTGGTGTGAAATCAGAACTATTGTCATGTCATGCTTTCTATGGTAATTATGAAAAGTTTCGGTTAACCTGCTAAAACTCCATAAATCTATACCCGCTTCCGGCTCATCATAGACAGCCAATTTGAGATCCCTGATCAGCAAGCTGGCAATCTCTATCCGTTTAAGCTCACCACCGGAAAGGCTGACATCCACCTCTCTTTCCAGGTAATCCTGTGGACAGAGGCCTACGTCAAAAAGCAAACTGCACTCTTTCATAATTTTATCTTTTCCTGCCGCAAGCTGCAGCA
>JGI12104J13512_1001313_pt1 | contig 18796 bp, 13 predicted proteins | sample TerdegcTABiofilm_FD_13512 | JGI IMG/M metagenome (IMG submission 13512)
GCCGTGGTCGGATCCCGCTGGATTGAGGGGGCGATCCTCGAGAGGCCCCAGGGATTCTTCCGGCGGCTCGAGAGCCGCATCTTCAATGGTGTCGTCAGGCTCCTCTTCTCTCTCCCCTTCAAAGATACGCAGTGCGGGGCAAAAGTATTTAAAAAATCAGCAATTGACGCAGTTATCAGGGAAATGGTCTCCTCTGGCTTTGAATTCGACGTGGAACTCCTCTGGCGCATGAAACAGAGGGGCTTTCGTATCAGGGAGCATCCGATAGCGTGGCAGGACGCGGGCAGTTCACACGTCAGGGGGACAGACGCCGTGCGGATGCTCTGGAGCCTGGTTTGGCTCTGGTTCTCGGAGGTGAGGGGCCCTGGCCGCGGCTGCTCCTGAAGACCGGAAGAAAGATGCATTCGCCCTTTTCGAGAGGGGAGACTACGAGGGGTCCTATGCCCTCTGCAGGGAGCTGCAGGAGCTTGCCGATGACCCCTCGATCTCTGTCCTGTGCGCTGCAAACCTCTTTTCCATGGGCAGGCTCGACGAGGCCGAGGCATATTTCCGGGATCTCTCCCATGCGCTCCCGGGTGCATCCCACGTGCACAGCTACCTGGGACGGATACTGGAACTGAAAGGGGATCCGGGCGCTCTCCCCGAGTACGCCCGGGCAGTGGCACTCGACCCCGGNAACCTCGAGGCNCTGCGGAGTTTTGCCTCTTTNNTNNTGAAAGAGGGGGANCCGCGGAAGGCNATNCCGGTNCTCTCCCACCTCTCNTCCCTCTCCCGCCGGGCAGACGACGCCCGGCTGCTTGCACGTGCACTCCTGCTCGCGGGGCGGCCATCAGAAGCTCTGTCCGTCCGGGAGAACGCCCCCGGCGGGAGACTGCCCGCCGACGGGGACTGCATCTCCATCCTTTCCGCGTGCGGAAGGTTTCCGGAGGCTGCGGCACTGGCCCGGGAACTCTTCGCGCAATCGGGGGATCCCCTCCATGCCCGGATGTTCCTTGACGCCCTCTCCCGCACCGACCGGGCCCGGGCAGGGATCGAGTACCCCCACCTCGTCGGAGCAACAAAAGACCCGGAGATACGCTACGACTATGTTCTCTTCCTCAAGGAGGAGGGAAACGTGGGGAAGGCACTCTCCGAACTCGGACCCCTCCTGCTTTCCCCGCAGGCAAAGGGAAAGTACCTGCTCCTTGAATGCGAACTCCTCGGCCTGCTCCAGAAGAGAGAAGAGGCGCTCGGGCGTTACAGGAGGCTCCTCGAGCGCGAGCTCGATTCCATGACTGACCCGCAGTTCGCAGGCGAGGTTCTTTCGGCATTCAGGGTCTTCCTCCAGACCCGCTATCCCCTGCGGGATGCCGAGGCGCTCCTGCTCGGGACCCTCTCGAGGAGGACGGATCCCTTCTCCCTCTCCACCGTCGCCCGTTTCTACGAGGAGGCGGGAGACTTCAGTGAGGCACGCTCGTGGTACTACAGGGCGTACCGGAGCGACCCGCAGGAGGGCGGACCCCTGTACGCCTGGTTCTCTCTGCGGAACGGTGATGCACGCGAGTGCGAGAAGGTGATGATCTACGTGGTCGGATCTGCGCGGAGAGTCCCCGACCTGGTCAGGCTTGCAGGAATCTCCCTGCAGGAGCGGGATGCTCTCCTCCGGATGCCGCGGCTCCTCGAGAGGCTGAAGACAAGACTCGAGGAGGTCGCGGAACTCCTCCCGTCGGAAGGAAGGGAGCTCCTTGCCGCAGTCCTCCACCTCTGGGGGTTGCACTCCCTCGAAAGGGGTGATGTCATCTCCTGCAAGAGAGCGTGCCTTGCCGGGCTGGACATCATCCCCCCNGATGCAGGNAAGGTCCTGCCAGAGAACCTCCTGTCGCTCCTCGTGGAGTGCAAGGAAAGGTCACTCTCCGAGATACCTGTNCTTGGGTNNCNGGANACCCCGGAGGCAGGGANNGTCGCGACTCCGGAGATCCCTCTCCCNGACCTCGACCTCGAGGAGAANGAGAGAAAGATCCTCGAGTACTTNAGGACACGNCNCCAGGCAACCGAGAGGGAGCTCCGCGAGATGATCGGTTCGAGGCGTGTNGCNGGGATGGTCAACCGCATCATGCAGAAAGCGTCAGCAAAGGGGCTTTTANTNATAGAGAAGAGAGGAATTGGNAANGACGGAGAGATCTATGCCTACAGGAACACCTGANATCGCGGGACCGCGAAGACTGGAGAGCCAGAATATCATCAATGCCCTCCGGAGGGGGACTGTCCCGGCAAGCGGGCTCGAGCGGATCGCTGTCGGACTCGACATGGAGGAGAGTGCAATCCGGGCACAGCTCGACTTTGTCTCGGAGGGTGGCGGGGACATCAAGTTCATCCGCGGCGACTACGGGAGCGGAAAGACGTTCCTCGTGGCACGGGCCCTCGAGATCGCACGCGAGAAGGGGTTCGTCACGGCGCACGTCGTCGTCTCTCCGTCTGCCCCTCTCCACAAGCTGAAAGGACTGTACCAGCAGATCTGCGCAACTCTCCGGACACGCGAGGAAGAGCACGCCCAGAAGGCCATCATCGATACATGGCTCTTCGGGATCGAGGAGAGGATCCTTCGCGTGAGCGACCAGACCCTCCCCGAGGACGTCCTCGAGAAGGCGACGCTGGCCGAGATCGAGACCGCGCTTGCAGGGATATCGGAGCTGAACAGCTCGCTTGCGGCAGCACTCCGGACGTACTACCGTGCGAGCAACGAGGGGGACTTCCAGACAGCCCAGTCTGCCATCGGGTGGATATGCGCCGAGAGCAACGTGGGCAGGGACTTCAAGCAGAAGGCAGGGATCCGGGGTGACATCGACGATGCATCGGCGTTCACCTTTTTAAGAGGGCTCGTCAGGATCATCGTGAGTGCAGGGTACAGGGGGCTTGCCATTGCCATCGACGAGGTCGAGACGACCCAGTCCCTCCAGCGCAACCAGAGGGAGAAGAGTTACCATGCCCTCCAGATGATCATCGAGTCCCTCGACCGCGGGGATATTGCGCACGCGTACTTCCTCGTGACCGGGACACCGGCATTCTTCGACGGCCCGCGGGGGATACGGACACTCCCCCCGCTCTATGACAGGATCAGCGTTGTCCAGCCCGAAGAGGGGTTCAGGAACCCGCGCCAGCCCCAGATCGCGCTTGCTCGGTTCGATGCAAAAAAACTCGAGCAGGTCGCCCTGAAAGTGATCGAGATCTACCGCGAGGCATATTCCGACGTGGACAGGAGCCGGGTCACGCACCGGTTCATCCGGGCGATGATCTCCCGGGTCACCCAGAAGTTCGGTGGCAGGGTCGATGTCATCCCGCGGATATTCCTCAAGGAATTCATCGATGTCCTGGACAAGTGCGAACTCTACGAGGACTACGACCCGTGGGAGCAGTACCACTTCGATGCACAGCACCTGAAGGGCGAGCTGAAGGACGAGGAGGAGGCTGTCATGGTGGTGGAGTTCTGACCGGCGGATGGCGGGGTGCGCGCACCGCGGTCCCCCGTGTTCCGTTCCCGCTCCCTTTTTCCATGGATCCGCCTGCTCTCACCAGAATACTCATACGGCTTTGCGCCCCACCGGTAAACGAAAGCGCATGGGAACCCGCAGACTCCTTCCTCTGCTCGCACTCTTCATCGTGATGGCCGGGACGGGAGCCTCGGCCATCTCCGTCGATGCAAATCCCCGCGAGGCGTTCATTGGTGACCGGGTGCACATCAGCGGGTCGACAGAGGGAAAGAACCTCATTGCAATCTTCCTCTTCGTGACAGGCCCGGGGCTCGATGCGGCAGGGGTCACACTCGAGAACGTCGGCCTGAAGGCAGGCTCCGGGTACTTCACGTCTGCCTTCGTCAACCCTGACGGAACGTTCTCCTACGAGTGGGACACGGCATTCATCGCAGGAAACCTCCTCCCGGGAAGATACAGGATTTACGCAACGAACGTGCCCCTGAACCTCGACCGGCTGACAGACACTGACAGCATCTCTGTCTCATCGACCGAGGTCGTGTTCAGGAAGCCCCCTCAAAGGGACATTCCGGGATTTTCGCCCGGAGTCTTCCTCTGCCTCTTCCTGGTATCCGGTCTCCTCCTGGCAGGAAAGAGAGCCCGGGACTGAAAAAGCGTGACATCTCCGCAGGAGAGGAGAGGGTCAGGAGATGTTCTCACTCCCCTGTGCCTCTCCTTATACGGACGGATCGTGCATGGCCTTCCAGCCCCTCGGCCCCGGCAAGCCTCTCCACGGTATCTCCGATCCTCTCGAGGCCTTCCCTCTCCACCAGCTGGACGGAGAAACGCGTGCAGAAATGGAGCACGTCGAGCCCCGAGTGGGTGGACGCGTATCCGGCTGTCGGGAGGACGTGATTCGTCCCGGATGCATAGTCCCCGCAGGCGACGGCCGCGTAGGACCCGATAAAGACAGCCCCGGCGCACCTCACCTGCAGGAGGAGGGGGAGGGGATCGGAGACCTGGAGCGAGAGGTGCTCGGGTGCCGCCCTGTTGATGATAGAGAGTGCTTCTTCCGGGGAACGGGCAATGGTATAACCCGTGTTTTTCATCGCTCCCTGGAAGATCTCGAACCTCGCCGCACCCTCCGCCTGGGACTGGAGTTCCCGTCCGACCCGATCCGGAAGGGAGGGGTCGAGGGAGACGAGAAAGCATGCAGCGCGGGGGTCGTGTTCGGCCTGGGCGATGATGTCTGCTGCAATGAAGTCGGGCCGTGCAGACCCGTCTGCGAGGATGACGATCTCGCTTGGTCCGGCGGGAAAGTCGATCTCTGCACGATCGCGCAGCAGCATCTTTGCCATCGTGACATAGACGTTTCCCGGCCCGACAACCTTCCGGACGGGAGCGATCGATTCGGTCCCGTACACCATGGCGGCCACGGCCTGCGCCCCGCCGACCGCGAAGATCTCGTCGGCACCGGCAATATCGAGCGCAACGAGGGTTAGGGGAGCGACCGGCGGCGGGGTGCAGCAGCAGACCGACCGGACACCGGCAACGCGTGCGGGGACAACGGTCATCAGGGCCGTGGATGCGTAGGCTGCCCTCCCGCCCGGGACATAGGCACCGACCCTGTCGAGCGGGACAGTCCTCACCCCGAGGATGATGCCCGGGTCGACCTCCTCGAGCCAGAGACTCCGCGGCTTCTGCATCCCGTGGAACCTCGCGATCCGGGAGCGTGCCTCCTCGAGGCTCCGGATGGTGCTCTCGTCGACGGAGGAATAGGCATCGTCGATCTCCTCCTGTGTGACCCTGATGCCCTTTCGAGAGACTCCGTCGTACTTCTGCGTCAGCTCCAGCAGGGCTGCATCACCTCCTTCCCTGACGCGTGCGATGATCTCTTCGACGGCAGGGCGGACAGAGGCGAGTTCTGCAGAACGGTTCGCGATCCACTCCTCCAGGGCCATCTCCCGTAACATGGCAGAACAGTTCACCCCACCGGCTCTTATAGATTCCACACGGCAGACCGGCAGGAACGCCTCGTGTAAATAATTTATAGTTGAGTTGTTTTCATTGTTAAATAGAAATATTTATTTTGCTTTTTGCCATAGAACTTGTACTATGAAGAAACCTATTCAGCTCCCCGGACATTGTATTCCGTTATTTCTCCTTGCAACACTCGTTGTTGCCGGAGCCTTTTTTTCAGGATGCACCGGTCCACATTCCGAAAAGGAGGGGGGATCCGCCTCCCCGGGATCCTCCATGCCTCCAGCCGAATCGCAGAAAGTCCCAAAACTTCTCCTCGCCACGACAACAAGCCTTTATGATACCGGGCTCCTCGACTACCTCGAGCCCCTCTTTGAGGAGCGATACGGAGTCGATCTCCTGATCACATCGCAGGGTACGGGAAAGGCCCTCGAGATAGCCCGGAGGGGTGACTGCGATATCCTCGCCGTGCACTCTCCTGCACAGGAGGAAGAATTCATGGCAGGAGGATACGGGATAAACCGCCGCTGTTTTGCATACAATTACTTCATCATCGTGGGGCCGGAGAACGATCCTGCGGGCATAAAAGGCATGAAGCCCGAGGAGGCGTTTGCGAAGCTGATGACCATGGGAAAAACGGGTACCGCGGACGTTTTCTTCGTATCCCGGGGAGACAATTCCGGGACGCATTCTGCAGAGAAGAACATCTGGAAAGCTGCAGGATACAATTACACAAAAGACATCCAGAAATCAGGGAACTGGTACATCGAGGCCGGAAAGGGAATGGGAGAGACGCTCCAGCTTGCTTCAGAGAAGCAGGCCTACACGCTGACAGATGAGGGGACGTACCTTGCCTACCGGGGGAACCTCGAACTGGTCCCGATCATCGAGCAGGGGGATATCCTCCTGAATGTCTACAGTGTGATTACAGTGTATACCCCCACCCAGTCCCCTGAAAAGATCGTGATGGCCAATGCCTTCGTAAACTTCCTCATCTCTCCAGAGATCCAGGCGGCTATTGGCGATTACGGGAAGGACAGGTATGGAAAGGGACTCTTCCTTCCGATGAACGGGGAGTGTGCCCGGTTCGGATGCGACTGTTCCAGCCCTGCGATTGCGACAACACCAGCACTTTCATAACCTCTCTTTTTCATGCCGGGAGGACTTGAAGAACAATGGAAAGGGAATCCCCGGTCGGGCACCGAATCGGAGAATTCTGGTAACACAAGGAACGTTAATGCATGGAAAATAACTTGAATGGTATGAAAGAGACGGGCGAAAGAACAGATCTGCCCCGGAGATTCGTGGTTTGTATCGCCTGTATACTTACGCTCTCCATGGGAGCCTGCGCCGCTACAACATCCCTGAACATCGTCAAATATGCAAATGATGGTGTCACCATCGTGAATGAAACTTCCGTCACGTATGAGTGGATGGAACGGAATCTCCCTGTGCAGGGCGATGGGTTTACACATTATTATCACCAGGGCCCGGTCTTTATTGACGACCCTGATCCCGCAACACAGGCAATGCTGCGATGGAACTCTCCTGAAGACGAAAATGTCCTGGAAAAGGACATGGGGGCAGTAAAGGGAACCAATCTCCGGGATCTCTGCGACCTGGTGGGTGGTATGTCACCGGGGGATACCGTGAAGATACTGGCAACAGATGGTTTCTCAAAGGTATTTTCCTACAGGAACGTGTATTCCCCCCCTTCAAGACAGGGGCCACTTGTCGTGACCTGGTGGAAGGCAGACGCCGGATACGTTCCGGATTACCGGGAGGGGATGCGCCTTGTATTTTTTGCTGACGCCAGCGTTAATCCATGGGGAATTCATGCCTTTGGAAACTGGGACTGGCACGAGTCAGCTGATGAACAATACTGGTATTACTACCGCCAGGGGGATCAGAAATACCCGACAACGACAGGCCTCTCGGTTCAGTCCATCTCAGATATTTTAATCTATCCCGGCATCCCTGCACAGGAAGAATCGCCCCGGCCGACACCACCTAACGCGCATGAGACCTCCCCACAATCAGGACTCTCACTCTATACGATTGTGAGTGCTCTCGCGGCTGGGGTTTTCCTCGTATTCACGAATAATAGGTGAGATTGATGAGTTTGAGTTCAATTTGTTCTCTGATTGCTCATGCAAGGCTTGGACAGGAGACCAGAATGTATTCCTGTATTCTCGCTACAGTTTTAATTTTTGGTCTGGTCCACGTTATATGCGCAGCTCCTACTACGGAAGTACTTGTGACAAAATATGCCACAGACGGGATTACCATTCTGAACAGGACGACGGTATCGTACCAATGGATGGAGGCAAATCTCCCTGTATATGGTGATGGTCTGACCCACTACTACCATCAGGGACCGGTTTTTGTCAACGACAAGGAAGAACAGTGGGATGTGAACGAGACGAGTAATTTCAAGGATCATGGAGCAGTAAAGGGAACCAACGTCAAAGACCTTTGCGAACTCGTTGGTGGCATGTCTGCCGAAGACGAGGTGATGATCAAGGCAACTGACGGGTATCACGTTGAATTCGGGTATGAGAACGTGTACCATCCGCTGCCCCGTCAGGGACCGATCGTGGTTACGTGGTATAATGGAGAGGAAACCCTCGTAGGCGAACGCCATGGTGTCGGATATCCCCCTGATTTTTTTGTCGGGATGCGTCTCGTCTTCTTTGCAGATACATCAGTGAACAGCGAGGGAAAGCACGTATTTGGGAATAACGACATGCGAGTTGTCATGCCTGCAAATAAGATTCACCTCTTCGATGAACTGTACCCCTCAACGAATGGCTATACTGTCAAATGGATCGATGAGGTGAGGATTTACACAGGAGGGTATCATGGACCGGAAGGAGTTCTTGCAAAGTCAATGGAAGAAAAAAATACCACTCTGGAAACTTCAAATCAGAAAAGCCCGTTGGTTCTCTTCACGGTTGTTAGTGGGATTGTCCTTACCTTTCTCCTTGCATGGAGGCGTTTATCGTGATCAGGATCCTCCGGGCCGGTCTCATTATGATGATGCTCTTCTGCTTAGGTACGGGATGCATAAGCCAGACACCTGCATCTCCGTCCCCCCCTGTGACTGTTCCAGCTGATGACTATCGCAACTGGACTCTGACGATCAGTGATGGAACCACGCGGCAGGTATATTCCCTTGCCGAACTTCGGGAACTCCCTGCCGTTACAGGCCACGGTTTTGCGGTCTCAACCGTTGGGATAAAATACGGCCCCTACCTCTGCAAGGGTATCCTCCTTACCAATCTCCTTGAACGTATGGGCGGGATATCCGATGGTGATCAGGTATGGATATCCGCACCGGACGGTTACCTCTGGGTATTCGACTATGAGCAGATCCAGGGAAAAGGATTCATCACATTCGATGAGAACTTAAAAGAGATCCCGCCGCCTCCACTCCGAATCCTGCTTATGTATGAGATGGATGGGGCACCTCTCTCATACAATGATGGTGGACCCCTTCGGGTCGCGATCATCTCGGAGGAGAAGGGAGTCATAACTGAAGGGAGCTCATGGGTCAAGTGGGTAGATACTATTGAGATACACAGGAAATCTCAATGAGAAGGCACTGCTACAGATATATCGCAGGAATAGTCATCTGTTGTGCGATCATTGCTGTGGGGTGTATGGAAAGACCAGTCGAGAGGATTCCCGTCAAGGTGGTTTCTGCAGGCAGTCTTCTTTACCCACTTTCCAAGGCGGAAGCGAAGTACGAGGAATTGCACCCTGATATCGATATTCAGGTCGAGGGGCATGGGAGTATTCAGGCAATTCGTCAGGTAACCGATCTTGGACGTCAGTTCGACATGGTTGCCGTAGCAGACGCGTCTCTCATCCCGGACCTGATGTACCGACCGGTCGATAAGACCAATAAAAATTACACTGACTGGTATATTCCTTTCGGCCGAAACGAAATGGTGATTGCATACACGGAAAAAAGCAGATATCATGATGAAATAACTCCAGAAAACTGGTTTGAAGTGCTTTCAAGGCCTGATGTCCGGGTAGGAATCTCAAATCCTATGCTCGATGCCGCAGGATATCGAGCAATGCTCGTCGCAATGCTTGCTGGAGAATATTACCATGACATGACCATATTTTCCCGGTTAATGGGGGATCACTTTTCTCCTCCTCTTACAATTGAGGATAATGACGGAATCCAGACTGTGAGGCTCCCACAGGTCTTAAAAACCACAGGAAGCAAAATCACAGTCAGGGACGGGAGTATCTTTCTTTTATCACTGCTCGAGGCTGGCGGAATAGACTATACCTTTGAATATCGCAGTGTTGCAGATGCGCAAGGATTTCAATATGTTCCCCTTCCCGGTTCCATCAACCTGAAATCTGATGAATACCGTGATTTTTACAAAAAAGCAAGAGTCATTCTCGGTTTTCCCCGGTTTTCACAAATAGGAAGTGAACGTACCGGAGCACCTATCATTTATGCAATAACGATACCCTCGACGGCTGCCAGTGTTGAGGAAACGCGTGAATTCGCAGAGTTCTTCTTGGGGATGTCACATATGGGCGACAGAGGCTGGCCCGAGCCCCTCAATGATTCCCCTGCATTCCCATGGAGCACAGAGATAGGAGGTGCAAGTGAATAAACGATGTCATCCTTTTTGCACCTCCGGGATGACCCCCTTGTTCTTATTTTTTCTCTTGCGGGTGGAATTCTCGTTGCCATTATTCTCTTTGCGGTTCTCACGATTGCTATTCCCGAGCTTGCAGACCCGTTCCACCTTGCCAGCGTGGCCCACGAAGCAGAAGTGCTGGAATCATTGCTTCTGACCTTCGTTGCAGGGTTCGTGGCAGTGGGAATCCTTGGATTATTCGGGACTCCACTTGCATATCTCCTTGCACGAAATGATTTCCCAGGGAAGGCAGCTGTGGAAGGTCTTATCGATATCCCCCTCATCCTGCCGCATACAGTAGCCGGACTGATGGTGTATCTTCTCTTCATGTCGAGAGGCCTGATCGGAGCACCTTTCAGCAGGGCAGGGATTTTCTTCGAGGATGCCTTCCCCGGGATTGTCGTTGCAATGGTCTTTGTTGCAACACCCTATTATGTCGATGGTGTCCGGGAGGGTTTTGGAACGGTTCCCGTTCGGCTCGAGCACGTGGCACGGACACTGGGGGCAACACGATGGATGGTCATCACCAGGATTGTGCTCCCACTCACGACGCGCCATATCCTGACAAGCGCTCTCATTGCATGGGGCAGGGCAATCGGGGAATTCGCAGCAGTGGTGATGATCGCATATTTTCCTATGGTCGTCTCGGCCCTGATCTACCAGAGGTTTGCAACCGGAGGGATAGCAGAGAGCAGGAGCGTGGCATTTATTATGCTCATACTCTGCCTCGTTCTCTTCATTGGTATCCGTCTATTCACAAAGCGCCTTGGGAGGTATGATGATTCGCCTTGAAGGAGTCTGCCTGAACAGGGGAATGTTCTCCCTTAAGGGAATCGATCTCACCATCTCCCGAGGGGAGCACCTTTTTATCATTGGACCATCAGGTTCCGGAAAGACGCTCCTTCTCGAGACCATTGCAGGAATCCATGGTGACGCCTCAGGGAGGATTGTTATCATGGGCAGGGATGTTGCAGGTCTTTTACCTGAAGAACGGGGCGTTTCGCTCATGTACCAGGACTGTTCACTCTTCCCTCATCTCACGGTCGCAGAAAATATCGGATTCGGCCTGATGGTTCGGGGTATCCCGGAGAGTGAGACCGCCACTGTTGTGGAAAATCTGGCTGAAAGGTTCGGGATCGCTCCGCTTCGCGACCGTTATCCCGCTTCGCTTTCCGGAGGGGAAAAACAGCGGGTTGCGCTTGCACGGGCCCTCGCTACAAGTCCTGCACTCCTTCTTCTCGATGAGCCGTTTGCTGCCATCGATTCCATGCTCAAATCCNGGTTCATCGACGAACTGAGTTGTTTGAAGATGGAGAGGGATCTCACCATNATCCAGGTAAGCCACTCCCGCGAGGAAGTGTATGCGCTTGCAGATCGGGTCGCAGTAATGATCGACGGGAGGCTGCAGCAGGTCGGTACCTGTGATGAGGTATTCTGCTGTCCGGTATCACGGGAGATAGCGGTCTTTACGGGGTATGAGAATATCCTTGAAGGTACGGTGACATCTGGTGATAAAGGGCCATACCTGCTCGTGGCAGCAGGAATTCGTATCGGTGTTCCTCAAAGCATCCCGCCAGGAACCCGGATGATTGCCTGTATCAGATCCACAGATGTTGTTCTTCAGCCGGGGAATTTCCACGGGTCCAGTATGTTTTGGAGGACCGATGGGCTGGTAACGAACATCAGGAAAGACGATTCTGGCGTCTCTGTTACAGTTGATTGCGGTGTGCCAATCATCTCGTGGTTTTCCCATCGTGAGATGGAGCAGTATCAATGGCATTTGGGTCAGGAAGTGGGGGTATTCCTCCCTTCCCGGTCTGTTCACCTGTTTTATCCAGATCATCTGGCAGAACAGCCCACCTCTCAATCCGGATATACATGACACAGATTCTACACGAAAAATCAGCAAAAAATCTTTATTCTCTTGCTCTTTCTATTGCCATTCTGTGTTTCCTATTGTTTACGATTGTATCTCCAGCTTCTGCTGCAACAACGCAGATCCGGATTGTTAAATATGCGATGGATGGATTTACCATTCTTGCCGAAAGAACCGTCGATTATCACTGGATGGAACAGAACCTGCGTGTATACGGAGATGGAATCACCCATTATTTTCATCAGGGACCTGTCTTTATCGATGACCCGGATCCAGCGAGGCAGGAGGCGCTCCGTTGGAATCCAGAGGAGGACACAAATGTCCAGGAAAAGGACATGGGAGCGGTCAGGGGTACGAACCTCAAAGATCTCTGTGACCTGGTAGGGGGCATGGAGCCTGGAGATACGGTGAAAATACGTGCATCTGACGGCTGGTATAAGATCTTTTCCTACAAGAACGTTTACGAATATTCCAGTCGCGAGGGGCCGATTGTCATCTGCTGGAACAAGGACGGCAGATACCCGGATACTGGATACACCGAGGGAATGCGTATGGTATGGTTTGCTGATACTTCAATCAACCCCTGGGGCATTCATGCTTTTGGCGTATGGGACTGGCATGAGGCCGCTGATGAGGAGTATTGGTATTATTATCAGCAGGGAGACGAGAAATATCCTACCACAACGGGACTATCCGGAATGTATATCTCCGAGATTCTCATTTACAGCCAGGAAGAACCTGCTGGGACTATCGAGGTCACCTCAACTCCTGCGGGTGCCGAGATTATCCTTGATGGAAGTGAGACGGGAGAGCTGACTCCCTCTTCCCTGAAGGACATCCCTGCGGGCAGTCACACCGTCAGCGTCCGGAAAGAGGGGTTCCTCCCGGTAGATGAGGAATGGGTCGATGTACTGCACGGGACGGTAGTCCCGGTTCATTTCAATCTTGAACGTGAATACTCCTCCATTTCAGGAACCAGTGAAGCATCTTTACCCGGTGATATCTGGTTCGAGAAGGATCAGGGATCTCTTGGAGTGGTAACGGATGGACTTAGCGGAAATATAACGATGCTCGTCGCAAACGGGGAAATTCAGGTCTGCAGGAGTGGCCAGACTCTCTCCTACCGGTTTGCGACGGATCGAATGCATCTTTCTCCATCTCAATGGGCAAGGCTCTATATCTTTTCAGACAGGGGCTATACAAGCGACCAAACGCTTGAGGTCCGCGTCAATTCTGTGAACGCAGGCATTCCCGACCGTTCGACCTATCATCATACTGATGGGAGAGTCTCTGAAACTCTTGCCTTTGATGTTACTCCAATAGTTCAGATAACCGAAGCGATCGAAGTGTCTGTCAGGAATCCCCCGGGAGGAAACGAGTGGACTGTCTATCCTCCCGTTCTCCTCGTCGTGCGTAATGATGATACTGAGCAGATTTGGAAGAACTGGGTTGCAGAAGGCACAGGGTTCATCCGGGTCCTGGAGGACTATTCTCCGCAGGATCTGGCAAATATCACCGTTACGGACTTTTCCGATATTCAACCGGGTTATGCTGATGCTGAACTCGTGGTTATTGGTTCCGCACAGGAAATACCTGAAACGTCATTTCCACTTGTCTTCCTGAATTCAGTCGAGATTTCCGGTAAACATACTCGCGAAAAGGGAGGGATATGGATCTCCCGTTTCAATGTTACCTCATACTTAACGGGATACTCTCATACAGAATTCATCTGGAAAGCAGATCATTCAGGGGATTTCTGCGAAATCGCACCAAGACTGGCGATTCTCTCCATTTCATATCCGGATGTACCAGTTCCATCCAAACACTCTAATGAATTTACACCTGCTGTGAATATAACGAGTTCACGATCCACCAGTGATGGTAAAAATATCTCGCCTCCAGCAACATCAGTTCCCGCATCTTCTTCTCTTGTAAGTTATTCGATAGATAACGGGATTTTACCGAAGGACGATTCTTTCATATCCCGCATATGGAAAATAATCTTCCATATTCTGGGAATCCCACTTCCGGGTAACGAAACCCAGACCTTTGAAAGCGAAGAAGAGTATTCCGTGAACTTCCATAATACGGAAAAGACAGGAGATGTCACCGTCTCTCATGATAATATGGTTCAGTCTTTTCCAACATATCCTCTTACTGTGACCACGATTCCTCCTGGTGCCCTGCTCACGATCTCTGGTCTTGGTGATATGAACATCACCCCTGCGACATTGTCTCTGCCCCAGGGGGATTATCTCCTGAATGTTGTAATGGATGGGTACCTGGCAAACCAGACCATGGTGAATCTTTCAGGTCCCCAGCATATTACCCTCGTTCTGACACCTTGTGAGAATACACAGAAGAATGATCCCAAAAAACAACCGGAAAGATCGCGACATGGCGGCATTTTTATCGTAACTTACCCTGGTGACCTCAAATTATCGATTGATAACAGGATTATGGAGGGCAAGAGTCCGCTTGTTCTGTATGGATTAAAAGAGGGATACCACACCGTGAAAGCCATCCGGGCGAGTATTACCTCAGGCCAGGATGAGAGTATCATTGAAAGGGTATGGATCCACCATGATGCCATATCCTTATGTGAAATGGATTTTGTGGGGAACAGAATGACCCGGTTGATACGAATTACTAACCATTCAGGTACACCCGCCGCATTCACGTTGAACGGTTATTATCCATTACTGCGAACTCCGGTGACCCTCGATGTACCCCGGACCGGGTCGTATATCACACTCATTGGAGAACACACCTTTACAAGCATTTCCATCCCGGATAACATAGAGGAAGGCAGTGAATTCATTCTATTTCCCTATCGCGGAAACTATCATACGATTGCAATTGATTCTTCACCGCAAGGTGCTGAAATTTTCATTGATGGGTCAAGGACAGGACTTACCACTCCCTCGCTTGTAAGTGGATTATCAGAGGGTCCGCACCGCGTGACGGTGTCCTTGCCGGGGCATATTCCGGTACAGAGACTCGTCAGTGTACCAAGGACCAGCGAGGAATTCATCAAAGGGAGTATCATGTTTATCCTTGAAACGTATCCCTGCGGCACACTGCAGGTTGAAAGCATCCCTGATGGTTCCGCAATATACCTTGACGGAATATCTACAGGGGAGAAGACACCCTTTACCTTCTCCGGGATTCCCCTCGGTGTACATGAACTCACACTCAAGTCCAGTAAGGTCTCGAGGTCTCGGGATATCACGATCCGTCCTGACGATGCAAACAGGTACGTGGTGGTTATGGAGTAGGAATTATGGTAAGGATCAGGGAATTATCATTTCTTGCCACCATCCGCGGAAGAAGAGTTCCGATTATGACAGGGGATTGCCCTGAAAGGAGTGTCATTATCACGTTATTGCTCATTGCAGGGTTCATAATCTGGCCGGTTATGGCTGAAATCAAAGATGAAATGATTCCTGCACTCCTCTGGGGCCCGTACCTGACCGGCACCACGACAACCGGCACGGTCGTCAACGTGAAGACGAATATCGCAACCGCCGTATCGGTTGAGTACGCAACCGACGCCTACTACACGGCACACTCCGCATATGACCAGAGCGCTACTGATGGTGTAAGCACACAACTTCACCACGTATCTCTTGCCAGCCTCACCCCGGATACCATGTACCACTACCGGGTCATCTATGACGGGCAGACTACGGGAGATCTCCACTTCCGAACCTTCCCGGAGAGCGGTGCGTTCACCTTCGTCGTGTACAGCGACACCCAGGACCAGCTCCCCACCTTCAGCCAGCTGGAGCGGCACAAGCTGGTCGCTGACCGAATCGCCGAGGAGCCCGACGTTGCATTCGTGCTCAACTCCGGCGACCTCGTGAATGATGCATCAAATCTCTCCGACTGGGACCGGTACTTCGCGGCCGGGAAGAACCTGATGGCCAGGATTCCGGTCTTCCCGGCGCTCGGGAACCATGATGACTACGATCCCTACTACTCTGCAATCTACGGGATCCCGGAGTACTACTCATTTGACTGCGCTGATATTCACGTTGCAGTGCTCAACAGCAACGACTGGGCATGGCCGGACCTCCCCACGCAGAGTGCATGGCTCGCTGCCGATCTGGAGACCGCGAAGCCCTTCAAGTTCGTCTCGTTCCACCACCCGCTCTATACCTCTGAAGCCAAGCATTTTGGAGGATGGGAGAACCTGCGACTGGAATGGGAGGACGACTTCAATGAGAACGGCGTCCTCGCGGTCTTCAACGGGCATGTCCACGCCTACGAACGGCTCGTCGTCAATGACACCAACTACTTCGTTGTCGGTATCGGCGGGGGGCCGTCCTACAACCTCGCAACCCCGCGGTATGAAGCATCGGTGAGCAGCCTGGAATACGCGCTCGGATATATACGGGTCACCATCGACCCGGTAGCACGAACTGCGACAGCAGAGATGATCCGGGTCGCGGACGTTTCATCGGACTTGAAGAACATCACCACATTATACCCACCAAACACGATATCCGAGACCGTGATCATGTCCCTTTCTTCACCGCCTATCGCACTTCAGGCAGATTTCCCCTCCGATATCCAGTCCGGGTCAGCCCCCCTGACCGTCCAGTTCACTGACGCGTCCATCGGTGACGGAATCACCTCATGGGCCTGGGACTTCGAGAACGACGGCACGGTGGATTCCACCGACCAGAGCCCGAGCCATGTCTTTGATACGGCCGGCACCTACACGGTGAACCTCACGGTAATGAATGCCGGCGGTAATGATTCTGAAGTGAAAACGGACTACATCACGGTCACCACTTCATCGCAAGGCGACCGGGAGGTATATCTTACACCGGTCTCGCTGCCGGTAATGAGCGGTACGACCGCCGAGTTCGAAGTGCGGATCTCATCCCTCCCCGAAGGCCTTGCAGGGTATGACCTCCGAGTCACGATCGATAATCCCTCCATTGCCGAGATTGTCGGGGTCCAGTATCCCGGCTGGGCGGCATTTAACAACACCACCCCCCAACCTCCGGCACACTCACTCCGGTTGAGCGGCGTTGATAGTGGCAGGCTGGTCGAGGCGGGAGCTGGCAGTACCCTCCTTGCCACAATTACCATCCGGGCCGATGCCACCGGGACGAGTCGAATCAGCATCACCAATGTGAACATGGATGCTGATGGCGGCGTCGTTATCACCCCCGCAGCAGTTACCCCCGGAGAAATTGTGGTGTACATCCCCATGATCGCCGATTTCGAAGCGAATGTTACTGGAGGAAAGGCGTCGCTTTCCAGGCCATTCTTCGTCGCCTTCACCGATCTCTCTACTGGTGTCCCGCCGGGTTCACTCTGGTCCTGGGACTTTGACAACAACGGTGTCGTTGACAGCATTCTCCAGAATCCCGTGACATCCTACGTGAATCCTGGCAACTACACGGTGTCACTGACTGTGCAGAACGCCTACAGTTCCGATACCGAGACAAAATACGATTACATCAGGATTACACGATTTGTCAAACCGTTCCCGGGCCAGTCGGATGATCCCACAGATCCTGACGGCGACTTCCTCTATGAAGATATCAACGGAAACGGAAGGCTGGACTATGACGACATTGTCCTGTATTACGAGAACATGCAGTGGATCAGGGACCAGGAGGACGTGGGGATCGAGCCCTTTGATTATAACCAAAACGGCAGGATCGATTACGACGATGTGGTAGTCCTTTACCAGGAGCTGCTCGTAAGTCACTGAGCCTTTTTCGAATCATTTTTTTTTGTGTAAACTTAACTTGTTTAATAAAAATTAAAAAGAAACATTATTATTTTCTCAAGATAAAGGGACTGATTAAATAAAATTACTTTCCAATGAGAAAAAGAAAAGGATGACTTGTTAACATGCCACCTGAGTATAGGAAAATGCTGATGATTACCGCAATTCTCCTCCTTGCGGTATGCATGATTGCGCCTGCGATGGCAGCGACTACCACTGTAACGATTAGAAAATACGCAAACGACGGAACGACCATTCTCAACGAGATGATGGTCAACTATACATGGATGATGAACAATCTCCCGGTTCTTGGCGATGGTGTGACTCACTATTATCATCAGGGTCCGGTTTTTGTGGATGACCCCGATCCAGAGACACAGGCAGCACTTCGTTGGAATCCCAAAGAGGATACAAACGTTGAGGGAAAGGACATGGGCGCCGTCAAGGGGACGAACCTCAAGGATCTCTGTGACCTTGTCGGCGGGATGTCCCCCGGAGAAGAGGTCAAGATCCTCTCTTCTGATGGGTGGAACAAACGTTTTGCCTACGAGAACGTCTATGGATATTCAAGTCGTGAAGGTCCAATCGTTATCTGCTGGTATAAAAATGGTATGTACCCTGATTCCGGCTACACGGAAGGCATGCGAATGGTCTGGTTCGCGGATAACTCAACCAATCCATGGGGGTACCATGTATTCGGGAACTGGGACTGGCACGAGGCAGCTGATGAACAATACTGGTATTATTACCAGCAGGGAGACGAGAAGTATCCCACAACAACGGGACTGTCCGGTCAAGTCGTGAACCGGATTTTCATTTACAGCGATGATCCTGTACCCACTGCTCCTGAGGCGGGATTCACTTCTGATATCCAGTCTGGTACCGCCCCCCTGACCGTCCAGTTCACTGATGAGTCCACCAACACGCCAACCTCCTGGGCCTGGGATTTTGAGAATGACGGGATAGTCGATTCTGCCGAGCAGAACCCCTCACACACCTACTCCACTGCGGGCACCTACACGGTAAACCTGACGGTGACAGGTGCAGGAGGATCCGATTCCGCGGTCATGAC
>JGI12104J13512_1001316_pt1 | contig 18782 bp, 18 predicted proteins | sample TerdegcTABiofilm_FD_13512 | JGI IMG/M metagenome (IMG submission 13512)
CCTGGGAATGGGGCCTTCGTTATCAGGCCAGATACTCCTCTTCCTGACGGGCCTAAATATATCCATCCTAAGGGAGAGCCTAATCATGTTTACATTCCTCCTGGCCTTGATCTGATCAAAACCCAGGACCTCTGGATAACAGAGGGAGAGCTCAAGGCTCTTGCTGGCTTTCTCCAGGGCCTTCCCATAGTGGCCTTAGGAGGGGTTTGGAGCTGGAAGACAGCAGGAGAGGAGGCCTCTCTCTTGGCCAAAGGGGAGAAGCTGAAGGATAAGGAGAGTCTCCTCCCTGAGCTGGCCCAGGTGGACTGGAGCGGGAAGAAGATCAATCTCCTTTATGACAGCGATATAGTCCCAGGCCATAAGGCATATGATGCTTTCCCCAGGCTGGCAGAACAGCTATACCGGCTGGGGACTGAAGAGGTACGAGTTCTTACTCTCCCTCCTGTAGTCAAAGATGGAAAGACAGGCCTAGATGATTTTATTATAGCCAAAGGCCCAGAGCAAGCCCTCCAGGCCCTCCAGGCTATACGGGCCAGAGCAGAGCCTTACCTTCCCTGGAGAGATGGAGGCCTGGCCTTTGCAGAGAGGCAGATCAAATCTGAGAACCTGGAGGATAAGCAAAAAGCTGTAGTGGCCTATCTGGGAGCCAAAGGGGAAGTATTCACTTTAGATTGGTTGAAGCATCAGGCTGGCCTCCAGAGCGATGTAAGAAAAGCTCTCATCTCCGAAGCAAAAAAAAGGTTGAAGGAGCTTCAATCTAGGCCTAAGGCCTCCAGCTCCCAGGAGCCTCCTTCAGGGCTGGGGCCGGAATATGAACAGGTTAAAACCCTGCTCCAGCCTCTCCTTCAAGAACAATACGGACTAGATGAGCAGGGGCGTTTAGGGAGATTTGAATGGGAAACCTATTACGAAAATGGCCAGGAAGTAAAAGAACTAATTCATAAGCACTTCTGTAACTTTGCAGCCTGGCCAGTACGGGAAATACTCAAAGACCCTGGTTTAGGGGAGCCTGAAAAGTTCTTGGAACTCCAGGGCCTCCTTCCTGGAGGAGTACCACTTAGGCCCATCCCAGTATCCCTTACTGAATTTCTAGACAAAACCTCCTCCTGTTTAGGCAAAGCCTGGGGGGTTAATGCAGCTATCAAACCCAAGAAAGATCAAGACTTGAGATATCTCCTTCAGCTCATGGCCAGAGGGATCCCAATGACTACAGTCCATACCCATCTGGGATGGAAGAAGGAAAATGGAAAATGGGTTTACCTCCATGCTGGGGGAGCTATAGGCTCTAAAGCTGTGGAAGTGGAGATCTCCGACAGGCTCAGGAGATACTCCCTTCCTGAGGCTATTGAGGATATAAAAAAGGCTGTACTGGCCGATCTCTCCCTTCTGGAGCTGGGGCCTAAAAAAATCATGTACTCCCTTCTGGCTCTGGTTTATCTGGCTCCCCTTTGTGAACCTCTGAGACAGGCCGAAATAGAGCCTAGTCTCCTTATGTATATCTGGGGTCCTACTGGGACAAACAAGAGCACACTGATAGCTCTCCTCCTCTCTCATTATGGAAACTTCGGTCCTAAAGGTCTTCCAGCTAGCTTCAGAGATACGGCTAATTCCATTGAAAAGCTGGCCTTCCTAGCTAAGGATACGGTTCTATCTATAGACGATTTATACCCAGCCAAAAATTCTAAAGAAAAGGAAAGGCTGGAAGGAGTACTGGAGCACCTCTCCAGAAATCAGGGAGATAGGACTGGCAAAGGGAGGATGAAAGCAGATACCTCTCTGAGGGAAGGCCTCCCACCAAGAGGCCTGACTCTCTGTTCTGGGGAAGTAATGCCTCTCACTGGATCCTCTCTGGCCAGGGGCCTTATCCATAGGCTCCAGAGAGGGGATATAGACCTGGCAAAGCTTACTCAGGCCCAGGCCCAGAAGGATCTCCTCTCCCAGGCAATGAAGGGTTATCTGGAATGGCTGGCTCCCCAATTGGATGATCTTCCTTCTGAGCTTGAAGAGGCCTTTACTCATCTCAGGCAGGAGGCCGCTAGAAAAGACCCTGCTAAAAACAGGCATAGCAGGCTGAATGAGTCTATCTCTCATCTCCATATAGGCCTGAATGCTTTTATTAAATTTGCAGTATCCTTAGGGGCCTTATCTCAAGAAGAAGGAGAGACAATCCTCCAGGAAGGCTGGGAAATCTTCAATCAAATAGCGGATGAGCAAACCCAGTTAGAAAAGGCTGGAGAGCCTTCTAAGAAGATAGCAGAGGCTTCAATGGAGCTGGAGGCCCAGGGGAGAATCTACTGGGCTGACATGGAGGATATTCCAGGTTTTTTGCCAGGATTAGTTAAGGTAGGCTGGAAGGATGAGGGGAGAGGCATCTATTACACAAACCTGGGCTCTCTCCTTAAGGAAGTAACCCAGCATCTTAGAGGCCAGGGGGAGAACATCTATCTTTCTAAATCCGATTTTATCAGCTATCTTGATCAAAATGGGCTTTTAGCAGAGAAAGACAAAGCAACCAAACAAAATAGAGATCAGAAAACAATCTGGATTAAGGATAATTCAGAGGAGAAAAAGACTAGGAAAACCTATGCTATAGCTGCTAAGTTCTTTGAGGAGGGGGAGAATGAGGAGTAAACTGTCTAAACCAAGGGAAGTGAGGGAAGGAAATGGAGAAAAGGGAAGAGATAAATCAATATCTATAGATAGATTCTTCCCTTCTTCCCTTCCTTCCCTCACTATATCCTCGCGTGTAATAAGGAGATTTTTCTTCTACACATATGGTATAAAAATAGTCTCAACATCTCTTCCTATGTGTTTTTTCAAGGGAAGGAGGGAAGAGCAGTAAAAAAGAGCCTTATAGATAACGCTTTTTCTCTTCCCTTAAGCCTGATTTTCAAGGGAAGTGTAAGGGAAGTTAAAGGGGAGTGCAAGGGGAGTTTGGGGGGAGTTTTTTGAGCGGTGTAATTCTGTGGCTCCCAGGGAGATCTTCTCCAGCTCCCCAGCCAAAGGATGGAGCTCTCTCTGATCAATCAGGATCAAAAAAGAGGCTTTCCTCCCAGGCGACTCTCCCAGAGGCTGAAGAGCCTGCTTTGTCCAATTTTGTCCATTTGTCCAATGTAATCAATATCGCTACTCAAGGAGCCTGGGCTTCTGCTCTCCAGGAGGTAGAGGCGGCGGGGATCTTTGGCTTAGACCTGGAGACAACAGGACTGGATCCACTTTCATGCAGGGCCAGATTAGCCCAGCTCTCTCTTCCCTCTGGGCGGGTTTATGTGGCTGATCTCTGGAAGCTGGAGGCTCCTCTCCAGGACCTGGGCCAGCTTTCCGAACGTTCGGACATAAAAAAGGTAGGTCATAACCTGAAGTTCGATCTCTCCTTTATCCAGGCCTCCCAAAGCCGAAGGCTGCATATATTGAACCTCTTTGATGTTATGCTGGCCTCCCAGGTATGTTGGGCCGGATACTTCGATCTCCTGAGAGCTGAGAAGGCTTCTAAGAATCCTTGGAAAACGAGGCTTCCAGAGCATAATCTCAAGGCTCTAGCAGAAAGGCATCTGGGCCTATCTCTCTCCAAAGATCTCCAGGCTTCAAACTGGGGAGCTGGGGAACTCTCCCAGGAGCAGAAGGATTACGCGGCCAGAGACGCGGCGGTTCTTCTCCCTCTTCATGCTATCCTCCAGGAGCTACTCCAGAAAAATGAGCTGGAAGGAATAGCAGAGCTGGAGTTTAGGGCTCTTCCCTCTGTTATCGAGCTGGAACTTCAGGGCCTCCCTCTGGATGCTCAGGCCTGTAGAGCCATGATGGAGGAGAAAAAAGCTCGAGCCCTAGCCATAGCCCAGAGCCTTCAGGCAGAGGCCCAGAATGCAGGCTTTGAGCCCAGGAGGAAGAAGGGTAAGAAGTACTCTCCCCTTCTGAATCCAGATAGCTCTCAGGATGTCCTAGCCTTCCTCCAGTCTCAGGGCCATAATATCAGCTCTACAGGAGAGGCTTCTCTCAAAGATCTGGCTCAGGCCGACTGCTCCTTTGCCCCCCCCCCAGGCAGAAGAAGTTTATTGAGGATTGGCTTTTGAAGCTCTCCCCAGTTGATGATAGGCTCCATCCTGGATATTTCCAGTTAGCTACCAGAGCAGGCCGGTTTAGCTCTAAGGCTCCTAATGCCCAGCAGATACCGAAGCGGGGAGAGGATGGCCAGGCTATGAGGAGATTGTTTAGGGCTCCTCCAGGGAAGAAGCTTATCAAAGGTGATTTTTCAGGTATCGAGCTTAGAATCATGGCCAGGCTCTCCCAGGATAAGACTATGATAGAGGCCTTCCAGAACGGCCAGGACCTCCATAAACTGACAGCTTCCAGGCTGGCTGGGGTCCCATTAGATCAAGTCACTAAGGCCCAGAGACAGAGCGCAAAGAGCGCAAATTTTGGCCTGATCTATGGAGTCTCTGCTCCCAGGTTTAGGGAGAACGCAAAGAATGAATATGGGATAGAGATGAGCCTGGAGGAAGCGGAAAAGGTGAGAGATACCTTCTTCTCCACTTATCCAGGAGTTGCTTCTTTCCATTTATGGCAGAAGACCTCAAAGAGGTATCCTAAAAATCATTTCTTCCATAATTCAGAGAGGGGATTCTATTCCTCTCCTCTGGTATGCAGTAGCACTTTAGCAGGCCGGAAACGGGTTTGGGGCTGGAAGGACGGGCGAACTCTGGCCAGAGATACTGAGCTATATAATTCTCCTTCCCAAGGTACAGGAGCTGACCTCCTAAAAGTGGTAATGTCTGAAGTCTATTCTTCCCTCCCTGATGAGGTTAAGATGATAGGCTCAGTCCATGATGAGCTTATCCTGGAAGCTCCAGAGGCTCTGGCCCAGGATATAGCCTCTCTCCTCCTGGCAACTATGAGGTGGATAGGCTCTGATCTCTTGAAACCTGTACCTGTAGATGCTGAAGTTGAAATTTTAGATAGCTGGGGAGGGATTAATTGTTTACAAATTTTACACATAAAAAGGGAGTTGGAGGAATATCTCTCCGAAGGCTAATCCTTCCTTGTCAATTTCTGTCTATTTTTAAGATTTTTTTTCAAAAATATTCCCCTATATAACGAATAAACTAACCAGGAGATAGCGAAATGACTACAAAGAAACGTAAAAAGCAGGGCTCAGGCTGGGTTAAAATCCAGACACCCCAGGACCTGAGGACGGCAATTCAGAGGATGCTAAACAAGATTCTGATGGGGAAAGCTCCCTTAGATCATGCTGGGACCTTCGCTCAGTTAGCTAATGCTTGGACTAGAGCATACCAAACAGAGATGAGCCTCCTTGAAATGAAGGAGCTGGAGGCCAGGATCGCAGAACTTGAAGAGCTAAAACGGTATGATGAAGCAAAGAGAAACGAGAGCCTTGATGAAATGCAGAGAGCACGTAAAGAGCTTAAGGAGCTGATGAAGCAATGGCGATAGCTGGCCTTGATCGCAGAGCCTCCAAACTGGAGGACTCTATGGCGCGGCTCAGGCAACAGAAGGAGACTGAAGAGCGTAAGGCCTGGAGAGAGGCCAACAGTGAGCGGCTAGAGTGGGAGATGTTTCTTAGAGTCCATGGGCCGGAAGCTGTAGAGGTTACAGAAGAAGACATTGAGAAGACAGAGGATCCAGAAAGAAAGGAGGAAATCAAAGCTGAGTTAGCATATAAAAAGTTAATTCAGAAGGTCCTAGCCCATTATAAAGAGGGCTGGATAGTGGACTATGAGAACATGGATGAGGCAGAGAAGGCTCTGGCCTGGATAGTAGAAGAATTTCATGTTTATGAAGGCAGAGAGACTCTTTTTGAGCTGGATTATGAGCAGTGGACAGATAAGCTTACCATTAAGCCGGATGTTCCTTTTGTTGAGGCTATAAGGGCAATTGATAATCATGTAGGTAATTCTGACTGGAGAGAGATATGTTTTCTCCAGGAGCACCAGGATGCTATGATGGAGAACCTTTTTGAAGAGGAAGAGGATAGGCGGGCTAGGTATCTGAGATACAAGGCCCAACATCCAGTGGAGAGTGAGGACGGAGAAGATTAACTTTTCTCTTTCTTTCCCTCCATTCCATAGTCACCAGATGCTTATTTTCTCCAATATTTCCGTATTAATCATAATCCTTAAAAGGGAGCTGGCCAGGGGTTGCCCTTCGCAACCTTCCCAAAATGGCCCTGAACCTTCCCTAGCTGGACATTGTCAAGATTTACTGGAACATAACGGAACGATCGATCAATCGGCACTAAAAAAAGGAATTCTTCCACCATTTTCCACCGTTTTCTAATTGTGGGAAATTGTGGAATAGCGGGCCATTGCATCAAAAATGAACGTTCATTATGGGGACGGGGGGGTGATGGAAAATCAATATCATATGGCATAGCGCCACTACCAAAAGGCGAACGTTCGCCTACAAAAAAAGCATCAATGCATGGCAAAAAAGGCCGGACGNCCGGAGGCAAAAAAGAGATGATGCAACGTTGCATAACAAAAATCGTACGTACGAAGGCAAAAAAAGAGGGAGCTGGGCATAGCATCCCAGTCCTTTGGGATCCAGTTGTATTAGCCTTTGACCACCAACTTTCTCATCTTTTATTGACTATTGCTTTTGGCCGGAAATTCTCTTCTGCTAACTCGATCATTCCAGACACTATGTGAATACACATTTCTCCGAGCGCAACCCTATGATTATCGAGCTGGAAAGTATCCTCAAAAGCACTTTTTCACCAGAGCAACGGCGACAGATAGCGATTGATCCTCATATCGAAAGTGAAATCACTTCTGCAGGAATTGACCATTCTGGAAGGCGAATTGAACTATTTTTATTCACGTCTCTTTTAAAATTGATTTAAGACACTTTCTTTGCTCCGGCGTACAAATCCCTATCCGAGCCGGCGATATTGCCAGGGATGCGACGTAGCAAATGCGTTGTGGCGTGGAGAAGAGGGCGATTGAAACAATCTGAAACGTTGAAACATGCGAAGGTAATTGTTCTATGACATTATCGAAAGCTTTAATTAAATGTCATAGAACCATTTACTATGCACAAGACCACCGCCGGAGAGAAGAGGAAGGCCCTGAATACTGAGGCCCTGGAGCTGGAGAGAGATGCAAGCATGGCCATGAAGGCGGCTGAGATCCTGCCAGATGCCAGGAGAGAGGCCCGGAGGATGGAAGGGCGGGCCGATGAATTGAAGGCTGAGGCCGAGGCTCTGGAGGGAGCTGCCAGGCTGGAAGATCTCACCCTCTGGCAGATGGAGAAGGCAAAGATCACCAAGAAAGGGAGCAAGACCTATCTTTACTGGATGGCCTCATGGAGGGAGGGCTCAAAGGTCCGGAACGTGCATCTTGGAAGCTGTAAGAAGGTGGACCATGAGGCCGCCCTGCAGAAGGCAAAGGCGATGAAGGCGGCGGCGCTGGGGATATAATGTATATATGATGTATGATGCATAAAACGTATATACATGCGCGCATGTATACATCATTTGCAGCGAACTTAAAAGGAAGTGAAGTGAGCATGGCAAGGCAAGTTGAATTAGGGCTAACCCTTAAGGGAGAAGAGGCCAAGGAGTTCCTAAAGAACGAAAAGAGCCCTGCCTTTACTTCTGAGCAATTGGCGTTTTTCCGCCGGGCGAAAAAGATCTACAAAGCTAATTGCAGCAAGTTTTGATGGGACCCATACCAGAAAGGGCACTTAGCATTGAATTACTCAACGCCAGGAATGCTAAATATACCCTTACTCCTTTTGATTCTGGTGACGAAGAGTTAGACGATTTCTTAAAAAATGATGCACTAAAAGAGCAGAAGCTTCTTCTTAGCAGAACACACCTATGCTTTTATAAAGACCATCTTGCCGGATTCATCACATTGGCTGCAGACTCTATCCGGCTGGATAAAGATAAGCTGGATGCTAGTCAACATATTGATGGCTGTGATTATCCTGCATATCCATGTATTTTGATTGCCAGGCTTGCGGTTGATAAACGACTTCAGGAATGTGGTATTGGACACTATTTACTTTCTCTCGCTGTAGGTTTTGCCTTAGAAGGGCCATTAGGATGTAGATACATATCTGTTGACCCAAAGGAGACAGCTTTAAAATTTTATGAAAAGATTGGGTTTAGATATTGGACGAAGAGTAAGCGCAGAATGTATCTGAACATGATGGACGTGGCACAACAACTAGAGCCCGACGAATCGCTAGATCCATGGTCCGAAGATTTGAGCCAATAAATCCCTAGCTTCTCGATCCTTCAGCCCGTGGTGGACGGCGAAGGCCCGAGCCTTAAAGGCTGAGGCCCAGGGATATCTGAGAATTAACCCTATTTTTATAATTTCTGTAATAAGTCCTTGCTTCTGTGGTGCGAAAGATCATAACCCTGATAGTAGACGTATAGTTAACCGTCCCTCTACTTACCGCAAAGAGAGAGACATATGTAGAAGGTCAGGCTATAAGACCCTGCTCTTCCTTTTAATATTTCTTCCCCCTAAGATAGCCTTATATTCCTTCTCTGAGACTTTCGTTAACATCTGAAGGGATGCTCTTTGCCATCAAACTCACCAGCAATCACAGAAGCCCAGGTCAAACCCCAGACACTTACAGGAGTTAATAACCATGGTCTATTTTCAAATCACTACTTAGAGACCCAGACACCAAAGACACCCGAGTGGAATGAGGATGAGAAGGCTCAGATAGTCTTCAATGAAATAAGCAAACACTATCACCAGAATCATAGGGCTGTAGCTGCCTACAAGGAGTCACAGCTGGAAGATAACTTCATTAAACCAGTCCTAAAAGCACTGGGTCATTTTTTCGGGATTCAAGGAAAGGTGGCTGATAATGCCCGTGTGCCTGATTATGCCTTCTTCTCTAATGATGATAGTCGTGATGAGGCTTATCAGCTCCAGGGCACTCAGGACTTCTATCTGAAGGCCATAGCAGTAGGTGATGCCAAAGCCTGGAATATATCCCTTGATAAGAGCCAGACCTCTGGGAAAGGGTTTTGGGATAAGCAAAACCCCAGCTACCAAATTGATACATATCTCAGAGATACACCTCCTGTATGGGGATTACTTACTAATGGCAGGCTGTGGAGGCTATACCATGAGAGCACCAGCTATAAGCTGGATGTCTATTATGAGGTAGATCTGGAGAGCATCTTAAAGTCAGGAGACCTGGAAGCTTTCAAATACTTTTATCTATTTTTCAGGTTCGAAGCATTTCCCAAGTTTCCTGGAGATTCTTTCCTGGACAGAACCAGAGAAGGAAGTCAAGCCTATGCCAAAGAGGTAGGTGAAGAGCTTCAAGATAACGTCTATAAGGCCATGCAGAAGCTGGCAGAAGGCTTCTTTGCAGATCCCTCTAATGGTTTAACCAGATCAGGAGAGGACCTGAAGGTAGTCCAAGATAACTCTATGCTCCTTCTTTACAGGCTGCTCTTCATTTCCTATGCTGAAAGCAGAGGACTGCTGGATACCAGCAATCGATACTATCATGACATGAGCCTTCAGGAGATGAAGAAAGAAATTGCCACCAGAATAGATACAGGTGGCTTCTTAGCTCCATTCTCCTATGCTTACTGGGGTAAACTGAATAACCTCTTTGATCTCATTAATGAAGGGAGTGAATCAGATAGGTGGAGAATTGATAGAAATGTTTTTTACATACCAGCCTACAATGGTGGCCTGTTTGATCCAGCTAAAAACACCTTCCTGATTACCAAACACGTTAGTGATCCATATCTAGCAGAGGCTCTGGACCTTCTGGCCAGATCTGAGAAGGCCATGGTGGATTACTCTTCCCTTGACATAAAGCACTTAGGGTCTATCTATGAGGGCTTACTGGAGTATAAACTGACACCGGACCTAAACCTTCTTACAGATAGAGGTGAGAGGAAGGCTACTGGCTCTTTTTATACACCAGATCCTGAAGTCAAACACATAGTGGAAAGCACTATTGGCCCTGTCCTGGCTCAGAAGAGAGAAGAATGGGCTCAATTACTGGACAGAAGGAAGTTTGCTGATTACATCCTATCTATCAAAGTCCTTGATTTATCCATGGGTAGTGGCCATTTCCTGGTGGAGGCGGTGGACTACCTGGCCAGAGCCCTGGTAGAGGCTTGGGCTACTGCCAGGATAGAAGATGCTAAGACCAAAGATATAGCAGAGCATGATATTCAGTGGGCCAGGAGAGAGGTAGTCAGGAAATGCATCTATGGGGTAGATCTTAACCCCATGGCTGTAGAGCTGGCAAAGCTGGCCCTATGGCTCACCACAGCAGCGGCTAATAAGCCCTTATCTTTCCTTGACCATCACCTCAGGTGTGGTAATAGCCTACTGGGGATGGATCTTGATTCCCTGGTAATCTCACCATCTACAGGAACCGATCAAGGCTCTCTATCAGCCTTCTTTACAGCCCAGAGAAAGAAACTCATTGATGACCTCTTGAGGAAATATGGTGAGATTGATTCCATACCAGATGATAGCTTGAAGGCTGTAAAAGAGAAGGGGAGGCAATTCAAGGCTCTTATGGAGGATGAGAGGAGCCAAAGAATTAGAGAGGTAGCAAATGTCAAACTCTCTACTTACTTTGGAAATATTGTAAATGATGAGGATTATGAATGGATGTGTAACGGCATCGACCCTGGATTATCGCCTGGATGGGGTGGTGTCAGGGATTTGGAGTGGTTTAGGAAAGCACAGCAAATAGCCCAGAAGCAGAGATTCTTCCATTGGGAGTTGGAGTTTCCTGAGGGGTTTATGCAGGGTGGTTTCAATGTTGTAGTGGGCAACCCACCTTATGTTAGACAGGAGAGTTTAGGAGAGATTAAGACATATTTTAGTGCACACTATCAGGTCTATCATGGGACTGCAGATCTTTATGTTTACTTTATTGAGCAATCTCATAAACTATTATGTTCTGGTGGCTTCTTTGGAATGATTGTATCAAATAAATGGATGAGTGCTAGCTATGGAGCGGCCTTACGTCGTTTTATTGCTGAGAAAACAACCATCCAGCAGATAGTAGATTTTGGGGAGTTGCCAGTCTTTAATGATGCATCTACATTCCCTGCTATCATAATTATAAAGAATGTCTCTACAAATGAGCAAAAGTTCATTTATGCATTAATCAAAACGCTTAGGTTTAAATCCATTAAAGATGAAGTAATAAAAATAGGTCTGCAGATGGATTCCCAGGCAGTTAGCGGTGATATTTGGACCCTTACCAGCAGAGATAAAATTATTATTATAGAAAAGATGAAGCATATTGGATCTACATTAGATGAATATGTAAATGCAAAAATATTCAGAGGCGTATTAACTGGCCTTAATGAGGCTTTTATCATAGATTCAGGGACGAGAGATAGACTGATCAAAGAGGACCCAAAGAGCGAAGAACTAATAAAACCATTTTTAATGGGTAGGGATATAGATCGCTATTATCCACCTCAAAGTAAAAACTATCTGATATTTGCTAGAAGAGGCGTTAAAATAGATAATTACCCTGCAATAAAGCAACATTTGCTTAGCTATAAGATACAGTTAATGCCTAAACCAAGAAATTGGACTGGTCCAGGTAAATGGGGAGGAAGAAAACCAGGCAACTATCAATGGTATGAAATACAAGATACTATTGATTATTATACTGAATTTGAGAAGCCAAAGATAATCTATCCAGATATCTCCATAAAACCAAAATTTACCTTAGACGAAAATGGAGTTTATACTATTAACACTGTGTACTTCATACCAGCTAAAGATCTATATCTCTTGGGGATTCTAAACTCTTCAACTATGTGGACCTACCTAAAATATACCTGCACAGTAATTGGAGATGCAGATGAAAGAGGTAGGCTCAGGCTGTTTTATGCATTCATTAAAAACATACCAATCCCAAATTCAGATAAGGCTCACCATGATCGCATGGTTTCCCTTGTAGAACAGATGCTTGGTCTCTATAAGCAAAGGGGATCTGAGGCACAGAATTTCCTCAGATGGCTTGAAGGTGAGATAGGTGTCAAAGTCCAAGACCTCAATGTAGCCTCTAAGCTCCAAGAATACTACGGCGTGGACTTCTCTGGATTCCATGACCTCCTGATTAAAAACAAAAGGAAGCTGAAGGCAGGCTATAACCCCAGAGGCAGAGAGAATAAAGAGCTTTTAGAGGAAGAATTCAATAGATCTGCAGATAAGATCAGGCAGATCAATGTCATGATAGATGAGACTGACAGACAGATTGATGCTCTAGTCTACGAGCTTTACGGGCTGACTGAGGAGGAGATTAAGATAGTGGAAGAGAGCCGATAAACAGGTCTACCCTAATGCTTTAGGCCTAAAGGTTTTAGACAAAATGCTTAAACCTAAAGGTTAAACCCTTTAGCATTTGTCCCTTAGCCAAAAGGTTAAAGCCTTAGACCTTAATCTTTTAGGTCATGCAAATAATAGCCATTGCTAACCAGAAAGGAGGCTGTGGCAAAACTACCACTACAGTTAATCTGGCTGCTTATCTGGCTCTTAATGAGAAGAGAACTCTTTTAGTTGATCTAGATCCTCAGGGCTCTTCTACAAGGCATTTGGGCCTTAATGAGCTGGATAAGACCATGTATGATGTACTGATGAGAGGCTTAGACATCAGGACCTTAATCAAGAATACAATGGTCTCAGGACTGGATATAGCCCCTACCAATAATTTCCTGGGCAAAGCAGAACTGGAGCTGGCTTCCAAGCTCACTGCCAGGGAGTCAGTACTCAGGCCAAAGCTAAGGAGCTTAGAAGGCTATGATTACGTGCTGATAGATACTCCTCCCACTCTGGGATTCTTAACCCTCAATGCTCTGGTAGCCTCTGATATGGTGCTGATCCCGATCCAAACTCAGTTCTTTGCTCTAATGGGCCTCTCCATGATCCTAGACCTTCTGGAGCTGATTAAGAACGATTTAGGCTATGATATCCGAAAGAAGTATCTGCTTACCCTATTCGATCCTAGAACAAAGATGGCCAAAGAAATAGTAGCCCAGGTTAGGGAGAGCCTGGGAGAGGATGTATTCAAAACGGTGATTCCCAACAACATCAGATTGGCCGAAGCTCCCAGTTATGGGCTTCCGATCTCAATACATGCTCCAGAATCTCCTGGAGCTTTGGCTTACTCAAATTTAGCAAAAGAGGTGATAGCATTATGAATCCTGGAGCAGGAGAAGAGCTTAAGCACCTAATGGCCGGCGTGAAATCCAAGACATCCAAACCTGAAGGCTTAAGCCTAAATGATAAGTCTTTAAACTCTAAGGATAAGACCTTAGACCTTAAGCCTAAAGGTGATGAGCCTGAAGCATTAGACCCAAAAGATAAAGGATTAAACTCTAAGGCTAAAGGCTTAAACTCTAAGGCTAAAGGCTTAAACCTAAAGGCTTTAGGCGAAGCTGTGGAAGGAGCTAACAGCAATAGGCAATCTATAGCGATCTGGAGCCCTAAGATCTCTGCTGTAATGTGGTACCTGAAGAAGACAACTCCAGAGTTCTCTATCTCAGAAGAAGCCAGAGCGATCCTAGAGGAAGGCCTGGAGAAAAAGTATCCCGAGCTTTTCCAGAAGGTAAAGGAAGGGCTGAAGAAATGAGCGACTGCCAGCTATCTATTAAGTGCTGTGATGAGGATATCAGGAGAAAGGACTGGTGGCCGTTCTGGAGGAGAGGATGAACAACACAACGGCCATGATCTTGTCTATTTCTCCCAGCTCTCCATATTTCATCCTTGTTAGCAGCCTAATAAGTGGCTTAATAGGAGTTATAATCGGCTCACTCATTACTGCGTATCTAGGGCATATCAAAACCAAAGCTATGATGAAATGGGAAACGAAATTCAACACCTATAATGCCATTCTTGAATTAGAAAACGGGCAGCCTTCAGATACAAGAATTCTTAAAAAGCGAATTAGATTGGCTAAACTTCTAAAGGCACTTTCAAGTAACGAGGAAATTAAAAAGATCGCAGATACCCTAATTGAAGAAAAATTCGAGAATTTAGATGCCAGAGAAAGGTTTATTGATAACTCACTCATACCTGCGATGGATAAAGATCTAGAAGACACAATAAGTTTTTTTAAGTGGCAATTCAGGAAATGAAATCTCAGTCGCAGCATGATCGTATCCTATGGGCCCTCTCCAACAGCAGTGGGAAGATGAAGCGAAGCGACTTGAGGCGGCGCGTGAGTATGAAGCTTTCAGATCTGGATCATATCATTGAGGAACTGGCAAAGGAAGGCCATATAAGGATCTCAGGCGATATGGTAAGCTTGGATCCAGCTCATGCTTCCAGGCAGAACTCTTGAGGCCATAGGCCATCTTCAGAGCCCATAGAGCCCATATCCTCATCTTCGAAGCGGCACCTGATCATCTCATCGACCTCCGAGAGCCTGACCCTGAAGACCTCAGCCAGGATCTCTTTGGCGGCTTCCAGCTCCATAGCCTTCAGATCGCGGTGCACTGCCTTATTCTGTGGCCTGATTAGCTGCTCAAAGACTCCTGCCATGATAGGCATATACTACATGCAAGGTTAAGTAGTTTGGCCGGAAAACAATATCAATAGACCATTTTTACATAATAAAAAGTATGGATAAGATAGAAAAAACTAAATAAAGATAGGCTTACAAGCAAAACATTTTTTTATTTGCCCCAGCAAAGAGCTTCGACAATGGAGAGATCTCAATAATGAAAAAAGAAATAATATCCATTTTGGTTTTATTGGCGCTGCTGCTGCCTTCATTCGCTTCAGCAACTTCAATTGAAGCTTTTGGTACCGTGACAGATGTTATAGACGGCGATACCATAGATGTCCGGATTGAAGGTCAAGATTATAGGATCTATGAGGACATAATCAGAGTTCGGCTTGCGGATATTGATACCCCTGAAATGGACACGCCTACCGGACCAATCGCTAAACAGTTCACATATCAAGAACTAAACGGCAATACGGTCTATCTGGACCTCGATAATAAGACTGGCAAAGATCCGTATGATCGATGGATAGCGGTGGTCTACTTATTGAAGCCAGATGGAACCCTGGAGAACTTCAACAGAATGCTGGTCGATTCCGGTCAAGCATGTATCTGGGACTTCGATGATAATGAATTTGATCCCGCTACATGGTGGAACGGGTATATACCTGCAGATACCTGCATTAAATCCAGCGATTCAGATTTACCTCAATCCACTGTTGGGTCAATCCCTGGTTTGACAAGTTCTGGAAGTGCTGCAAAGATCAGTACAGGAAGCCAGGATTACATAAGCCAAGAAACTAGTTCATCGAATAGCCAAAAGGTCTCAAGTAATAACGGTCCATTTGTGGGATCCGCAAAGAGCGATAAGTATCATTACCCTTCATGCTCTGCAGCAAAGAAAATTAAGTCTAGCAACCTTGTTACATTCTCAAGCTCTGCAGAAGCTAGGGGAGCTGGCTATGTTCCTTGTAAAATATGCCATCCACCTTGAAGAGGCAATTTTTCAGCGTTTCAGGTGAAGCCCGAAGGAATGAATAGCAAACTAAGGACCTTCAGGCCGATTGAGGACATAACAGTATAAGTTTATGTAGTTTGTGGATGTCCTAATAAACCTAAATTTAGGATTTAGGCTTTCCACCCTGTCTTTATATACTCCGAGAAAACCAAGAATTTCGCGAGAATTATTTTATTTTACAAATATTGATTTATATACATTACTCATTATTCTTTCTCTTTCTTAAACTAAGGTAATATTAGAAGTATCTGATATCTCAGATCTTCATTCATTTATAGATTCTAGATAATTATTATCCTGCTTACCGTTCTCGTTTCATCTCCTAAGAGCCCTAAACCCTAAATTTAGGCTTTTGCCGCTGTAATATTTTAGTAAGTTCAAAGGCCAGGAGTATCCCATCGCGATAACCTGAAGATCTTGGTGTTCTTCTTCCGGGGATGCCAGGAGACCACCAGTCTCTGATCTGTGGCTGCAATCCTGGAGAGCTGGCGAACCCTGTCCACAGTCACCCCGAGCAGGCCGGCTATGTCAGAAAAGGTCATTCCTTCGCTTCTATACCGTTTTAAGTATCCTGGAGGAGCTTGGCAGTCGATCAGCTTCTTTTCTTTGACATGGAGAGCATTGACAATGCTCTGAATGTGGTCTTCAGTCTTCTTGGTGGTCTTCTTAGTAGGAGCTGGAAATTCTTGGTTGACCTTCTCTTTCAGTTCATGAATAAGCCGGAGCTGGATGAGCTGGTTCTCAGAAAGAGATCCCTGTCTTTCTCTAGGGAAGCCGTTTTTAGGCGCAAGGCGGCTATATCCTGGCGGTCCTGGTCTATCTCTTCTCTGAGCTGGGCAATCCCATCCTGCAAGGGCTGGATGGCCTGCTCTATGGCTCCTTTGATGAGATCCTGGAGCTGGGCATAGGTCAAAACGATAAGCTGATCTGAAGGCGATTCAAAACCGGCTTTGGGCGAAGGCCCAAAGGTATTTATCCTAGCTATAGCTACTTCTGTCATAAGCAAACTCCTTCCCTAAGTGGAGTCTTCTATCCAGGGCGGCAACCCTGGATGGACCTAGTTTTTTTATTACTATTAATCTCGTGAATTCATTTGACTCGTATTAAATCTATCCTTTGCTATCTTGCTTTTAAGATGATTAGGCTGGAGGAGGCTCTAGCCCGAGCTGATGAACTCCTCGGGCAGATGGAGGGCTGATCCATGCCCACCCGTTCCATAAGGCGGCACCACCGGCGATCCGAGGCCAACCGCGAAAAAGTAAAAAGGCGCTGGAGGCAGGCCCTTATCCGGGCTAACCTCCTTTTTGACGGCACGGTTTCCTAGACCGGCACGCCAAGCCTGAGCAGGTGGAAGGCTCTCCCTTCCATTCTCGGGATATGTGCGGCCCGCATGAAAATGCATGCCTCAACAGTCCCACCATGCTCTCGGACCGTGTAAGTGGGTGAGCGGTCCGGTGCTCCCTCTCTGATTCGCGAGGATGTGCCGGGCAGCGATGATCCTTATTTTTCAAAAGTTATTTTGAATAGCAACTGAAAGTACTTTTTTTACATCATGACGAATTTCTGCGCTCTGACCCGGTGGGCTCCCTGTTCTCGATTGCTTATGAATTATTAATCTAGATTATTGATTCAGAAATAAGTATGCAAAGACACTTTTCACCCCGAATACATTCTCTCCGGTGATCAACTATATAAAATAGTAAAGAACTGTATTACTATATGCCCACTGTGGGCATAGGAGAAAAAGAAATGAGACAGAAATATTCGACAATGTTAACCGCCAGGATGCCGGCCCCACAGAGGGCAGCACTTGAGCAGTTCGCAGATGATCAAGAAGTGAGTGTGGGCGAAGCGGTTCGCATGCTTATAGCTGCGGGCCTTGAGGCGAAGAAATGGTAAACGAAAATAGTAAGGTGCCGAACGTCGTCGCAAGCGTCGTCCGGCGGGCGTGGTTCAGCTACGGCCTCTTCCAAAAGCACGGAGCTAAATTATGTACTATCCTACATCGATGATATTTAAACCTATCTTAGAGCAATCAGAGCGTTCTTACTGCTCTAAATGCCAAAGGGCAATACGAATAGCCGATGACGACCTAGAAGAGCTTTATTCAAGCTCCGATTACTGCCAGTGTGATAGCTGGCAGTGGTCCGAGTCCGGGCGGTGGTGAGGATGGATCCCGCCTTTGAGCGAGCGTTGCTGAGAATCCCGGCACAACTCCGAGAGAACGGGCCCTCTTCTTCCAGGGAGAGCGGGATTATTACAGGGAGCAGGGGGAGTAATCTTGCTCTGTGAGGCTCATAAATCAAGGCTCTCCCTTCGTTATGCGATAGATCCAGAGCGGCTAGAGATTCAGGACCTGGAGAAAACAGGCCTCCTTAAGACCGTTGGCTCCGAGGAGATAGAGCAGCTTTCAGGCTGGAGAGTTGACGGGCCAGGCCTTTACATTGGATACCCTGGGAATGGGACCTTTGTTATTCGGCCAGATACTCCTCTTCCTGATGGGCCTAAATACATCCATCCCAGGGGAGAGCCCAATCATCTGTTTATTCCTCCAGGCTTCGACCTAGCCAAAGCCCAGGATCTCTGGATAACAGAGGGGGAGCTAAAGGCTCTTGCTGGCTCTCTCCAGGGCCTTCCCATAGTGGCTCTAGGAGGGGTTTGGAACTGGAAAACAGCAGGAGAGGAGGCCTCTCTTCTGGCCAAAGGGGAGAAGCTGAAGGATAAGGAGAGTCTCCTCCCTGAGCTGGCCCAGGTGAGCTGGGCGGGGAAGAGAATCAATCTCCTCTATGATAGTGACATAGTCCCTGGCCATAAGGCTAGAGATGCTTTCCCCAGGCTGGCAGAGCAACTTTACAGGCTGGGAGCTGAAGAGGTAAGGATTCTTACTCTCCCTCCAGGAGATAAATCCCAGAAGGTAGGCTTAGATGATTTTATTCTGGCCAGAGGCCCAGAGCAGGCTCTTCAGGACATCCAGGCCATTAGGAGCAAAGCAGAGCCATATCTTCCCTGGAGAGATGGGGGCCTGGCCTTTGCAGAGAGGCTGATCAAATCCCAGGGCCTGGAGGATAAGCAAAAGGCTGTAGTGGCTTATCTGGGGACCAAAGGGGAAGTATTCACTTTAGATTGGTTGAAGCATCAGGCTGGCCTCCAGAGCGATGTAAGAAAAGCTCTCATCTCCGAAGCAAAAAAGAGGTTGAAGGAGCTTCAATCTAGGCCTAAGGCCTCCAGCTCCCAGGAGCCTCCTTCAGGGCTGGGGCCGGAATATGAACAGGTTAAA
>JGI12104J13512_1001339_pt1 | contig 18535 bp, 16 predicted proteins | sample TerdegcTABiofilm_FD_13512 | JGI IMG/M metagenome (IMG submission 13512)
GCAGCAGCAGCAGCACCAGCTATGAGCATGTCCGGCGGCGCCGGCGGCATAAAGCTGATTCTGAAGGATGCCAAGATAAGCATAGATAAGGTTGTACTCGCCAAGTAGAGTGCCGCCTTTTTCTCCCTTTTTTGGGAGATGTGGCTTTCCTGCGAGTGCAGTTATCTGATCAAAGAGTGAGGGAGATATTATGCAGCTTAAGCTTAAGAAAAAGGAAGCGGCTCCAGCCGCACCAGCAGCAGCACCAGCAACAGCAGGCGCAGCAGCTCCGGCTTTCGCTATGCCAGCAGCATCGGGTGGAATGACCATCGAATTGAGGGGCGCGTCCATCCACGTAGCGGAAGTTGTAATAAAACCGAAGAAATAAGGAAGGCTAGACTTTGGGGAAAGTAATAGCGATAACTGGTAAAGGCGGCACCGGCAAGACCGCTGTGACCGCGATGCTCATCCGACACCTCAAAAACACTCAAAAAAAGTTTCGAATTTTAGCCATCGATGCGGATCCTGATGCCAACCTGGCTGATGCGCTGGGTGTCAATGTCAAAAAAACTGTTGGCGACATGAGGGAGTTCATGCAGGATTCCAGGTTCACAGCTTCACCGGATACGGATAAGCAGGCGCTTTTTGAGGCTAAGATCTTCGAGATCCTTTTGGAGGAAGACGGTTACGATCTTCTGGTAATGGGCAAGCCTGAGGGTTCTGGATGTTACTGTTATGTCAACAATCTCTTGCGAGCCATTATGGACAAGACTGCTAAGGATTATGATCTGATTGTGATCGACTCCCCCGCGGGTCTCGAACATTTCAGCAGGAAAATTTTTCCAGATCTCGACGACCTAATCGTCGTAACTGATGAGTCCAGAAGAGGGCTTACCACAGGAGAGAGGATTCGGGATATCGCCCGCGAGATGGGATTGAAGTACAAGGATCTGTATGTGATCGTGAACAAGATCACCTCCGGAAGGCGGGATAAGGTCATCGAGAACGCAACCAGCCTGGGCCTTGATGTTATCGGCACTATCCCCTATGATGAAAGTGTAGCCAAATTCGATTTAGTGGGAGATCCATTGACCGGCCTGCCCGACGATTCGCCTGCGGTACAAGAGATGGTGAACGTCGTCGGGAAATTGGGCCTGTGAGGGTGATTCGAATGGCAGACAAGATCACTTTATCTGACCTGAATAAGACGTTAACAGAGATGAATGTTCAATCCCTCGAGGGACTGAAGATCGAGGGAGATGTTGAGATAGATCTGGATATTGGTGCAGGCGGTGTAGGTCCGCTCTTCGCATACTATTTTGGAGAGCAGGCCGCCAAGATCGCCATGCAGCTCATTGACTTCGCCAAAGCAGTGGGGTATCCAGTGCAGAACCTGATGCAGCCGGTGGCTGTCGCTCAGGCCATATCCCCGGCGCCCAAGGAGATAGCAGAAGCCGCTGCAGCTGTCCCTGCCTTTAAGGTGGCCTCGGCGTTAGCTAGCGCCAAGTTCAGCGTGGGCGTGGACAAGACCTGGAAGCATCCCATCCAGGAAGTAACCCTGGGAGCGACCAAGGCTGACGGCGGAAGCCGTGGCCATGTGGTAAAGTTGGGCGGCGAGAAGGCCATGCCCTTCTTCCCGGATGCAGCAATGCCCCATGCCCCCAAGATCACCATGGACGTCTTCGACATGCCCATTGGCATGGCCAAGGCAGTCAAGATGCATTATGAGGATGTTATTAACTCACCAGGCGAGTGGGCCAAGAAGGCAGTCAAGGAGTTTGGCGCCGACATGGTCACCGTTCACCTGATCAGCACCGATCCCCTCCTGAAGGACACCCCGGCCCAGGAGGCAGTCAAGACGGTGGAAGAGGTCCTGCAGGCCGTGGACGTGCCCATCTGCATAGGCGGGTCAGGTAACCCTGACAAGGACCCGATAGTGCTCTCCAAGGCAGCTGAGGTCTGCCAGGGCGAGCGTGTTCTTATCGCTTCCGCCAACCTGAATATGGATTGGGAGAAGATCGGCAAGGCCTGCGTGGACAATGGACATGTCTGCCTTGCCTGGACCCAGCTGGAGATCAACTCCCAGAAGGAGCTGAACCGAAAGCTGATGAAGGTCGCCGGCGTCCCGCGGGAGTCCATCGTGATGGACCCGACAACTGCTGCTCTCGCCTACGGCCTGGACTTCGCTTACTCCAACATGGAGAGAATAAGGCTCGGCGCTCTGAAGGGCGACGATGAGCTTACATTCCCCATGTCCTCCGGCACCACCAACGCCTGGGGTGTCAGAGAGTCCTGGATGGTCCGCTCACCAAACAAGGACGACTCCGACTGGGGAGACAGAATGTTGAGGGGTCCGATCTGGGAGATCCTGACTGGCTTCTCTCTGGCCATGGCTGGAGTGGATATCTTCATGATGATGCATCCAACCGCTGTCGCATATCTGCATGAGATCACCCAGTCCCTGATGGGAAGGATCGATGCCAAGACGCCTGATGTCAATGCCTGGCTCAAGATGGGGGTGTGAGGAAAATGAAGGAAACAAGTCCGCTTAACCTTTACAAGCAGCTTCCACAGACTAACTGCAAGAAGTGCGGAGAGGAGACCTGCATGGCCTTTGCCGCTGGCCTGATTGCCAGAACTCGCAAGGTAGAGGAGTGCACTCCCCTGATCGAAGAGAAGAAGTACGCCAAGAAGCTTGAAATCCTCAGGACCACTGTCGCTCCAGAGCTGAAGATGGTCTATGTGGGAGTGGGCGAGAAGCAGGTCAAGGTAGGTGGCGAGGACGTCATGTACCGCCATCAGATGACCTTCTTCAACAAGCCACCATTTGCCTATGATGTTGCCGACAACATGGAAGAGGCAAAGCTCATCGAGCGGGTGAAGAAGATCACCACCTGGAAGAAGTTCTACATCGGCAAGTGGCAGAATGTGGAGATGATTGCCGTCCGCTCTGTGACCGATGATCCAGCCAAGTTTGCCGCCTGCGTCAAGACGGTCCTGGCCAATGGCAATGGCTTCCCCCTCATCCTCTGCTCCTTCAACCCTGCTGTCCTCAAGGCAGGCCTAGAGGTTGCAGCCAAGGAGAAGCCCCTCATCTATGCCGCCACCAAGGATAACTGGAAGGAGGTCGCACAGCTGGCTTATGACTATAAGGTTCCAGTCACCTTGAGCGTTCCCTTCGACCTGGATGGCCTCAAATCCATGGCTGTCACCTTTGCCTCCATGGGCCTGACCGACCTGGTTCTTGACCCCGGAACTGCACCCAACGGCAAGATGCTGCAGCAGACCCTCATCAACTTCATCAACCTGAGGAGGGCGGCGGTGGAGGAGGGCCAGAGGGATATTGCTTACCCGGTCATGGTCCTGCCCATCAATGCCTGGCTGACCACCGATGACCCGGTCCGCGCTGCTTATTGGGAGTCAGTGCTCACCGCAGCCTTCGTCATTCGCGGCGGTGCCATCATGATCAAGCACTCCACAGAGCCCTACAGCATGATGCCCGATATGCATCTGCGATTCAACATCTACACCGATCCCAGAACTCCGGTGCAGGTCAAGCCCGGCATCTACAAGGTCGGCAACCCCGGACCGGAGTCGCCGGTCTTCCTGACCACCAACTTCGCCCTGACCTACTATACCGTTGAGTCTGACGTGGCCTCAAACGGCATCGATGCTTACATCATCGCCATCAACACCGATGGCATCGGCGTGCAGGCGTCCGTGGCAGGTGGCCAGCTCACTCCGGCCAAGATCCAGGACTCCTTCAATGAGGCGGGATTCGACTGGGCCGGTCAGAAGTACCCGGCTATAGTCCTCCCCGGCATGGCAGCCAAGTTCAGCGGCGAGCTGGAGGACCTCTTCGCGGGCAAGGCTAAGATCATGGTCGGCCCAGAGGACTCGGGAAGAATCGTCGGCTGGATGAAGGACTTCTGGCCACCGAAGTGAGTGCGAAATGTGCCCAGCAGAAAGGGCACAAATTTTATTTTATTTAAAATATAACCGTCTTTTCAGAAGTGGAAGGCATTCATTCTGTACCCCCAAATGGAGTAGCTCTTCTGCCTGCATTTCTATAAGAACTTATGTCATGTGATTGTATGCATATACTATTTTAAGAGGTGGGGAGCCCAACTCCATTCAATCGCGAGCGCAACGGAGCCATTGGATGCGAAAGATAATCGAGAATTTGGATATTACAGGATAAAATTTTATGGTTCTTTATTTTCTGTGGGAATACTATTTCTCTTGTCTTTGTGCCTTGCTATGAAAATGATTCGAATATCGCTATCTAGCGACTATTTTCATTCTTCAGGTGCGATTCCATTCCAAAGCATGCCTTCTAAAAAAGAATTATGCTCTTTTGTGCCTATGTGGTGAAATCGGTATGCTTGGGACCCACCACAAAACACCAAAGGCATAAAAAAAATTTTCTGCAGTACAATACCCACATAATTTAGCGAAGAGCCAATTTTATCCTATGAAACTCCATGCTTTTTGTTTCAAAGTTATTAAATAAAGATGAGTTTACTATTTATGCACTCATTTATAGCATCTTACAAATGTCAATTGATCGCCTTTCCAGCCAATGTAAACCTTGCTTGCATCGAAGACGAGTCTTGCTATTCCTGTCATATCTTCATTACTAATCTGGATATGCCTCCAATTGCCGCCGGCATAAGCGCATAGAATCCCCTCAGAAGATATCCAAGAGTATTCGATTGATATCTGTTCAGCGAAACCGTCCTCTTCTTCCTCAGCTGTCTTGACTTTGATATTCCACATTCCAAAGACATCGCTTATGCCGCATTCACCGTAAGCGATCCTAAAAAAGCCGTTCTCCCCCCACCCTGTTCCCCAGCTATTCTTACAGATCCAGCACCCTTCATCGTCGTCATAGCCCACTACGCAGATACAATGATATCCTGCAAGTGAACCAGATATATGCTTATATATACCTGAACTATAGTAGAAGAAATCATCGTATACGGCCATCCCAGTAATTTGAGGTCCGTTATTAATCAGATTTTCTTTCATTTCTTTGATATCAGTGGTATTGGACCATTCCTGTATCTTGGTATCACCTATCCATTTCTTCCAATCAGAGCAGGTGTAGCTGCAGTTCATTGGATTATCAGTATAAGGGAAGCAGGCCTCATCTGGGACACCATTATTCTTTAGATAATCACACGCATCATCCATGTACCAGCCATTGCAGCTACCTCCACCACACCAGAGAAGGTGCGCTTCAGACAGGTCAAGGTCTTTATATACATCCCTGTATAAGCGAATCCTAAGCAAAGCCTCGAGTGCAGCAATCGTCCCGAATGCTACACAAGATCCACAGCTGCCCTGATCTTTGACAGGAGTTATCCAGTTGGAGTTGTTGACCGATCTCCAGTCAACGCTGGCTTTGTATCCAGATTCTATATGAGGAGATTGTTTGAGGTATCGAGACGTACTTTCTGTGTCCAGTCCCAATCTCGACATTTGGGTCAGCTGTCCACTAGTTGGAATAAGCCCGAGCCTTCTTTTCTTTTCCTCAATGCTCAATCCTGAGACGCTCGTTATATTCGCCTTCCAGTTAACATTCTTTCCTACGATATCGATTCTTAAAGCCTCTAAAGATAACTCATCATTCATTGAATCTCACCCGTTCTTGATTTAAATAAGGCCATTATTTTAGCGGATTATTGCCCAATCTTGAGGACTCAAGATAAAATGTCGCCCTGGCCCTCTTAAGTCTATCACTCTCTATTAAAGAAAAAAAGTGTCTAGGGAGGATTAGCCTTGGGCGCAGATTCATTTGCAGCAATATCTTTGCCGCTAATTGCTGCGATATTGCCTGACCTCAAAGCATCTACTTGCTCCTCAGAGAGGTTAGCTGGCCGTGAGCCTGATGAGGACATTCCTTCCTGGCTAGTTATTGAGCCAAGGCCAGTTATAAGAGCATTTACCTCACTGCCAGTTAGCTCTTTTGGCCTTGATCCACCTGTTATTTCAGCTTCGGACTGGAAGCTGAAAGCCTCTCCAGCAATGATTTTTCTTACCTCATCTTTGGATAATTCTTTTGGCCTAGATTCTGCCATGTCTTCTCCCTCTACCAGACGTACATCTCTTTGATAGTGTCTCCATCCTCTCGGAAGTTGACATTACTTCCAGCTCCCTTTGCATGGGCTGCCAATGTAACGAAGTTGATGATGATATTATCGTTATCATTGGCTAGCTTCCTCCAACCAAGGCCATCTACATAAACCCAAGCATTTCTATTTTCATTAATCGCCCAGAGACCAATGAACTTCTTGCCGTTCTGCCATCCCATATATTAAACCTCCTTTAGATTTACCACACATATACTTGTTTAATATATATTGTTCCACCTTCGATACCATCTTCATAGATATTGATATTTCTGCTCGTAGCCTTGGCATGAGCCAATTGTTTCAGCAGGTTAATCGTTATATTATCGCTATCGTTTGCCAGCTTCCTCCACCCTAAATCCTGTATATATGCCCAAACGTTACGATTCTCATTTATAGCCCAAAGGCCAATTACTCGCTTTCCGTTTTCCCATCCTCTCTTATATATTCCCTCAATTCCACTCATGGATGAATCGATTCCAGAATCTCCATATCTGATTCTGAAGTATCCTGATTCTCCCCATCCTACTCCCCAGCTATTCTTGCAGATCCAGCACTGATCCGTATCGTTATATCCAACGACGGTTACGCAATGCCCTCCTGCCACACCTCCCCATACATGCCGATAAACACCTCCTCCATAGCTGAAGAAGTCATCATAAACAGTAAATCCGGTAATTAGTGGTCCCCTAGTGGAGATCCAACTCTTCATATCTTCCCTGGATGAGATATCTTTCCATCCAGTGATCTTAGTCGCCCTTTGTTGCCAATCGGAGCAAGTGTTGCATGCTAGATTGCTCGTCGGGCAGGGATAGCGGAAACAGGCTTCATCGGGGGCGCCGTTATCTCTCAAATAGGCAAGCGCGGCCGAACTCCCCCAGCCGTAACGTGGATCTCCTCTAAAGCATTGCCTGTTGCTGCAGAAGAAGATATGTGCCTCAGAAAAATCAGGATTGATTATTGAGTTATTTCTCAAGATTTTTAGCTGACATTCAAGGGCTCCTAGAGCACCAAAGGCAACACAAGAACCACAATTACATTGATCTTTTACAGGTGTCGTCCAGTTGAGTCCTCCTCTGGAGTTCCTCCAATCCCATGAGGATGGTGCTACTCCCAATTCCCCTAAAGCTATATCAACTTTTTTTTCTTCACCACCTCTTAACTTAGCCTTCTCCTCCTCTGTTTCAGGCAAATATCCTAAGAGATTCTTTCTCTTTTCAGAACTCATACGAGTCAATTTATTTTCAACTGCAACCCATTCGGCTTTTTTCTCCTTGATAGCGTCGCGTATTGATTTTATCTCTTCTTGATCCGTCATTCTCGAAGTCCTCCTTTTCCCCTTTATGTATCATTTTTTATCTTTTATTTTTATCATAATATATCTAATACTTACAGTGGGTATAAATGGCTTAATCACTCTTTTACGGCGAAATTTTTGAACACCTATAAGTTTACAATTTTTAATACTTATACTTTGCCAGACCTATGGTACAGATCTTTTATATTAAATTTTGGCACAATATAATAGGTTACATATTGCGGGAGGTTAATCCCAAGATCTCGGATTCTTGGCTGGGAACGCCGCACTGCTCCAGAAAAATCCTTTTGCCAGGGTCAGCATTTGATGAGCAATTCATTTCAATGAAAAGATACTTGAATGTAAGGTGCATCTGGACGAAAAATAGAATTATGGAATTGCATCAAGCTAGGAGGAAAGAATTGATCATGATATCAGCGAAATACGCCGCCCTCATCTTGGCCACAGCGCTCGCCATCCTGGGTACAGGTGCCCTGGCCCAGCAGCAGGGCGGCACAGTGGTCTATATGGGTGACCTCAATCAGCTGGTGCCCCTGGAGTCGTCTGCTGCCAGCAGGGATTCCGTGCAGTTTCCCGGAGAACTAGCTGGAGCCCAGGCAATAAATGGCACATTGAATAACAGCTCGACAAACACCAGCGTGATTAACGTCAGCACAATAAACGCCAGTATAATGAACACCAGTTCAAAGGCAAACCTGGCACCCATCGCCCAGGAAGATAGCTCTCGCAGGGCAGTCTCTGTGATGGTTGAGCCCCAGGCCCTTGGCGAATCCTCCGGAAAAGAGGTCTTAGATCTCACCCGCTACTCGGCAGATAGGGCCAACAAGAATCTTACCGGGTACACCAATATCATGTATCCCATCACCGGCTCACGCGGCACCACTGCTTCCACCTCCGGAGGTGGCGGGGGCGGGGGAGGATGCGGCTGCGGTTGAATCCTTTTAATCTTTTTTCTTTTTCAGCAATTCATATCTTCCTGCACAAATAAAGCCCTAGAAATCCCTCTTTGTGCTCCTCCCTTTCGATCACAAAGCCTGCCCTCTCGATCAGGCCGCGCATGATCCAGTCTGTGGTGGAGAACTCTTTATTGATGTGGCTGGTCATCCTTTGGGCAAATCCGGGGCCCGCCTTCTCCCCGGTGCTGGCTATGAACCTCTGTATCTCTTTTTCATAGTCCCGCGGATCGAAGGAGTAGACGATGTCGCGAAGGCAGAGCTTTCCTCCTGGGCGAAGCATCCCGGCCATATTGATCAAGGCGATCTGCTTCCAGAAGTCGGGCAGGTGATGCAGGGCGATCTGGCTGACGATGGCATCCAGCGGGCCGTTCTGGTGGCTGTAGGTGAGAAAGCCGCCCGATAGGAAGTTGATGTTCTTCATCCCCCGCTTCTCGGCTTTATTCCGGGCATAAAGGAGCATACCGGGGGATATGTCCACGGCATAGACCCGGGCACAGCGAGGGGCGGCGGCCAGGGCGAACTCGCCTGTGCCCGTGCCCATCTCCAGCAATGTCTGCTCTGGCCTAAGGCCCAGAAAGGATAGGATCTCCTCTATCTCCCCCTGGATATCTCTGAACCTTTGCATGTTGCGGTCATAGGACGAGGCGACGGCATCGAAATCCATGCCCGGGTGGTCCGGTTCGTTATAGCACCATTCTGGTGAGGGCATTCTCTTCGGTCTCCTTAATTGCCAGGGGTTTTATGGAGTCGAATATATCTAATTTTTCCGCCTGATGGGCATGCAAGAGAGCTTATTGATTGTCCTTCATCATTCTCTCCAGCTCTCGCGCCACCATCGCTCCCGCCATCCTCTGCTGCACCGTCCCTGCCAGCATCCGGCCGGCACGGGCCCGGGAGTATTTGTCCACTTGCCAGTCCAGGCCCTCATAGCCCACTTCCATCAGGATCAGCCCCTCTGCTGGAGCGGTGGGGGCACCATGGTTCAGCTCCGGCCGGAGGAGATCTCCAAACCAGCCCATATCCTTCTGGCCCGAGCCCACCTTTTCCATGGCCCCCACGATCTTTCGCACCATATTCCACAGAAAGCCATCTGCCCGGATATCGAAGATGAACAGGCCGTTATTTTCAGATATCTCCAGCTTCTGCACCGTCTTCACCGTATCAACCTTGGCGGAGGAGAAGTTCCGAAAATCGTGCTCTCCTATTAGCATCTTCCCTGCCTCTTCCATCAGATCCATATCCAGGCCCGGGTGCCAGAGGAGATAGCGGTACTCCCGCCATAGGGCATTCCAGCGCGCGGAAAAGCCTATAGGCGCAACGGCCCAGGCCCAGGTCCAGATGTCCCTGGGAAGTCGTCCGTTCACACACCTCGGCCTGGTCAGATCGATCTTATCCTCATCTATCCAGAAGTCGATCACCTGGCCCAGAGCCGAGACCCCTCGGTCTGTCCGGCCAGCATAACAGAAGTCGCCGTGGATGACCCCTATTTGGGTCAGCGCCCGCCGGACCTGGCTGTCCACAGTCACCCGGTCGGGCTGCTTTTGAAACCCGTAGTAGTTGTCTCCAAGGTAGGCGAGCTTGAGGGCTACCTTCAATCAGATCTCCCTGGGATCGGTGATATAGCCGGTTATGGCGCTCGCTCCTGCAGTGGCAGGTGAGGAGAGATAGACGAAGGCCTGGGGGCTTCCCTGCCGGCCAACGAAGTTCCGGTTGGAGGTGGACAGACAACGTTCTCCTGCTCCCAAGAGGCCGAAGCTTCCTCCCATGCAGGGGCCGCAGCAGGGCGACTCCACCATCGCCCCTGCCTCCATGAAGCTCTCCACCAGGCCGGCTCGGAGGCATTTCAAATACTCCTCCCGGCTGGCAGGGACCACGATCATACGTACCCCCTTGGCCAGAGGCTCTCCTCTCATCATCTCGCTGGCAAGCTTGAGATCCTCGAAGCGGCCATTGGTGCAGGAGCCCAGGAATACCTGGTCGATCCGGGTCTGGGGAACCTGGCTGATGGGCAGGACGTTGTCCACATTATGAGGCATGGCGACCTGCGGCTCAAGATCGGATATATCCCATTCCCTGCGGGAGAAGGATGCATCCTCGTCCCCCTCGATGATTCCTGCCTCGATCGCCTCCCGATCCGGGACCCTCCTCTCCAGGTAACTCTTGGTAGTCCCGTCTGCCGGGAAGATACCCACCTTGGCCCCCATCTCTATGGCCATGTTGGAGACCGTCATCCTCTCGGGAATGCTCATCCTCTCCACCGCCTCCCCCCGGAACTCGCAGGCCAGATAATTGGCCCCATCGGCACCGATATCGCCGATGATGCGCAGGATGGCATCCTTTGATGTAACTCTGGAGGGCAGACGTCCCTGGATCATGAGCTGCAGGGTCTTGGGCACCATAAACCAGAGCTTGCCGGTGGCAAAGACTGAGGCCATGTCCGTGGAGCCGATGCCAGTGGCAAAAGCCCCAAAGGCCCCGTAGGTGCAGGTGTGCGAATCTGTGCCCACGATCACATTGCCTGGAAGCACATGCCCCTTCTCAGGCATCACCTGATGGCATACCCCGCAGAAGATATCGTAATTGAGAATGCCCTGCTCAGAAGCGAACTTGCGCAGCTGGATATGGTTTTCTGCTGCCTTCAGGCTGTCTGCCGGCACCTGATGATCGAAGAGAAGAACGATCCTGGCTGGGTCCCAGACCCGGGCATCCCTGCCTGCAATCTCATAGAATCCTTTCACTGCCAGGGGGCCGGTGATATCGTGAATCATGGCACCGTCTATGTCCGCCATGACGAACTCGCCCGCCTTTACCTCTTTGTTTGCCGCTCTGGATAATATCTTCTCAGACAGGGTTTGGCCGCTCATAAATGGTCTGTTGCCCTTCATGATAATAAATCTTGACCTTTATCCCCAGGACGGGCGGCAATCTAGGCTGGTGGTAAAAAGTGCTCGCTATTTATTCCTTACTCAATGGGGGCGTTCCCGGCCAGTTCGAAGCTCTTCACCCTCGCTTTTCTGAGGTCCGAGACGAAATCCGCCATGAGATTTCTATTCCTAAGGACGGCTGCCGGATGATAGGTCACCAGAAAGCGGTCGCGGGAAATCTGGCCGCGCAGAGCTGTCACACCCTGCACTCCCAGTAAGGCCCCAGCAGCAGTGTTACCCATCAGGCAGATGATCCGGGGGCGTATAGCCTCCATCTGTGCTTGCAGATAGGGCAGACACAGCTCGATCTCTTTTTTCTTCGGTTTTCTGTTATCCGGCGGGCGGCATTTGATGACGCTGGTTATGAAGACATCAGATCTGGATAGACCCGCCTCCTCCAGTGCCTCATCTAGCAGCCTTCCCGCCCGGCCAACAAAAGGCAGGCCTTTCAGGTCTTCCTCCCTGCCGGGGGCCTCTCCCACCAGCATGATATCGGCCTTGGAGGGGCCGCTTCCGGGCACAGTGAGGTTTCGGTTTAGGGAAAGAGGACAGAGCCTGCAGGAGGCGATCTTCTTCTGCAGCAGGATCAGGTCTGGCTGGCTCATGGTAGCAGGCCATTTATTTTGGTCATTGATAACCTTTCTCCAAGAATTCTCCTCATTTAAGAATCAAACGCAACGAAAGGTTCTTATTTATTCAAACCCTCTACCCAGATGAGGAGGGTACTGATGCAGTTTGCAGAGTGGACATATCCCCTGAGAAAGTTTGATGATATATATTATACTATTGAGAGAATTGTTTATGGCAAAGGGGAGCTGAAAGGCTTCACCACCGAAGATATCTACAACAACCTGCGGGACAAGCGCTTCTTCAAAGATGCGCAGGATCTTAATCGTTATCTAATGGAGAACGGACGGAAATATAAGATCAGAAAGATCGATGAGACCTGGGAGCGCTATTACTAGCGCTTCATCTGATCTTTTCTTTAAAGTAGATATTCCTCTCATCTATTCCCAGCTCGATGAACCTGCCTGTGGCCAGAATTCTATGGCTATACTTGAGCAGAGCCACTCTCACCCCTGGTGCCACCATCGACTCCGATGGTAAGATCACGTTCTCACCTATCACCGAAATGCTTCCCTCCATACCGCCATTCAATCCCAGAGCACTATGCTCCTCCAGGGTTGAATGGCGGCCCACTATTGCTCTGTTGATGCTGACTGAATGCTTGATATGGGCAAAGCTCATCACCATGCTATCTTTTATTTCGACATTGCGGTCGATGAGGCTGGTATGGCCGATGTGGGAGTTCTCAATGACCACACCCCGCTCGATGCGGCAGTTCCTGCCGATGGAGACGTTCCCCTTCAGCACGATCTCCCCTGAAGCCAGCAATGGCTCTATTCTAGCCAGGGTGCTAGGATGAATCCACTGATTGGTCTGGTAGTGGTATTTGCGGTCGAAGTGCCTGACCCGGCCTGAGAGGCAGTCCATGGCCGCCTGATGAAGCCTTTCAGGCGTGCCGATATCTATCCAGTATCCAGATACCGGGAAGCCGTAGACGGGGTAACCGTTCTCAGTCAGGTAGGGGATCAAGTCGCCTCCGATGTCCCTGGCCTTGTCGCCCATCTTCGCCAGAACCTCCCTGACCTCGGGGCTGAAAAGATAAAAAGCGGTGTTTATCATCCGGCTGGGCTCGCTGCCCGGCTTCGGTTTCTCCACAAAACCCCGGATGCGCATATCCTCATCCACCCTGGCTACGCCGTAAGAGGAGATGTTCTCCTCAGGACCCATCTCCTTTAGAGCCACGGTTAGCACCGGCTTATGCAGCTGGTGGAACTGAACGATCCTCGATAGATCAATATCGATCAGGTTGTCCCCCGAGACCACCAGCAGGTCGTCTTTTATGTCAAAATAGTCCATGCAATAGCGCAGAGAGTCGGCGCTGCCCTTATCATCATAGAGCGGCTGATAGCTGAAATCCTGGTGGTCGGGGATCCCTAGACGCTTGAAGAAGCCCTCCCCGGCCTTGAAATAGTTGCTCAGGTTGAGGGTGTTGCTCGCTCCTTTGCTGCCCAAAATAAACCTGCGACAGCCCTGAATGGCCAAGACCCGGAAGAGATTGGCGATTATGGCTGTATCGCACAGCTCCACCAGCGGCTTGGGCTGATCAAGAGTAAGAGGATACAGGCGCGTCCCAGAGCCGCCTACGGTTGCTAGAACCTGGGGAAACATGCTCTATAATTGAAGCAGGCAAGAATATTAAAGCTATCCCTGCAGGCCATCTAAATGCTTCTGTCAATCTCTTCTATCTCATCCATTCTGCATTCAGTACCCGCGCATTATCTTCATAATGATGCGGGCGATCATGAAGGCGATCAGGAACAGAATAACGTAGAAGGCAACAGTCATTACATCCATGGCCAAGTAGTCAGTCATTTCTGGTTTATAGCTTTGATTGCCATACAAAAAGATTGATCAGCCATAAGTCTCCATCCAGAGCAATTAGGTGGGAATCATGAATCATACTGGGGCCATAGAGAGGGCGAAGGAGCACTTCGCCGAACTGCTCAATGAACAGCTCAAGCGCGTTGATCAGATGAAAGCAGGGGAGGATTGGGCGGACTACAGCCGGCTTATGCCGATAGTAATCGGGGTGGTGGGAGGAGATGGAATCGGCCCCTTCATCACCAAAGATGCGGTCCGGGTGCTCGAGCATATCCTGGCAGAAGAGCTCCAGTCGGGAAAGATCGAGCTGAGGTGGATATCGGGCCTTTCCATCGAGGAGAGAGCAAGGGCTATGAAGGCCCTGCCTGAGGAGGCACTGGCTGCGTTGAAGAAGTGTCATGTGATACTTAAAGGTCCCCTCACCACCCCCAAGAAAGGGGATAAATGGCCAAACCTGGAGAGTGCTAACGTCTCCATGCGCCGGGAGCTGGACCTCTTCGCCAATGTCCGGCCGGTCAAGGTGCCAGAGAAGGGCATCGACTGGATATTCTACCGGGAGAACACCGAGGGGGAGTACGTCCTGGGAAGCTCGGGATTCAATGTCACCGAGGACCTGGCAGTGGACTTCAAGGTGATCACCACCCCGGGAGCGGAGCGAATCGTGCGCCTGGCATTCGAGTACGCCAGGAAGAACGGCATCAATAGGGTCTCTGCAGTCACCAAGGCCAATGTGATCAAGACCACTGATGGCAAGTTCCTGGAGGTAGCCCGGCGGGTGGCAGCGGAATATCCGGAGATCCAGTTTGATGACTGGTTTGTGGATATAATGGCGGCCAAGCTGGTGGACGAGAAGCGGAGGCGCGAGTTCCGGGTGATCGTCCTCCCCAACCTGTACGGCGATATCCTCACCGATGAGGCAGCAGAGTTCCAGGGTGGGGTGGGCACTGCCGGTAGCGCCAACATCGGCAAGAGGTATGCCATGTTCGAGGCCATTCACGGCTCTGCTCCGCGCATGGTCGATGAGGGCAGAGCGCAATACGCTGATCCGGCGAGCATGATGCGCGCCTGCGTGATGATGCTGCGCCATATCGGCTTCGTAGATCAGGCCAGCCGGATGGAGATGGCGTTGGACATATGCGGCCAGTTCGAAAAGAGGATATGCATCACCGGCCGGCCGGATGGCGCTACCGGATCTCAGTTCGCTGATTATGTGTTGGAAACCATTTCCGATCCGGATCTAGAGAATCGCTGGCAGAAGTATCAGCCTTCTGGAGAGGCAAAGCTTTAGCTGAAGTGGTTCCATATCATCTCTCGTGGAAGACCTTGCAGAAGCATTTCTGGGCCTGAGTCGAGAGGACCTCTCTCTCTTGGCCGCGATTGAATCCGGGATGAAGACCCACGAGTGGGTCCCAATTTTTTTGATAACCAAGCACGCCGGCCTCTCCGCCAGCAAGTCGCAGTACCGACTGCAGCACCTTTTTGAAGAGAAGCTGGTGGTGCGGGAGGCTCAACATTACCTGGGATATCAGATAAACTTCGATTCCTACGACCTGCTGGCTCTCTCCGACTTCGTCCGCCGGGATAAGGTGAGAAGCATTGGAGAGCGGATCGGGGTGGGCAAGGAGTCCATCGTCCTCGAGGCCCAGGCGGATGGTGCCCTGGCCATCAAGTTCCATCGCCAGGGAAGGACTAGCTTCAAGCATGTGCGCCGTCTGCGCGACCACCTGGTGGATAAGCCGCGGGTTCCCTGGCTTTATGCCGCCGCCTTGGCAGCCAGACGAGAGTATCAGGTGATGGAAAAGCTCCATACAGCCGTCTCCATCCCCCGGCCGGTAGCCATCAGCCGGCATGCTCTGGTCATGGAATATGTCCCAGGACCCCTGCTCAATAAGATCACCCTCACCGATCCAGAGGAGGGCCTGGAGTTGATCCTTCAGGAGGTGGGACGGGCGCTGGGCCAGGGGATAATCCATGCCGACCTGAGCCAGTTCAATATCATGATCACCGATTCCGGGCCGGTGATTATCGACTGGCCTCAGGCGGTGGATACCATTCACCCTCAGGCAGATGAACTGCTGAAGAGGGATTTAGGCAATGTGCTGCGTTTCTTCCGGAGAAAGTATGATATCGATAAGCCGCTGGAGGAGGCGCTCTCGGCGGTCCGGGAGGGGATTGAGATTTGAGCGTCTTTGGGGTGGATATCGCCAGCGGCTCGCCGGGCAGCCGCAGGGCTCCCAGCTACTCTCTGGTGATACTGGAGGGAGATTCCGCCATTCCTCATCATATGATCAGCAGGCATAAGCTGATCCGGATGATCAGGGAGAGGCAGCCGGAGATGGTGGCCATGGATAACGTCCATGAGCTGGCCCAGAGCCACAAGGATCTGATCAACCTCCTGCGCCGTCTCCCCCCCTCCACAAAATTGGTGCAGGTGACGGGCGGGGAGAGGCCGGAGTCTTTAGTCCGTCTGGCTCGCTGGAATGGCATCACCTTCGACCGCACCAAGCCCCTGGAGGAGGCGGAGGTCTCGGCCAGGCTGGCGGCCAAAGGGGTGGGAGCAGTCGTCTCCGCCTTTGAGGATAAGACAATAATCAAAGTGAGCCGAAGGCGGTCCATCGGTCGGGGAGGCTGGAGCCAGAACCGCTACACCCGCAAGATCCACGGGGCAGTGATGTCCCTGGCCAGAGAGGTGGAGAAGCAATTGCGCGAAGCTGGTTTGGAGTACTCCCTGCGGACGGTGGAGGGCCTGGGCGGCTACACCCGAGCGGAGTTCGTGGTGGAGGCCAGCCGGGATAAGGTGCACATCAACCCTGGCTATTCGGCCGATGCCCAGCTGAAGGTGCAGAGCATGGAGAGGCCTGCTCTGCAGTACAAGCCGCTCCTGCACCGCAGGGGCTACATCATCGTCGGTTTGGACCCAGGCACCACCACCGGCATCGCCGCCCTGAACCTGAAAGGAGAATTGGTCGACCTGATCAGCTCCCGCGCCATGTCCTCTTCTGACGTCATCGAGTGGATCGCCGCCCGGGGAAGGCCGCTGATTGTGGCCACGGACGTATCCCCCACTCCGGGGGCGGTGGAGAAGGTGAAGAGGGCATTTAATGCCGTCTTGTTCAGTCCGGGGGCGGATATGGCTGGGGAGGAGAAGATAGCCCTGGGACGGGAGTTGGGCTACAAGAACGACCATGAGAGGGATGCTCTGGCTGCTGCTCTGTCCGCTTTCAGGAAGTACAAGAACAAGTTCATCCAGGTGGAGAAGAAGGCGCCGATGGAGGTTGATCCCGATGAGATCAAGGCCCTGGTGGTGCGGGGCTATTCCATTGAGAACGCTATTGCCGAGTTCACCCAGCCAACCCCGGCTGAGGGCAGGCCTGCCGCCCCAGCGGCAATTGCCCCGGATCCGGATACCGCAGGCCTGCGAGCGCAGATCCAGCAGCTATCCGAGCAGGTGAGGACCCTGCGCTCTTATGTGGATGAGCTCCAGGCCAGGCTGGCAGAGAAGGATGCCGATCTACAGAGGGCCAACGAGAGGCTGGACCGGGCAAAGGACAAGACCTCCAGAGAGATCAAGAGGGACCATGAGATCAGGATCCGGGACAAGGAGATCGGACGGCTGCGCTCTATCCTGCGCTCGGAGAGGAAGTATACCAAGAAGCTGAAAAAGAATGCCGTCGCCAGGAAGAAGGCGGAAAGGATCGAGGAGGTGAAAGGGCTGCGTCGCCTGAAGCCGGTGGCTGCCTTCTCCAAAGAGGCGGTGCTGGCCGCGGCTGAGCGCTACTCTCTCGCCGAGGGGGACCTGGTGCTGCTGGAGGACTCCAGCGGCGGGGGAAAGAGCACGGCAGAGCTCTTCCGGGAGAAGGGGGTTTCTGCCATAGTGGCAGAGGGGGAGATGGCACAGGCGTTACAGGAGTACTTCCTGGACCTGGGACTGCCGGTATTCACCTCTGCGGAGGTTGCGGTGCAGAGGATCGATGGCCTGCCCTTCATCCGGCCGGAGGAGCTGGAGGCGGCGCGGGAGAGGTGGGAGGTGCAGCAGAAGGCCCGGCAAGCTAGGCTGGAGGCGGAGCGTCTGGAGAGCTTATTCCAGGATTATAAGGTGGAGAGGATGAAGGAGGAGAAGAGGAAGAAGAAGATGAAGATGGCTGAGAAGATGGAGGAGGGATATGATTAATATTAATAATCGTCTTATCCCTCAGCGTACGGCACGACTATATGAATTAATCTGCACTCGTCGTGAGTGATCGTGTCGGCAAAGCCAACCGATGAATAGGTGGCTGACAGACGAAATTGTGCTTGTCTGTCTGGTAGAAATTACGCAGAACGAATTCAATAAACCAATGAGGTGTCAGTGGAGCCGAAACGGGAATGCGGCAACCTTTGATATCGCCCAATGTAAGGTGACAGTGAGGATGGTTAACGTCTTGAGCCGCGGCTTTATCGAAGTCGAATCGCAGCGGGAAAGGAATAATTCGCCTTGACACGATATCTTGGAATAGCTCGTCACGAAGATATCCCTCTGGATCTTCCTGAAATGGTCTGAGATTGGGGGATGGGTAATATGACAGGCGGTGTTTAACAAAGTCTTCCCCTTCGAAGCAATACATCATCTGAAGCAATCCACCGTCAATTAACTTAGCATTGTATGATCGTTTGTCGGATAGCTCCCTATGAATATCGGCATAGTCTATGTCGTCCATGACGATCTTCACATATTCGGCACCACCGAATGAAACGCCCATGAGCCCAGGCAGGGGCTCACACGTGACGGATGGAAAA
>JGI12104J13512_1001346_pt1 | contig 18453 bp, 17 predicted proteins | sample TerdegcTABiofilm_FD_13512 | JGI IMG/M metagenome (IMG submission 13512)
CAGAATATTTCGAGACGATAAACCATTCTCTCATTCTTACTCCTGACTTCTGGCTCCTGACTCCTGAGTAGTTACATTATTCTTTTCTGCTTTTCAATGTCTGTTTTTGGATTGATTGATTGTCATGCTTTTCATCTTTATTAAAAATCGTGCACTTATCATAGAGGCAAGTTGTTCCATAGAACAAACATTTTATTGTATCAATACAAGCTGCGTATTCGGCGTATTTACACTTTAAAAATTGCATTAGCCGCTCCTTTCCTTTGGTTGTTATTATTCATTTGGGCTGGATTTATTGAATGCTTACATGTTTTATTATGGCGCCGCCCGGGTAGTAAAGATCCAGCTAATCTCATCGTTGCTTGTTAAATAATCCCTGCTTTCCACACTACCCGGCGGGATAGTGACCGTGTAAACAGTGCTGTAGTTTAAGTCGCTGTATGGTGCTGTCAACTGATTATCCCTTATTTGACCGTATACGGTTCTGACAGTTCCGCTTTCAATCAACTGTATCGGTACATTTGCGGCATCACGTAAAGCCATATCGAATGTTACTGTGATGACTCCGCTGACCGGCGCGCTGCAGCTTAAATCATTAACCGGGGCCAGCACCAATGTTTGCCCGTTGATACTTTTATCCACCGGGACTATGTTGCCTGTAGCGTCTTTGATGATAATATCACTGTAGGCACTGCCTGCCTGCACGTTTTCGCTAAAGGTAACAGTAACTTTTTTACCGGATGGGACGCCGGTTGCATTATTTTCCAGATCAACCCCGGTAATTATTGGTGGTGCTGTGTCCTCCGGGTTATCAGACGCATCTCCACCTCCGCCGCGTTTGCCGTGGGTGTTGGAAGAACCGGGTTGGGCATTTATAACATCAGAAATTGCTCTGTTAAAAGCCTGGATTATTTCATCGGCCACCTGATTGGGCGGGTTTAAAAAATTAACTGACTGAACAACTTCTGATACTGCTGAAGAAGTTACCGGTAATACTTGCTCTGTGATTGGGACTGGTGGTGTGATTACCGGATATATATTTTCTATAGCATTAGCCTGCTCATAAACCCATTGTTCAGCTTTCAGCCAGACTGTCTGCTCATCTGCCGGCATACGGACAGGCAAAGCCGGTGGCGTGGCTGGAGAAGAAACGCTTGATGTTTGACCGGCAGGTATAGCTACTGTATGGCCTGCAGCGTTAAGGTAAACCAGACCGTCAACCACATTAGTTACTTGCTGGCCGGTACGCACTTCGTTCATCCACAGAGAGCCTTTAATCTCTGCAGTGCACCAGGGCATATTTATTATTACCCTGCTTCGTTCTTCGAAAATTTTTCTCCACCAGGGTGAACTTTCAGCGTCCCCACCCTGCTGAGCCGGTGGAGAATTTGTCGGTAGCGGCGCTGTAAAAGGACTATAATGACTGTAATAATAGGTGGCGGCAAGCATACCGAAAATTTTGCCTTTAGTAAGATCCGCTTCCAGACAGTCTACAACTGCTCCTTGGGAACCGTCCCGTAAGATAGTGGATTGGCCGAGGGTTTTTTTAATGATTAGTTCGGTATTTTCCTCCAGCCTTAGGCTGGAGCCGTCGGTGAACCTTAGCTCCGCCCGGCCGCCGGGACCGGTTTTAATTGTCGCGCCCTTCCCGCAAGTAGTATCGGCTGTGATCTCGCTAAACTCCCGGCCAGGTTCTCTTAACATGACTTCACCTGTTATCCGTGCCAGTGTGATTGACATCGGCACTTCTGCGCGCTCCGGGCTGATATTGAGCATAAATGCCAGCCCCCTGGTCACTTCAGTGCGTGTGGCGGGAATATCCGGTCCAAAGTAATTATTTGTCGACATGATAAGCAGCCCCGCGTCTAAAGCGGCAGCAACCTGGCGCCAGGCCCAGTGACTGGAGTTTACGTCCTGGATAGCGCCGGGGAGGGTGACGGCAGGCAAAGGCACTCGGGTTAAACGCAATAGCAAGGCAGCAGTTTCAGCACGTGTTACAGGATCTTCGGGTCTAAATAAACCGTCAGGTTCCCCTTTGACCAAGCCGGCTTCGACGGCTGCCTCGATCATATCATATGCCCAGTGCTGCTGTTCCACGTCTTTAAAAGTAGGGGTAGCCGGCCTTTGCCCGGGTAGTTCGCCGGCTCTTACCAACAGGGTGGCCATCTCCGCTCTGCTGATGGGATCGCCCGGGTGGAAGCTGCCGTCCGGATAACCTACAAGAAGGTTTTTTTCTGCCAGATATTTGACAAAAGGGTAAACTTGTTCGTCTGGTTGTATGTCATAGAATACCGTTTGGGCCGCGAAAGAACAGCGCTGGATTTGTGGGTAAAAAACAACAGGTAGAGCCAGGACGGCAGTAAACAAGCATACTATCGTAATTCTGGCTACTATTTTGCTTCTATTATACAATATCAATTCCCTCACAGTCCTCTCTGTTTATACAAAGCGGTATTTCATAGTTACTCTGTTGTAAAAGTAAAGATATAATCCTCCGCCAAAACATTGCCGGCAGCGTCATTAACCGCGCCGGCAGGGACGAATACGGAAAATATCCCGGAGCCGGAAGGTGTTTTGCTTATGACCTGCGGTTTTGGCGGGTTAAGAATCGGTTGTGGCGGGGTATTATCCGGTGCCGCCTCGGTGGAAAAGGCAAATGCATACCCTTCTACCGGGGTATTGCCTGCTGCGCTTTTTACCGCTCCGGCCGGGATGCAGACCACGTAAGTTGAGTTATAATCAAGAGCACCTGCTGGGCAGATGGTAAGTACATTGCTGTTGACGCTGCAGGTGAAATTAACCACCTGTTTATCGTTTCTTAAAATAACACCGCTTAGGTTGTCGCCTTTCTGTATGTTTTCACTGAAGGTGATATTTATAATTTTGTCAATAGCGACAGATGTGGCTCCATCGGCCGGATCGCTGTTACAAATTCTTGGGGGGTTGCCTGCTTGTTCGTTGTCTAAAATTGTGAGCACTGCCGTGTTTGTGGCGCCGATAGTAGCGCCGCCCGTAGGATTGCTTAAGGAGAGAAGCACTGTCTCGTCGCCCTCGAATAAAGTGTCGTCCATAATCGGAAAGCTGAAAGTCTGGCTGGTTACCCCGTTGCTGAATGTAAGTGTTCCCGAGACTGCAGTGTAGTCCAGACCTACTGTGGCGGTACCATTGGCGGTTGAATAGAGGGCAGTCACCATTCCGTCGCTGCCACCCGAACGGGTGACCGTGATTGAAGCGCTATTCTCACTTTCAGCTACTGTATACGTGGCCGCGCTAAATTGTATCCATCCCGGTTGGGCTGGATAATTACCCGGGTTGGTTGGTGACGGATCGTTGTCTGTAATAGTCAGCACCGCTATGTTTGGGTTACCGATTGTGACGCCGCCTGTTGGGTTGCTTAAGGAGAGAAGCACTGTCTCGTTGCTCTCGAATAAAGTGTCTTCCACAATCGGAACGTTGAAAGTCTGGCTGGTTACCCCGTTGCCGAAAGTAAGGGTCCCATTGGTAATTGTGTAATCAGATCCCGCAGTGGCGGTACCGTTGGCGGTTGAATAGAGGACGGTCACAACTCCGTCACTGCCGTCTGTGCGGGAAACAATGATTATAATGCCACCGTCGTTTTCACTCGCGGTATAAGTGGGTGCGCTGAACTGGATTTGGCCGGGCTGGGCTGGATCGTTGTCGACGATAGTCAGCACCGCCGTGTTTAGGGCATCCAGTGTGGCGCCTCCCGTTGGGTCGCTCAAAGAGAGATGTACAGTTTCGTCGCCTTCGTATAAAGTATCGTCTGTGATCGGGATGCTAAAAGTCTGGTTGATTACACCGTTATCGAATGTTAGTATTTCTGTGGTGGTGGTGTAATCGGACTCTGCAGCGGCAGTGCCGTTACTGGTGGTGCAGGTTACATCTACCGTTCCGTAGCAGCCGTGTGTACGAGTGACAGTGACCGTAGCACTACCGCAGTTTTCATTCACGGAGTAGGCAGCGGTGCTGAATTGCAGCCGGCCTGGCTCACTGATCGAGCAGGGAAGGTAATCAGCATAATCAATATTGTCGCTGATGTTATCACCGGTGCCTGAGTCATTGGTTGCGGAATGGTAAGGGCCGGAGGAACTCCCCCACCAATTACATTGAGCGTTGACCGTCAGCATTGAAGATGTGTTTTGCACACCGTAATTCGTATTACTAAAAATATCATTACCGCCGGCAATGGAGCCACCAATAACGGGGTTTGCGGAATTTTCACAAAAAACGCCTGTATCGTTACTGTAAATCTTGTTGTTGTAAATGTTTGGGGATGTGGAGGCACCTGTCAGGTAGATGCCGCAACTTGTATTGGAGGATATTGTGTTTCCCTGAACCAACGGGCTGCTGTTGGAGATATGAATTCCATTAATGCCGCTCTGGCTGATCACGTTGCTGCTCAAAGTAACAGTTGTGTTGCAAAAATTTAAAAATACTCCGTATTGCCCATTGGACGTAATAGTATTGTTGCTTACCATTTGGGCATTTGTAGTTGCACCGAGAGTCAGGCCATTACTGCTGCTGTTGCTTAAATTGGAGTTGGTCAGGGTAAGACTTCCGGCACCGGTCTTATATAAGTTGCCATAACCGCTGGCTCCCCCGTACTGCACTACACAGTAATCTATTGCCGCAGTACCGTTATTGCTGATGACAATTCCCCGCCACCAGCCGGCGTCCGGGTTCGTTGCCGTTCCATCACCGTTAGTGTCGCCGCCAACCGAATCATCACGGTAATCGGTAAAATAGATCTGGTTGTCCGGGGTACCCTGTGCATTTAAAGTTCCCTTGACGGAAAGCTCAGTGTTCTCTAAAAACTTCACCACAACACCCGGTTCAATCGTCAGGGTCACTCCCGGGCTGACGGTAACAGAACTCACCACCCGGTAGGGGCTCCCTGCCTGGGTCCAGTTGGTGCTGGACGAAATGATTCCGCTAACAACGGTTGCGGCACTGGCAGATATATTAAATACGAGTTGAAAAGCTATAAGAAAAACAGTAAGTATAAATATTTTTCTTAGCATACAACAATTATCTCCCAAGGGATAATATTCTATTTTTCTACAAATAATTCTCAACTTGCTACAATATTCCTGCTTTTTAATTAAAATTTTATAAAAAAAAAACAAGTTATTTGATTTTGCAGATTAATATTTTAATGTTACTGACAAAATTGATTATTAAGGCTATTAGAATTACCATCGCCAGAGAAATAATGAAAATACAGAATAGTTTAAGGTTAAACAAGGTTATACTTAAGTTTTGCCACTTTACAGTGGCGGCCATTGCTGTAGCGGCCGGCTCCAACGGGCCGCACCATTTGAAAATAATGTAGCTGTATAGGCCGGCGAGAATGCAGTGAGCAACGCGGGTAATAATGAAGGGAAGCATCCGAATATCGGTTTCGCTGATCATGCTGGCCGCCTGGGCGTGTACGGACAGGCCGCTCCAGGCCAGGATCATTCCCACGGCGACCACCTGTTGGATCAGCGGGGCCGTTGTTTCACTAGCCAGTTTTGAGCCGATGGTCATTTCAAAAAAACCGCTGGCCAGGGCGGGGAGGATCTCCGGGGAGAAACCGAGCGGGAGGAGAAAGACACCTAAGCAGTTGGCCAGACTTTTAATGAAGCCGGCTGCGGTCAGCATTTTGATGATTACGGCAAAAAGGATAATGAAACCGCCGATGTTAAGCAGGTTTGTAACGGCGTTGCGCACTGCGTCCCCCATGATTTTACCGAGCGGGCGTTTATCTTGCCGCTGCACCTGAAGCATCTGCCGGAAAGCCTGGCCTACCAGTACCCTGCTTTTAGCCGGTGGTTCGGGTATGCGTTCAGCATCGTTGCGCGCGTAGAAGCGCAGGGCAAAGCCCAAGGTAATGTTGGACAGGTAGTGCGCCCCGGCGATAATCCAGCCGAGTGAAGGGTTGTTGAACATGCCCACCGCGACAGCGACGAGCATGAAGAGCGGGGAGGAATTGTTGGTAAAGGACATCAACCGCTCAGCCTCAACCCGGGTGCAGAGTCCTTGTGAGCGGAGCCTGGCGGTAATCATGGAGCCAATTGGGTAGCCGCTGCTGAAGCCGACGGCCATAACAAAAGAACCAGCGCCCGGCACGTTGAAAAGCGGGCGCATCACCGGCTCCAGCAGTACTCCCATGAAATGGACCACGCCGAAATTCATCAGGAGCTCGGAGGCGATGAAAAAAGGTAATAGCGCCGGGAAGACGATGTTCCACCAGGCTTTTAAGCCCGTTATGGCGCCGTCAAATACTGTTTTCGGGCTGATCATCATACCGGCGACAAAAGCCAGGGCGCAGACTGTCCAGAAAAGGCGTGTGAGATCCGCGCGGCGGCCTATCATAGCGCCGGCAACTTTTCTTCGCAGACGGAACAGAATATAGATAAAAAAAACGATTAATATGACAATTGCGACCGTCATACTGATCACCCCGTTCATTAAATATATATTACTATTCGGTATTCTGAATTCAGACGCCCATGAAGCTTCGCTTCACCATCAGATAGATGAAAATGGTAAAGATTTATTTTCAGGGCAGAACATTTGCAGACGATACAACCATTATCTCATTCTGACTACTGGCTACTGACTACTGACTACTGTGTAGTTACAAATATATATTGGTTAAAAGAGTTGTTTTAGAAGCCTGGGAAACTGGTTTGCCGTCAGGCAGGAAAAATCTTGACAAAACCGCGGCATCTTATATATAATTCTTCATGTTGAATATGGGGTGGGACTCTATGCTGCAACTGGATATAAGCATGCTGAAAAGGGCGCCGGGGGATTTTAGCCGTTTTGATTTGTCAGCGGAATTGCCTGAGCTTGAACTGCAAGGGGAGTTTTTGAGTTTCCCCGGTCCGGTAAGAGCTAATCTGGTTGTTAGTAACACCGGCTCAACGATAGTGGTGGAGGGAGAGGTATCCGGCAGGATCAGGCTTAATTGCGTCCGTTGTCTGGAACCTTTCGATTACTTTTTCGAAGTTCCTGTAAAGGAGACATACGCCCAGGCAGCGCAAGACAGCGGGGATGAGGTTGTGCCTTTCAGTGGTGATATTCTTGATATCACTCCTGAAGTGTTAAAGGGTATTATTCTTTCACTGCCGATGAAAGCTGTATGTCGCGAGGACTGCCGGGGGCTGTGTTCGAAATGCGGGTGCAACTTGAATAAAGACCGGTGCGATTGCTCAAACGGGGAAATCGACCCGCGCTTAAGTGTTTTGAAGGAACTGTTAAAGAAAAACAACTGAACAGGGATGAAAACGACTTGTACATGTTTTTGTAAAATGTGAGAAAGGATAAGGTGTTTTAACAATGGGAGTACCAAAAAGAAAATCTTCGAAACAACGCGGGAGACAAAGGCGCGCAGCCAATATGAAACTGGAGACACCGGCACTGGTAAATTGTCCGCAGTGTCGCGCCATGATCATGCCTCATCATTTGTGCCCGGAATGCGGGTATTATAAAGCCAGAAAAGTTGTAGCGACAAAATAAGTCAAAAAATAAGTTATTATTAAATAAGCTTGAGGGAGCAAAACCTTGGGCTTATTTTTTTCCATTTGCTTGCCAATCAACATTTTGTACATTATACTATTTTTAGCACCTGGTACTAATATATCATCCGTTGAGGGTGTGTCGGTTGTGTCTCGGGAAAGTGCAAGTAAAATTGAAAGACTGCGGCGTCTTGCCAGGTATCTGGATAGAGACCCATTCTTGACCGATGAAGACCTGGCCCAAATTTTCAAGGTCAGCGTTCAGACAATTAGATTGGACAGAACGGTTTTAAAAATACCGGAGCACAGGCAAAGATTAAAAAATGTAGCCATGGGAATGGGAACCCTGCTAAGAACACTTTCTGGAGGGGAAGTAGTGGGGGACCTGCTGGATTTGGAGGTTGGCCATAACGGGACGTCAATCCTGTATGTTACCCCTGAAATGACGCTCAGTAAAACAGGTGTTCTGAGGGGGCATCATCTTTTTGCGCAGGCCAACTCGCTGGCCGTCGCGGTGATCAATGCTGAAGCGGCTTTAACAGGTATGGCCAGGGTTAGTTTTAAACAGCCGGTTTGCTGTGGTGAAAAAGTGCTTGCTACAGCGGTTATAAAATCTAAAAACGGAAATAAATACATGGTAAAAGTTACCTCCTATGTGAAGGGAGGAGTTGTGTTTCAGGGCAAATTTATTGTATTCGCGATATCGGAGGAGGTACCGCAGTGAGAATCGCTGTGGATGCTATGGGCGGTGATCATGCCCCGAGGGAAATCGTCAGAGGCGCTCTCCAGGCTGTTGCAGAGTATAGGGTGGAAGTGATCCTGGTGGGCGACGAAAAACGGGTACTCCCTGAACTGGGAGACCGCGCAGCCAGCGGTCCGGTAAGGGTTGTCCATGCCCCTGAAGTTATCGAAATGAGGGACCACCCGGCTGTAGCCGTGCGGCGAAAAAAAAACTCATCAATTGTCAAGGCGACCCAACTGGTCAAGGAGGGTGAGGCTGATGCCGTCGTATCAGCGGGGAGCACCGGCGCTTCCATGGCATCAGCTTTGCTTAGCCTGGGCAGGATCAAAGGTATTGACCGTCCGGCCATAGCTGTCGTGCTGCCAGGCGGGAACGGTTACACCTTACTCCTGGACATCGGAGCCAACGTGGACTGTAAGCCGCATAATCTGTTTCAGTTTGGCATGATGGGTCACCTGTATGCAAAAAAGATTCTTGGTGTTGCCAATCCTAAAGTCGGTCTGTTAAGCAATGGAGAGGAAGAAACAAAGGGGAACGAAGTCACACTGGCCGCGTTTCCGCTTTTACAAAAAGCCGGCATCAATTTTATCGGTAATGTGGAAGGCAGGGACATTTTTCAGGGTGTGGCGGATGTGCTGGTTTGCGACGGTTTTGTTGGAAATATTGTCTTAAAGGCTGGAGAGGGACTGGCTGAAGCTCTCTTCAAAATTATGAAAGAAGAAATAGCTAAAAGTATAATGGCAAAAATAGGTATTGTGATGGCCGGCGCCGCATTAAAAGGTTTTCAAAGGCAGATTGAATATACCGAATACGGCGGTGCTCCTTTATTAGGGGTTAACGGGGTATCGGTTATCTGCCACGGCAGGTCCACGGCCAAGGCGATAAAAAATGCGATCAGGGTGGCTAAAGAATCAGTTGATAATTATTTAGTAGATGCTATCAGGGATAGTATTACGATTGCTGAAAAGAAAGAGGTTGATTGCGCTAATGCACAGGGAAGTGGTTAACGCCGGGATTTTGGGGATAGGGGCTTGTATGCCGGAACGAATTCTTACCAATGCTGAATTGGAGCAAATGGTGGATACCAGCGACGAATGGATTCGTTCCAGGACCGGAATAACCGAAAGACGGATCGCCGGTCAGGATCAGGCCACCTCAGACCTGGCTTCCATTGCTGCCGAGCGGGCGCTGGCTGATGCCGGAACAGCGCCCGGGGAAGTTGATCTGGTTATAGTCGCCACAAATACTCCGGATATGTTCTTCCCCGCTACCGCCTGCCTGGTGCAGGACCGGATCGGGGTTAAAAAAAAAGCCGGAGCCTTTGACCTTGCGGCCGGATGCACCGGATTTGTTCATGCGCTTGCTGTCGGTAGCCAGTTCATCGCCGCCGGCACCTGCCGGAAGGTACTGGTGATTGGCGCCGAAACTATGTCCAGGGTAATTAACTGGGAAGACCGGAGCACCTGTGTGCTTTTTGGTGACGGCGCCGGGGCGGTGGTTTTAGGACCGGTGCCGGCCGGCAGCGGTATTTTAGCATTTAAGCTTTATTCCGACGGTTCCGGGGGACCTCACCTGCTAATCCCTGCGGGGGGTTCCAGGCGTCCGGCCAGCAGGGAGACGTTGGACAGCAAGCTTCATTATTTACAGATGAACGGCCGGGAAGTTTTTAAATTCGCAGTCAGAGTTATGGGGGAGGCTGCAGAAGAAGTAATTGCTGAAGCCGGGCTTGAAAAATCGGATATTGACTTTTTTATTCCCCATCAGGCGAATATCCGGATCATTGAACCCGCAGCCAAGAGGCTTGGCGTATCTATGGAAAAAGTATTGGTCAACGTGGATCGATATGGTAATACTTCAACAGCCTCAATTCCGCTGGCTCTGGAAGAATCTGTGCGCGGCGGCAGGATCAATAGCGGCGACCATGTTGTGATGGTTGGTTTCGGCGCCGGGTTGACTTGGGGAGCAGTAGTAGTAAAATGGTAGTACTTTCCTCATTAGGTTATTTGTGTTATATTGTTTTTGTAGTTATTGAAAATTTAAGTACAGGGGGCGGGGGGTATTGTTCCGTACCGCATTATGTGACTTGTTAGATATTGAATATCCTATTCTTCAGGGCGGTATGGCCTGGGTGTCCACTGCTGAATTAGCAGTTGCGGTTTCCGAAGCGGGTGGGCTCGGCATCATCGGATCAGGCACTATGCCGGCTGATTGGCTTAGGAAGCAAATTCGCCTGGCCAGGCAATTGACAAATAAACCTTTCGGTGTCAATGTGATGCTGCTTTCACCCAATTTAGACGGGATTATGAACTTGCTCATGGAAGAGCCTGTGGCGGTGATCACCACCGGAGCGGGGAATCCCGGCAAGTATGTGCCGGCTTTGCGGGAGGTGGGAACAAAAGTAATTCCGGTAGTATCCTCGGTGGCGCTGGCGAAAAGGCTCGCCCGTACCGGTGTTGACGCCCTGATTGCCGAAGGTATGGAATCAGGGGGACATATCGGAGAGATAACCACCATGGCCATGGTTCCCCAGGTAGTGGATGTCGTTGATATCCCGGTAATAGCGGCCGGTGGTATTTTTGACGGCCGGGGATTAGTGGCCGCGTTAGCGCTGGGAGCAGTGGGAGTACAGATGGGTACCCGCTTTATGTGTGCCAGTGAATGTACGATTCACCCAAAAGTAAAAGAAGCGATAATTAATGCTAGAGATCGCGATACTACGATCACTGGCGCTTCAATTGGACACCCGGTACGATCTTTGGGTAACAAGCTGACCAGGAAATACAAGGAGATGGAAAAAAAAGGCGTACCGGCGGATGAGCTTGAAAAGTTGGGCGTGGGCAGTCTTAAGGCGGCCATGGTCGAGGGGGATATCGAAAACGGTACGGTCATGGCCGGACAAGTTTGCGCTATGGCCAACAAAATTCAAACTGCCCGGGAAATTATTATGGAGATAATGGAAGACGCTGAACGGGTTATTAGCAACATTAGCAAGCTGGTGGTGAAAAAACCGTGAAATTTGCTTTTGTCTTTCCGGGCCAGGGATCTCAATATGTAGGAATGGGACGGGAATTCTATGAAAACTATCCGGAAGCGCGCGCCGTTTTCGAAAAGGCTGATCAGGCTATGGGATTTTCCATTTCCGACATGTGTTTTACCGGCCCCGTGGAAGAATTAAACAAAACAGTCAACACCCAGCCTGCGGTCCTGACTGTAAGTGTAGCCTGCCTGGAAGTTTTGAGGCGGGCGGGCGGGCCGGTTCCTACAGCTGTGGCCGGGCACAGTCTGGGCGAATACAGCGCCCTGGTGGCCGCAGGCTCGCTTTCTTTTGAAGATGCTGTGCGGCTGGTTCGGAAGCGCGGTCAGTACATGCAGGAAGCTGTTCCCATTGGTGAGGGGGGAATGGCCGCTGTTATGGGACTGTCCGGCGAAGAGGTCCGGGAAGTATGCCGGAAAGCGTCGGACTCCGGGATTATTGAGGCGGTTAATCTCAATTGCCCGGGCCAGGTGGTTGTGGCAGGGGATAATGCCGGATTAAAGGCCGCCGGACTACTGGCAAAAGAAGCCGGCGCCAAGCGCTTTATTCCCTTGCCGGTTAGCGCCCCCTTTCATTCCAGTATGATGATGCCGGCCGGTGAAAGACTGGCCGTAGACCTGGACGAGATAACTGTTGCCGATCCGGGTGTGCCGGTGGTGGCAAATGTTACCGCGGATTTTGTCCGTACCGGGCCGGAGGTAAGGGTTTTATTAGTTCGCCAGGTTTATAGCCCGGTACGCTGGGAAGAAAGCATACGCCTGCTTGTTTCTACCGGAGTGACGACCATTATCGAAATTGGACCAGGTAAGGTCCTTAGCGGTCTGGTTAAGAAAATCAGCCGGGAATTGAAGGTATGCAATATTGAAGACCCGGCTTCTTTGGAAAAAGCCCTTGCACTTGTCGGGGAGGTTGGCTAAAATGGTTCTTAACGGCAGAACTGCCATTGTCACCGGAGCTTCCCGGGGGATTGGACGCGCTATCGCCCTCAATCTTGCAAAAAAAGGGGCGGCGGTGTTGGTGAATTATGCAGGCAGGGCCGACGCGGCGGCGGAAGTGGCGGATGCCATCAGGGGCGCCGGCGGGCGGGCGCTGGTTTACGGGGCCGACGTATCCATTCCTGAGGAAGTGGATGCTATGGTGAAAGCAGCACTGGCTGAATTCGGAAAAGTGGATATTTTGGTTAATAACGCGGGCATAACCAGGGACAATCTTATTTTTCGCATGAAAGACGCAGATTGGGACGCTGTTCTCGGGGCGAACCTCAAGGGAGCTTTTAACTGTATCAAGTTTGCTGCCAGAGGTATGTTCAAGAATCACTACGGGCGCATCATAAATATCAGTTCGGTGGTCGGTCTGACCGGAAACAGCGGCCAGGCTAATTACAGCGCGGCTAAAGCCGGCCTGATCGGCCTGACGAAAGCCATGGCCAAGGAACTTGGCTCCCGTAATATAACTGTTAACGCCATAGCGCCGGGTTATATCGACACGGAAATGACCGCCGGCTTGGAAGAAAGTGTTAAAGGAAAGATGCTGGAACAGATTCCTTTAAAAAGGTTCGGTTATCCGGAAGAAGTGGCTGAGTTGGTGGCGTTTCTGGCTTCAGATGTGGCCGGTTACATTACCGGGCAGACCATAAATGTAGATGGTGGAATGGTATGCATGTAATAATCTGATCTGGTTAAAGTACCGAAAGGGGGTGAATGTTCATCATGTCGGTAGCTGAAAAGGTTAAAGCCATTATTGTTGATCAATTGGGTGTGGAAGAAGATGAAGTTACAATGGAGGCGTCCTTTGTCGATAACCTGGGAGCTGACTCTTTAGATATTGTGGAATTGGTTATGGCTCTTGAAGAAGAATTTGATCTGGAAATCCCCGATGAAGACGCAGAAAAAATACGTACTGTAGGCGAGGCCATAAAATATATCCAGGATCGCCAATAATTTTTGCGTAAGACTGTAAGTCCCGGGGGTAACCACGGGACTTTTTTGAAGAGGAGGAATCTATTTTGCGTAAGCGGGTTGTGATTACCGGCTTGGGGATCATCTCTCCGGTTGGTACGGGGCTGGAGCAGTTTTGGTCCTCTATTACCGGCGGGATTTCCGGGATCAGGCAGGTGACCAGGTTTGACACGACCGGTTTCAACACTAAAATTGCGGGTGAGGCTGCCGATTTTGATTACACTAAGTACCTGGATAAGAAAGAAGCCCGACGCATGGACCGTTTTACCCAGTTTACGGTGGCGGGCGCTGGCCTGGCATTGGAAGATGCGGCTATCGACCTGAAAAAGGAAAACCGGGACAGGATCGGTGTTATCATCGGAACAGGGATCGGCGGTATCGAAACGCTGGAAGAACAGGCAAAAGTGCTGGCTGAGAAAGGACCCGGGCGGGTTAGCCCCTTTTTTGTACCGATGATTATTGCAAATATGGGAGCCGCGCAGACGGCCATCAGCTACCATTTGCACGGTCCCAACATCACCAGTGTATCAGCGTGCGCCTCCAGCTCCAACGCGCTGGGAGACGCTTTTAAAATGCTTCAGTGGGGCCACGCCGACGTAATGATATCCGGGGGGGCCGAAGCCCCCATCACTCCTTTGGCCATGGCCGGTTTTTGTTCGATGAAGGCAATGTCGACCAACAACTATGAGCCGGAAAAAGCCAGCAGGCCTTTCGATGCAAAAAGAGATGGCTTTGTCGCAAGCGAAGGCGCGGCAATCCTGGTGCTGGAAACGCTTGACCACGCTTTGGGTAGGGGCGCTAAAATTTATGCTGAATTAGCCGGATACGGAAGCACCTGCGATGCTTATCATATAACAGCTCCTGACCCGGAAGGGCGCGGGGCGGCCAATTCGATGCTGGAGGCGATTAAGGACGCTGGAATTAGGCCGGAAGAGGTAGACTACATCAACGCTCACGCAACATCTACCCCCCTTGGAGATAAGGCTGAAGTGATAGCAATTAAAAGCGTATTCGGGGAACATGCCCGGAAACTGGCCGTCAGTTCAACGAAGTCGATGACCGGCCACTTGCTGGGCGCGGCTGGAGGTCTGGAAGCAGCAGTATGTATTTTGGCGGTTAACCGCGGGGTTATCCCGCCAACAATCAATTATGAGTACCCCGATGCCGACTGTGACCTGGACTTTGTTCCCAATGTAGCCAGGCAGGCTGAAGTAAACGTGGCTTTATCAAATTCTTTCGGGTTTGGCGGGCATAATGCCACACTGATTTTCAAGCGATATTGCTAAACTTAAACCTATCAGGTTTAGAGGTGATACCGGTGTCTAAAAAGAAAGACTGCCGGTCCCAGTTAAAAAATCGGCTTGGAGTGGACTGGCGGGACGACAACTTGCTGTCGGTAGCCCTGACACACAGCTCATTTACCTACGAAAACCGCCATGCCGGGGCGGAAAACAACCAGCGCCTGGAGTTTCTGGGCGATGCCGTGCTTGAACTGGCTGTCAGTGATTATTTATACCGGAATAATCCGGAGAGGGATGAAGGAGAACTAACCAAGTTGCGGGCGGCGATAGTATGCGAGCCTTCCCTCGCGAGGGTTGCCGGCGATCTGGAGTTGGGTCTTTGTCTCAGTATGGGCAGGGGGGAGGAGCGGTCCGGGGGCAGGGAGCGCCCGTCAATATTAGCTGACGCTTTTGAGGCGCTGTTAGGGGCGGTTTATCTTGACCAGGGTCCGGACCGGGCCGCTGAGATTGCCATCCGTTGTTTGGCGCCGGTAATTAACGATGTTATGGAAGGGCGGCTGGAGCGGGACTATAAGACCGAACTCCAGGAACTGGTTCAACAACGCAGCGGAGAAACAGTCCAATATGTTATTTTAAAAGAAGATGGCCCAGATCACGATAAAACCTTTACCGCGGGTGTGCTCTACCGGGGGCAGGTGTCCGGCACGGGCACCGGCCGCTCGAAAAAAGACGCGGAACAACAGGCGGCTAAATGGGCTCTGGCTAAAATTAGCAAGTAATTATCTGTACTTTATATAAACGGGAGGGCAAAAATAAATCAATGGGGTTTTTTAACCGGTTAAAAGAAAGCCTTACTAAAACCCGTCAGGGTTTTGTTGAAAAAATAGACAGCCTGGTGCACCGTCACAAAGCCATCAGTGAGGATCTTTTCGATGAGCTGGAAGAATTGTTGATCCAGGCTGATGTCGGGGTGAATACCGCCCTTGACCTGGTGGAGGGGGTGCGGCGCGCGGCCAGGGAGCGGCGGCTGGAAGACGCCGGGCAGCTCAAACAAGTTTTGAAAGATCAGATAAGCGGGATGCTGGACAAGGGCAGTTCAGCGATAAATTACCGCGACGGCGCTCCGACCGTGATCGTTATAGTGGGTGTCAACGGAGTAGGCAAGACCACTACTATCGGAAAGCTGGCGTATTTGTGCAAATCTGAAGGGAAGAAAGTTATTCTGGGTGCCGCGGACACTTTTCGCGCCGCTGCTATAGACCAGTTGGAAGTCTGGGCCAACCGTGTCGGAGTGGATTTAATCAAGCACCAGGAAGGGGCCGATCCCGCCGCTGTTGCCTTCGATTCCTTACAGGCCGCGAAGGCGCGCCGGGGGGACGTTTTGATTATTGATACAGCCGGCAGGCTGCAAACAAAAAGCAATTTAATGGAAGAGTTGAAAAAAATAAACCGGGTGCTGGACCGTGAAATGCCTGGGGCGCCCGATGAAGTGATCCTGGTATTGGACGCCACTACCGGCCAGAACGCTATTAACCAGGCCAGACAATTTAGCGATGCGGTCGGCATAACCGGGATAGCCCTGACCAAACTGGACGGGAGCGCCAAGGGTGGTGTGGTGATAGCTGTGAACCAGGCCTTGAACATCCCCGTGAAACTAATCGGCATCGGTGAAGGCGTCGAGGATCTGAGGCCGTTTGATGCCGGAGAATTTGTAGAAGCATTGTTTTCTTCCTGACCTCGAACAATCTTAAACAGCCTGAACAAGTGGTAACGAGAGAGAGCTTGCATTTATAATTGCACTCTCTTTTTTGTTTTTTACAAGATTTTTATGGATAATTTTCTTCTCTGGGGTGGAATGCCTTATTCAAAGGATACTGTCAATTCATGTCGAATTTATAAAATCAAGAAGCTGTCTTATGGACGGATAATAAAACACTAATCCGTTAATCATAGTAATATCTCAAGCATACTCGGAGGGTTAGGCGATGAAAGTACTGTTAAAAGAATTATTGAATAAAAGGATTCTCCTGGTTGTTTTGGTTTTATTCTTGTTGGGAATATCCGGTTGTACATTGAAGGAACGTGTTTTTACAGACCGGCAGAATGGCGCTGCCGGGGTGACCCCTTCTGAGACCCGTAGCGAACCGGCATTGCCTGAAAGCAAAGCCGAAACACAAGCGGCGGCATCCGGCAAAGATGAAGCAAATGCGGGTTCTTCAAAAACGTCCACTTCGGCGGCCGAACCGCTGGCTACCGCTAACAGCCAGTTATCCAACACCAAGTACGGTTGGGGCTTGGTGCGGAACAATAAACATCTCCAGCCGGAAATGCCCGCGTCAATCAATGACAGGCTTAGCCGGTACGGCGCGTATTGGATTGGCGACCCGGCGGAAAAGGTTGTTTACCTGACATTTGACAACGGTTATGAAAACGGCTATACCGCCAAAATTTTGGATGCGCTCAAAGCCAATGACGTCAAGGTGGCCTTTTTTGTCACCGGACACTATCTCAATGACCAGCCCGAACTGATTAAACGCATGGTGAACGAGGGGCATATTGTATGCAATCATACGGACACCCACCCCAGCCTGCCTGACATATCTGATGAGCAGATTATTAAGGAAATTCAAACAGTTGAGCAGGATTTTGAAAAAATAACCGGCCAAAAAGGAATGAAATACCTGCGTCCGCCACAGGGCGAATACAGCGAGCGCACCCTGGCAGTGACCAGGGAATTAGGTTATCATAATATTTTTTGGAGCCTGGCGCTGAAAGACTGGGTGCCGATGCCGGGCGGTCCGCAGGAGGCTTACCAGTCAGTAATGGATAACCTGCACAATGGCGCTTTGATCCTGTTGCATGCGGTTTCCAAGGACAATACAGAGGTAATGGATCGTATATTAAAAGATACGAAGGCGCAGGGTTATACTTTTAAGACACTGGATGACCTTGTTAAGCGTTAATTCAAAAGTTGCAAATGGACTATAAAGCAATTGAACATAGAAAAAGGGTGTGGCGCTGGTTTTAAGTAAACGCCCACCCTTTTAACTGAAACGGATTTTTTTATACAGGTCGTTTGTTTCCGCAGCCGGCATCATACCATATTCTTTTGCCAAGGCCGCTGCCAGTCTCTTGTACAGAGATAAAGCTTGTTGTTTTTGCCCCCTCTGCCACAGTAATTCCATTGCCGTTCTACTTACCGGTTCGTCTACCGGCTCCAAGACCAGATATCGGTTGCAGGCTTGTAAGGCGTGGACTGTCTTGCCATGCCGCCGGTAGAATTCAATCAGCTTTAACAGGACCTGTAGACAGAGATGGCGTAACAGCGCCCGGAGGATGGCTGTCCAATCGTCGTAAAGATTGTCCGGCAGGAAATCTCCCTGGTATAGCTCGGCAGCCTGTTCCAAAAGGTCTGCCATAACCGGGCTGTCTATAACGGTGTTTTCCAGGGTGCTTTGAGCAATTTCGGTAAACAACTCGTAATCGGTATATATTTCTAATTCCGGGTTCAAGTAAATCATCCCGCGCCTGAGGATTACGCTTTCGCTACCGTAACCATTAATCCCGAAGGCTTTGCGCACGTGGGTTAAAGCCATCCGCAGGCTGGCGTCAGTTTACATGGAGAACCGGCGTCCCGGTTTCCATTACCATATTATGTATTAGTATAGCGATACCATTTCGTACATTTTCGTCCGGATATATCAACAAGTTGCCGGCCTCTTTACAGGTGCGTTGTGGAAACCAGCGCCGGAGGATGCGGGCCGCCCGCAGGTATCTGTCGGCCGTGACGTCATCACCCTGTATGAGATGCAGCCGTGCCAGGAAAACTGGACACCGGCCAGTACCTGCCCAAAACGGGTGAATTCAGTCAAGTATAGGAGTAAAAATTGTCTAAAAACTTCATACGGCTTTTTTAACAGGATAATTTTCGCTTCGCAAGATCTATAAACAA
>JGI12104J13512_1001347_pt1 | contig 18434 bp, 16 predicted proteins | sample TerdegcTABiofilm_FD_13512 | JGI IMG/M metagenome (IMG submission 13512)
GACATGGTATCTTATTTTTGGCAAAGCATACCCCTCCCTCCTGGGAAGAGTATACCACGAAAATGAGTTTTGTTATAGTTTAAGATTTAACAAATTACTAGGTGGTACTATAAATTCGAATGAACTTCATTTCTTTTCAAAACGTAGATTAAGTAAAGGGAATTCTACTGGGTACCGAAACCTCAATGGTTATCAATAAAAATAACTTGGATATATTACCAAGTTATTTTAAAAAGCTCCTTTTTTCTTCCGTTTTCTCTTCTTCTTTTTTTCAAGCATGATTGGTTTAGTTATTAGTGAATTAAGTGGTGCCCGAGACCGGAATCGAACCGGTACGAGCCGCGAAGCTCGCAGGATTTTAAGTCCTGTGCGTCTGCCAGTTCCGCCACTCGGGCATATAGCGTTAATTTCGCACAGTCATTTTAGCACATCCAAAATTAAGTTGTCAACTGCTCGGGCACCATGCCTGTGCTTGAGCATCAGGTCACTCTATTAAATGAGGGGTGTATCATTGATACAAGAAAGCAAAAGAAGGAGTAAATGGTTGTCTGTAGAATCATGATTAGATATAGAAAGGCTAGGGGGTGGGGTAATTTGGATAGCCTGGAGAAACTCAAAGTGCCGGTTGATAAGCTAAGGCGAGTTTGTAGCCGGGAAGAGTTTGATTTTTGTAAAACAACCGCCGATGTTTCGCCGCTTGATGGATTCATCGTTCAGGAACGCGCGGTAAGGGCTATGCAATTTGGCTTGGCCATGAGTGCCTCGGGTTATAATATTTTTGTTGTCGGACCTCCGGGTACAGGTAAAAGTACATACACTCAGGCTGTTGTGTCTCAGGTGGCTGCGGGTAAAACCGCGCCGGACGATTGGTGCTATATATGCAACTTCGCTGATCAGGACCGCCCTCTGGCTGTTTCATTGCCTGCCGGAGAGGGCTATGGGTTTCAGAAAGACATGGAAGAATTGCTGTCTGATTTGCGGATTGCCATACCGAAGGCTTTTGAAGAAGGTGATTATGAGCAACAAAAAAGTTTAATTATACAGTCTGTTCAGCAACAGATGGATGATTATTTTCAGGAGCTTAATCAGGAAGCCAGAGAAGCTGAATTTAATATGAAGCAAACCCAAAGAGGGTTTGTCTTCATACCGCTGAAGGATAACAAGCCTATCCCGCCCGAGGAATTCGATCACATTCCTGTTCAAGAACGCCGGGAAATAGAGGAAAAAGGGCGGAGGCTGCAAAAAAAGTTTGATGATACTATGCATAATGGCCGGGTACTGGAAAAACAGGCAAAAGAAAAAATAGAAGAATTGGAAAAGCAAATCGCTTTATCTGCCGCGGGTCCCATTGTTGACAGGCTTTTGGTAAAATACGATTCGTTTCAGCCAATTGTGCAATATCTTAAAGAGGTTTTAAGAGACATAACGAAAAACACTGTTTCCTTTAAAAACCAGGTGGCCGAGCCGGCCATGCCGTCTGTTCCGGTGCAATTTCAACAGGATGACACTGATCAGTTTACCCGTTACAAAGTTAATCTTTTTGTTGCGAACGACAAAAATGCGGGCGCTCCCGTAGTAACAGAACCCAGCACCAGTTATTATAATATTTTCGGGAAGGTAGAGTACCGCAGCCATGTCCTGTCTACACATACTGATTTTACAATGGTAAAGCCTGGCGCGATTCACCGGGCAAACGGAGGGTACCTTATCTTACAGGCTAAAGACGTTTTAACTAATCCGTTAATCTGGGACACGCTGAAAAAAGCAATCAAATACCGCCAGGTCATGGTGGAAAATATTGGTGAACAATATCATCTTGTTCCTAACGTTACCTTGAGACCGGAACCGATCCCGTTTAATGCCAAGGTAATCCTCATCGGTTCTCCGCACCTGTATCAACTACTGTATAATATTGATGAAGACTTCCAGAAACTTTTTAAAGTTAAGGTTGATTTTGCCACGGAAATGCCCCGGACTCCGGAAAACTTGCGCAAGTATGCTTCATTTGTCAGTACCGTTTGCCGTGAAGGCGACTTGAAGCATTTTGATTGGAGCGGTCTGGGCAAATTGACTGAGTACGGTTCTTACCTCGCGGGACATCAGGATAAGCTTTCCACCAAGTTCAATGAAGTAATCGAGATTGTTTATGAAGCGGCAGCATTAGCTCAATTTGAAGGCTCTTCCTTTGTTGGAGCAAGTCATGTGCAAAAAGCTATAAAAGAGCGAAGATACCGTTCCGGCAGGATAGAAGAAAATATTCAGGAGTTAATTATTAGTAATACAATAATGATTGATACTCAGGACTCTGTGGTAGGGCAGGTTAATGGTCTTGCCGTTAGCGAATTTGGCGGTTATGTATTTGGCAGGCCGGTTCGCATTACCGCGAGGACTTATCTGGGACGTGGCGGCATTATAAATATCGAGCGCGAGGCTCAGATGAGCGGGAGTATTCATTCTAAAGGCATCCTTATTTTGGCCGGATACTTGGGTGGAAAGTTTGCTCAGAAAAAACCGCTCGGAATAACTGCGCAAATTACTTTTGAACAACTCTATGACGGTGTGGAAGGAGACAGTGCTTCCAGTGCTGAGCTGTACGCGATTCTTTCCAGTTTGTCTGGTGTTCCTCTCAAGCAAAGCTTGGCGGTAACAGGTTCAGTTAATCAGTTCGGTGAAATTCAGCCAATTGGTGGAGCGACTGAAAAAATTGAAGGTTTCTTTGATATTTGTCAGGCAAGAGGTTTGTCAGGAGAGCAGGGTGTGGTGATACCTATCCAAAATGTTGAAAATTTAATGTTGAAGGAAGAAATAATAGATGCTGTGAATGAAGGGAAATTCCATGTTTATGCAATTAAGGATATTGAAGAAGGCATTGAATTATTAAGTGGAGTAGCAGCGGGAAAAATGATGGAAGATGGTAGCTACCCCAACGGTAGTGTTATGAGCCTGGTGGAACAAAAAATTAATGGGGGTTACATTGAATGTAAAGACACGGCTTTGACAGACAAACCAAATAGGTAATAAAATCACCGGAGTTCATCAAAGCATAACCTTATTATAATTAAACGCTTCTTTTGCGCTAGCAGGTTTTGTGTTGGGTACCGGTATTCATATTAGTAGATTTTTGATCCAGGCCGGCAACGAAAACCAGGATCTTGGCCACTGCATCATATAAATCTGGCGGAATCTCTCTCCCAATTCCCAGGTCGTGTAAGGTCTTGGCCAAAGATTGGTCCCGGTACACCGGTACTCCCGATTTTTTAGCAATCTCTTTTATCTTTTGTGCTTTTAGTCCTTTGCCGGCAGCAACAACAATTGGCGCACCATCCTTGCCAGGTTCATAGCGCAGCGCTGTGGCAATTTCTTTTCGCAAATCTTCCATAAAAATTAATACCTCAAATCTTTTTGTTGAGCAAATAAGCTTCAAACTTGGGAAGTACCTCGTTAGTAAGTCCGCCAAGACCTGCGCGAGCCTGGCTGGTTAGAGACACTTCCTGAAACCCGATTTCTTTTAGCTCGTCTCTTATTGGAAAGAAGTTTTCCCGCAGGATTTCGCTTGACCTTTCGTTGTCGGTAAAATACCTGACGGATAAGCAATTATTCCGCCATGACAGGTTAATCCAGATCTGGCCCATGTTGTCGGTGTCGATGTAGACAAATATTTCTGTGGCGGTTTTATTCGCGGTGGTCGAATCTGACGCGTTTCTCTCGTCTAATCTGGCGAAAAACCTGGCTTCCGGATAAAGCTCGGAGCGCAGGGGCAGGGGAGTAAAAGCAGGCTGGTTGACAGTTGGTTCTACAGTTTGCTTCGTCTCAGCTCGCGAGGAATACCCTGCATGAGGGGTGTTATCCAGCGCATCAAGCACTTTCTTGCCAAGAGCCATCGCGTCCCGGGCACTCGCGGCACCTTCTGTTTTAGGTGCGGGCGATACCTTGCTGATATTACGATTGGACAATTCAAATAGTAAGTTGGTTAATAAGCTGATATTCATATTACTAACCCCGCTCAATTATTCCATCTATTCTATCAATCGGCCTATATGCGCTTTTTGTGAAGGGGGTAAGTTTTTGATGAAAAGGATTATAATGGCAGAAGGTAATGATAAGGATAAATGATTTGGTGGTGTCTTGATGGATTTGCCGGCTATATTTACTACTGCTTTCATAGTTGGTTTTTCGGGAGCGATGGTACCCGGGCCGTTACTGACTGTGTCAATTAGAGAGAGCGTCCGTTTGGGCTTTGTCGCCGGTCCTCTCCTAATGGTGGGGCACGGGATTCTGGAATTAGCCCTGGTCTTCGCGCTTGTTGGCGGACTTTCGTTTTTCTTGACTCAACCTGTTGTAGCGCATATCATCGCTGTAGTTGGCGGAGCATCCCTGGTTTATATGGGTTATGGCATAGTCAACGATGTCTATAAAGAAAAATTAAAATTTAATATACAACAACGGGAGACAAATAGCGCAAGTGACGGAAGTATGTTAACCGGCATGACAAGTGAAAGTAAATCCGCTGAGAGCGAGCCTTCTTTGGGGAGAAGAAGGCTGCACGCTGTATTATTAGGTATGCTGGTCAGTATTTCTAATCCTTACTGGACGATTTGGTGGGCGACTGTTGGACTGGCTTATATTTCTACGTCAATGAACAGCGGTTACACTGGCCTAGCTGTTTTTTTTACAGGGCACATTTTGTCCGATTTCACTTGGTACAGCCTGGTGGCCGCGGCAGCGGCCGGTGGCAGAAAGATTTTAAGCGACGGTGTGTATAAAGGTGTTCTTACTGCCTGCGCTGTTTTTATGATCGGTCTGGGGAGCTACTTTCTTTACAATGGTCTTTTTGCATGAACATTTCAGCCTGCGGTAAAAATAAACCATCATAAAAAGGAGGAAGAATGTTATCGTGTCGGTTGTATATTGTGGAATATGCCCTCACCCGCCTATTGCCGTGCCGGAGGTCGGCCGGGAGGAAGCGGAAAAGGTTGCTGCGACCCAACGGGCAATTGTTGAACTGGGCAGGCGGATTAAGCAAAGCGGCGCTGAGACAGTCGTAATAATATCGCCGCATGCTCCGGTTTTTCGGGATGTGATTGCAATTAACCGGGTAGCGGCGTTAAAAGGTGATCTGGCAAGTTTCGGAGCCGGGGGACTGCAGTTCAACCTGAATAACGACCAGCTGCTGGCGGGCAGTATCAACAGACAAGCTGCCGCTATCGGTGTTGATGTTGTAGATCTGCATGAGGATATGGAAAAAAGATATGATCTCAACCTGCGCCTCGACCATGGTGTTACCGTGCCCCTCTATTTTCTCCAAAAGGGAGGCGTGGATCTGCCCTTTGTCCATGTGGCCATGGCCTTTGCGCCGTTAGAAAAGCTTTATCTTTTCGGAATCGCGGTTCGCCGGGCCGCGGAGTCTTTGAGTCGAAAAGTGGCCTTGGTGGCAAGTGGGGACCTCTCTCACGGATTGACTAAGGACGCTCCCGGCGGCTACCTGCCGCGGGGTAAAGAATTTGACGAACAGCTGGTCCGGTTGCTATCCGTTCCGGATATTGAAGGCGTCTTGAAGATGGAGCAAACCCTGGTGCAGCTGGCCGGTGAATGCGGCTACCGTTCCATTGTGATGATGCTGGGGGCGCTGGACGGTTACGATGTCAAATCTGAGATTTTATCTTACGAAGGGCCTTTCGGAGTCGGCTATATGGTGGCTTCCTTGGAACCGTGCGGAGAAAATAAATCGCAGTCCGTTCTGGCCAGGCTAGAGGATGAGCAAAAAAAAAGAATAGCGCGGCGCCGGGCCGCTGAAAGCTTTCTGGTGAAGGTCGCCAGGGAAACACTGGAAAAACATGTTAAAGGCGAACCCCCTGTGGATGTATCGTGTATGCCGGAGGAATACAAGAAGAGAGCCGGCGTGTTTGTATCAATTAAAAAACGTGGGAACTTGCGCGGTTGCATCGGTACTATTGAACCAACCAGACCAAGCATAGCCGAAGAAGTGGTTGCCAATGCCATCAGCGCCGGGATAAACGACCCGCGTTTCCAGCCGGTTAGTCAAGAGGAATTGGCGGACCTGGAGTATTCTGTTGATGTCCTTCAGCCCACCGAACCGGTCAGCGGCTTCAATGAACTTAATCCGGAAAAGTATGGGGTAATTGTTCGGAGCGGACGGCGGAGCGGTTTACTCTTGCCTAATCTTGAAGGGGTTGATACTGTCGAAGAGCAGGTTTCTATAGCACGGCAAAAAGCCGGAATCGGGCCGAATGAGCCGGTTCAGTTGGAAAGGTTTGAAGTGATCAGATATAAATAATTGAAGGAGTTTTTACCGGTGCGCGAAGCCTTATTTTATGAAAAAAAAGAGCAGAATCTCACAGCTTGCCGCCTCTGCCCGAAGCTTTGCACCATCCGGGAAGATAAGGCCGGTTTCTGCCGGGTGAGAGAGAATAGAAAAGGTAAGCTTTATGCCGCCAATTACGGCAAGGTAACTTCTTATGGACTGGATCCGATTGAGAAAAAGCCTTTGTACCACTTTTACCCCGGTTCTTTGATAATGTCATTTGGTACTGTGGGCTGCAACCTGCGTTGCGGTTTTTGCCAGAATTGGAGCATTGCCCACGGAGACCCGGACACGGCCGAACTTACGCCGGAACAAGTGGTCGAAATGGCCCGGCGGCAAAAAGAGAAGGGCTACCCGAATGCCGGCATCGCCTACACTTATTCTGAACCTTTTATGTGGTACGAGTTTGTGCTGGATACAGCCCGGCTGGCCGGCGAGGCGGGGTTGAAAAATGTTTTGGTTACCAACGGTTATATTAACGAGACTCCGCTGCGTGAAATTCTTCCTTATATTGACGCTATGAATATTGACATTAAAGGTTTTACCGGTGATTATTACCGGAATTATTGCGTAGGCAGGCTGGAACCGGTTTTGCGAACGGTCGAGATAGCCTGTGCACAAAAATGTCATGTCGAGTTGACCAACCTCCTGGTGACCGGCCTTAACGACTCTTCTGAAGAAATCGAAAGGCTGGTTGACTGGATTGCTGCCCTGGACCGGGAAATACCGCTCCATTTTTCTCGTTATTTCCCGAATTTTGAAATGGATTTGCCTGCAACGCCGCTGAAAACATTAAAAAGAGCCGGGGATATAGCCCGCAAGAAGCTTTCCTACGTTTATATAGGGAACGCCCGGGAGTTGGATGAACAGGATACCTGCTGTCCGGAATGCGGAAACAAGTTAATCAGCAGGACCGGTTATACTGTCGGCGCGACCGGTCTGGATAATAAGAGATGCCGGTATTGCGGCAGGAGAATTAATATTGTCGGTGATATTATTTCATAATAATTACCATGTGCCATATATTGCGGGATAACAAGATATATTATTAGCTAATTAGCGATAAAATAGAAATTTTCACATTAAACTCTTGAAATAAATTAAACCGGGAATTATAATTGTTTGTAATATTTTGTTCATAGTTAGTGAGTAGAGGTAAGGGGAATCCAGGAGATGATAGAGAGGGTAAATTTATACGTTGATAAGGATGATTGGAAACTCTTAGACGAAATATCCCAGATGCTGGATAAGAAACGCAGTGAAGTAGTACGTGACATTATTTCTTTATTTCTGGCAAATTTAAAAGCATCATTCGGAGATGAACCCAAATTAACCCGGGAAAATCTGTCTGGGTTTTATGAAGCAATGCTGGCAATTGGGAAAAAGGACAATGTTAAAGAAAATGCATCTAAAGAAATACAACTTACTGAGCAGAGCCAAACAACTAAAAATAGAAAAAAGAAGAAGAAAAATAAACGCAAGTAATAAGCATGATAACTGATCACAGGTTGCCGCCTGTCACGGCGGTAATAGAGTTGTTAATAGCCAATAAGACCCGTTCAGCTGAAGGGTCTTTTGTTATGTCCGCCGGCTGGCCTTTTACAGTATTGCTAATTTAGGCTGCGGTCTTTTAGTAAAATGTAAAGACTTTTTTTAAAGTTTTTATCATCATCTGACGTTCTTTTAGCCGGTCCTTTAGTTCTGCCGCCGCTTCTCCGGTGCTTTGCCTTCAGTTCCCTTTCTTCCAGCAGAAAGTCAATAGTGGTCGAATCGAAAATACGTCCTGAAGGAGATAATGCAGCGGCTCCCTTACCCAAAACCATTGCAGCCAGACCCCAGTCTTGAGTGACTACAATATCTCCCTTGAGGGCCAGCTTCATTATTTGCATGTCAACCTCTTGAGGAGCGTTTCCAACCACGATATGGTTTTGCGAATCGATCCGGTGGTTAAAGTTTGCTACGGTAATCATAGGCAGCGAAAATTGAGCTGCGGCTTGCCGGCATATTCCCAATACCTTTCTGGGAGCAGCATCGGCATCAATTATTATTCTCATGCTCAAAAACCATCCCTATGTGAATGTATAAGTATCTTTAAAAGTCGTTTTTGCCTTATCATATAAATTACGTAAAAAAGCAGATTCTCAACATTTTGCATGTTGATTTGCTTTCTTGAATTTGGGAGAAGTTATAAATTATAATTATATATAACGAAATTGGTTCTTGGGAGGAGATTAAACTTGCCCGCTAATCTCACACCACTATATTATAAAGCAGAAGAAAATTTTAAAAAAGCCGTTACTGTTTCGGAAAAAATTGCTGCTTTAGAAGAAATGCTCGCAGTGATACCAAAGCATAAAGGTACTGAAAAAATGCAGGCAGATTTAAAAAGGCGTTTGTCCAAGCTTAAGGAAGAAGGACAAAGAAAGGCTAAAACAGGCCGTAAAGATCCTTTCTGGGTAGAGAAGCAAGGTGCCGGACAAGTTGTATTGTTGGGGTTCCCAAACACCGGCAAATCTTCTTTGCTTGCCGCCGTAACCAGAGCCCGGCCCAAAGTAGCCGAATACCCCTTCAGCACGACTTTACCTATGACAGGAATGATGGCTTATCAGGACATATTGATTCAATTGGTTGATACCCCGCCAATCACGGGAGAATTGGTTCCCGACGGCTTGCCCGGCACTCTTCGTAACGCCGATGCCTTGCTGATTTTGGTCGACGCAGGTTCAGATGATTGTCTTGAGCAACTCCTGACTTGTTATGGTTATCTAAAAGAAAAGAAGATTATTGCCGACGATGTATCGTCCGGAATGCGCGCTATCCCACTTGACCGTTGCCTGGTGCTGGCGACCAAAGCGGAGGTGGAAGGCAGCGCTGAACATATTCAGATTATGAATGAACTTGGACCGGCTGATCTGGAAATAATCCCTGTTTCAGCAGAGACAGGGATTGGCTTGGAATTAATGCGGGTTAAGGTTTTTGAACTGCTGAAGATCATTCGCGTCTATACAAAAATGCCTGGTAAAGCTCCGGATATGAAAACTCCCTTTATCTTGAAAAAAGGGAGTAACATATTGGACTTGGCTGAAAGTATCCACCGTGATTTGCCGCAGTTAATGAAAAACGTCAGAGTTTGGGGCTCAGCCCGTTACGAAGGCCAGTCCGTCAACCGGGATTATCATTTGCACGACAAGGATATCGTTGAGATAAACCGGTAATTGTATGCGTTTTTAGAAGGTGCAGCGATGTCTAAGTATTGCTTGCTGAATTACTGCTGCCTCATCTCCTGCCAAATGTCTCTCGCCCGCTCTACTATGCCCGGTAACATTTCCCTGGCGGGATGCCTTAAAATAATGTCCAACCACTTTGCGCCTTCTTTTTTGTTGCCTAGTTTTAAATTAAGCACTCCGAGAAGGTAAATGATGTTCATTTCCAGCTTTGGATCGCGAATATTTTCTTTAGAATAAGCCTCTTTAAAACGGTCTACGGCAAAATGAAGGTACTTTAATTCTGAACTTGCCTCGTTTTTAAACCTGTACAACCAGGCTATTTTTAAGAAAGCATTTCCTCGCTTGGAGTTTTTCATTTTAAGATTTTTTATCGAGAGGGCAAAAAGATGATATGCTTGAATTGATTGTTCAAGAGTGCGCGTTCCGCTGTAATCAAAGTTATCATATTTCCATAGTGGCTCGATCTGTTTAAGGATTTCTTCTTTTTGCTGGTCATTGATTTTTATTGAGTAAGTATCTTCGTTAAAAGCATAGCCACACTGGGGACAAACTATTATTTCATAATAAATTGGATTTATATTTTCGTAGTGGCTGCATAAGTCATCATCGACTTTTTTAATGCGCATGGAACTGGACCGGACGTGTGATGTGGTGATTTTATTTTCGCATATTGGGCAGACATATTCTTTTTGGTACAACATCTTTTTAATATCTTCTTCAGGTATTGATAATTCTGAAATATTATAATGATTATAATGGCTCTCAAGGGTATCAAAGCTTATGCTGGACATCTTGTTGAATGCTTCGGACGATTCCATATTTTTCATATTTATCTGCCGGAGCTTGGCACTTATTTTAATAATTACTTTGATGGCCACTTCCTGGTTTTTTCTCAAAAAATCAAAAAAATCATTTCTGTCCAGTTTGAAAAGCACTGTGTCTTCAGCGGCCCTTGCATAAGCGGAACGCTCAAAACCATCAAGCAGCGACATTTCGTCAATTATCTCCGTAGATGTCAATGTCTCATGAATTACTTCATTACCGTTAGAATCGCGATTATATATGTCAACTTTCCCTGATAAAACAATGTACATACATACTCCCTCATCGCCTTTCTCGAAGATAGTTGCATTTTTTTTGAAACTGACGACTTTTAATCTTTTTACAAGTTCGAATAGATATCTCTCTTCCGTGTCATTAAGGAAAGGTATTTTTTTCATGACCTTAATAGTTTTTTCAGTGTCCAAAATATCACCCGCCAAAAATTTTTTTGTTTTTATATTATAACATAAATATACTACTAATGAGAATAATTACCTTATATGTTTTGTGTTTGTTTAAAAGGAAGAATAACCAATCATTTATTTACAAAATAATTTTTGAATTCTTGGCAGATATCTCTCATATAATAATATAACTGTATTAAACTAATGCCGGCTTATGCCCGGATGATTATGCAGGCAGTGTAAGGCCCGTATGGTGTAGACAAGTATAAGCGCGGCAAATGCTGGATAGTCTAAAAAACAAGGCTGGAATAAAAATGTATATCTTAAATAATGTTTCCCGTACCATTTTTTTCTTATTGTTTTTGGGTATTTTCATGAAATCATGGGAGGATTTTTTATTTATTAGCAGAACTTACTTCTGGTGTAGTTTTTATGCTAGTATTTTTACCAGGTGAAGGGGATGGCTATGGAGGTAATTAGTTATGCGATCCAAGCAGTTTTAACAGTATTTACTTTTTATTGTTTTGTTATTTCGCTTTTCGGCTTTTATCGCAGGCATGAGGACTGTTTATTACCGCCCAGTTCCCGACTTGCCATAGTAGTGGCAGCCCACAACGAGGAGAGGGTTATCGGTGAATTAATAAGGAACCTGCATGAATTAAATTACCCAAAAGATTTATATGACATATATGTTGTGGCGGACAACTGTATTGACGATACAGCAAAAATAGCGGCTGAAAGAGGCGCTCTGATTATTGAAAGGTTTAACAATGTGGAGAAGGGGAAAGGTTATGCGCTTGAATACGCTTTTAACAAAATATTTAATTCCGGCATAGAATATGACGCAGTTGTTGTATTTGATGCGGACAACCTGGTTTCCAAAGATTTTTTAATGATAATGAACACACACCTGTTAAAGGGCGAAAAGATTATTCAGGGCTATCTGGATACTAAAAATGCTCAGGATACCTGGATTACAAAAGCTATCTATATATGTTACATTATTACCAACCGTTTCTTGCAATTAGCAAAGTACAATATAGGTTTGACGTGTGCCCTCGGGGGTACGGGCATGTGTCTTTCTGTTGATGTGCTGAAAAAATACGGCTGGGGTATGACTTCCCTGACGGAAGACCTGGAATTCCAGACAAAAGCGCTGATGAACAATCTAAAGGTCACCTGGGCGCATGACGCCAGGGTTTATGACGAGAAGCCGCTTACCTTGATGCAGTCATGGCGCCAGCGCAAACGCTGGATGCAGGGTCACTGCAACGTAGCCGGGCGTTATATGTTTAAGCTATTGTGGGAAGGTATTAATAATAAAAATTTCGCGATGATTGACGGGGCACTGTACTTAGTTCAGCCTTTTTTTTGGATGTTTACCGGACTCGGCATGGTCACCAATATCTTTATCGGACCTGAGATGTTGCTGGAAAACCCCACGTGGGCGGTAGTAGGTTTTTTTGCCCAGTTCTTTTACTTTAGCCTGGGGTTGGCGATGGAAAGAGTGAAACCAAAGGTTTACTGGTGGCTGTTTTTTTACCCGATTTTTGCCATCACCTGGATTCCTGTCGCGTACATCGGGTTTGCCATGCGCAAAAATAAGGAATGGAACCATACCTTGCATATCCGGGATATCAAACATGAAAATTTGCAAAATCTTTATCTTCCCACCAAGGCCGAAGGCAGGAGGACCAGTTAGAATTATAATATTTTCAATAGAACAAGATATTAGTTTTAGAAAAAATATCGACTTTGCAGTAGAAAGGGCAAATAATGGGTTGGGTACTGAACTCAACCCATTTGTCTTTTCCTGAGTTATATAAAGTTGCCCCAAGCGTAGGATTATTATTGTATTATTATACATATTTATGTATAATTATTAATATTGGCTTTAGCGTACCACAAGAGGTTTATGTTAAATATCTTTTTCCTGAGGTGATATAACATGACAGTGAAAGTAGGGATCGTCGGAGCAACGGGCTATACAGGGGCCGAGTTGGTAAGAATTTTGTCCCGCCACCCGGAAGTTGAACTGGTGGCTTTAGGGACTCAGAGTTATGCCGGTCAACCATTCTGGGTGGTTTATCCGCACCTGTATAAATATAACCAGTTAACTTGTGTAGATGCTGCTCAAACGGATATGCTGTACTCCGCGGACGTGGTTTTTGTTGCCCTGCCTCACGGGCACGCCATGCCGATTGCCGTTGAGGCGGCTTGCCGTGGGAAAAAACTAATTGACTTGGGGGCTGATTTCCGGCTGGCAGATTACAAGGTATATGAAAAGTGGTATAAAGTTGAGCACACGGCCAGAGAATTGCTGGCAGATGCTGTTTATGGTTTGCCTGAAATAAACCGGAAGAAAATCAGAGAAGCAAAAATAGTGGCTAACCCCGGCTGTTATCCGACCAGCGTTATTCTGGCTCTTGCTCCTCTTTTACGGAATAAACTGGTCGACTCAGGCAGTATCATTATCGACTCGAAATCCGGTGTTTCCGGAGCGGGGCGGGGATTGTCCCTGGGTATTCATTTCAGTGAGGTTAATGAGAATTTTAAAGCTTATAACGTGGCGGTACACCGTCATACTCCGGAGATTGAGCAGGAACTGGGCAAACTGGCCGGGGAAGAAGTAACAGTGTCTTTTACTCCTCACCTGTTGCCCATTACCAGAGGTATTCTCAGCACTATTTACGCCAAGTTGTCCAAACTGCCGGGTGAAGGCGAAATAATAGAGCTTTACCGGGAGTTCTACAAGGATGAGTTCTTTGTGCGGGTCTTGCCGGAGGGTATGCTGCCCCAGACCAAATGGGTGGCTGGAACAAACCATTGTGATATTGGTATTGCTGTTGACCCCCGCACAGGCAGGATTGTGATCATTTCAGCCATTGACAATATATTTAAAGGGGCTGCCGGTCAAGCGGTGCAAAATATGAATATTATCTGTGGATTGCCGGAAGATACCGCTTTAGTAGGGGCGGGGCTTTTCCCTTAATAATCAGTAGCCAGTAGTCAGGAGAAAACCGGTGAAAACATTTGAAGACTTACTGTGGCACAAGGTGCACTTGTTCGTGCTTGCGGTTTATAGTTATGTTTTTACGAAGATTCTTAGATGAGCTGATATATAGAAACAAACTTCTTTTGTATGAGGCTGGTAAATTACTGGAAGAATATCCTCGGGCTTATTCAGAATTCTGACTCCTGAATTCTGAATACCAGAATAAGTAATGCGTATATAAAATTAGGAGGTTGCTTAAGTGGAAAGCGAATGGAAACTGTCCGGCGGAGTGACTGCGGCCGCTGGTTTTCAGGCAGGTACGGCTTCCGCCGGGATAAGGTATAAGATAAAAAAAGATATAGCTGTTATTTATTCTAATGTGCCGGCAGCAGCAGCCGGAGTTTTTACTACTAACATAGTAAAAGCGGCACCGGTTTTGCTTTCAATGGAACGTGTCGCCGGAGGGAAAGCGCAGGCAATTGTTGTTAACAGCGGTAACGCCAACGCGTGCAATGGTGAGCAGGGGATGGAAGATGCCCTGGCGATGGCGTCCACGGCGGGTGCTGCCCTGGGCATTCCTGGAGAACTTGTTCTTGTGGCCTCCACCGGCGTGATTGGACAGAAGATGCCCATGGATAAAGTGCTGCCGGGTATTCGGCAGGCTGCCGGTGAAATAAGCGCGGCTGGAGGCGCAATGGCAGCCGAGGCGATTATGACCACTGATACTGTTCCCAAAGAGTCTGCCCGGAAGATTGTCATAGGTGGAAAAACGGTGACTGTCGGCGGGATGGCTAAAGGCTCGGGGATGATTCACCCTGATATGGCTACCTTATTATGTTTTATTACCACGGACGCCGCGATATCTCCCGCCTGTCTCCAGCAGGCGCTTAAATATGCTGTTTCTTGCAGCTTTAATATGATTACTGTGGACAGGGACACCAGTACCAACGACACGGCAGTGGTTCTGGCAAACGGGTTTGCCGGGAATCCGGTTATTGACGGTGAAGGCGATGAATATATATCGTTTCGTGATGTTTTGACCGATGTCTGTGTCAGCCTGGCGATGGATATTGCCAGGGACGGAGAGGGCGCGACCAAGCTGATCCAGGTAGAAGCCCGCAACGCGCGTACCCTTGAAGACGCCCGCCTGGCGGCAAGGGCGGTGGCCGGGTCAAACTTGGTCAAGGCCGCGATTTTTGGCCGGGATGCCAACTGGGGAAGGGTTTTATGCGCTGCCGGTTACTCGGGGGCCAATTTTGACCCGCGTAGGGTAGATATTTTTCTCGGTAACGAGCAGGTTACTAAAAAAGGTTGTTCAATTGAGTTCAGCGAGGAAAGAGCCCTGGAAGTTTTAAAAAAAGATGCTGTACGGATTATTATTGATTTTAATGCCGGAAAATATGATGCTACCGCCTGGGGTTGCGATCTGACCTACGATTACGTCAGGATAAATGGAGATTACCGAACATAGGAGGGTTTTGAGATGTCTACGGCCATTGAAAAAGCGGCTATTTTAGTGGAGGCTTTGCCATATATAAAAAAATTTTACGGCAAGACTGTTGTAATAAAATACGGCGGTCACGCTATGATTAACAATGAACTTAAAGAGGCCGTGCTTACCGATGTGGTGCTGATGAAATATGTCGGGATGCAGCCGGTGATTGTTCACGGGGGAGGCCCGGAAATAACCGGAATGCTGAAAAGGGTGGGCAAAGAGTCAAGATTTGTTGACGGTTTACGGGTTACCGATGCGGAAACCATGGAAATTGTCGAAATGGTTCTGGTAGGTAAGATTAATAAGGACATAGTAGCTCAGCTCAACCGCATCGGCGGGCGGGCGGTGGGTTTGTCAGGCAAAGACGCGAACCTGTTCCAAGCGGTTAAGAAACTGCATCAGACACGTACGCCCGAAGGCGGGGAAGAAATGGCGGATATCGGCTTTGTAGGTGATGTCGGCAAGGTCAATCCCGAGATTATCGCAAAATTGATCAGAGAGGAATATATTCCGGTAGTGGCGCCGGTAGCCGTAGGAGCCGGGGGAGAAGGCTATAATGTCAATGCCGATTACGCCGCAGGCTGTCTGGCGGCCGCGCTGGGAGCCGATAAACTGATTATCTTAACCGATGTGGAAGGAATCATGGCTGACCGGAACGATCCGGGCTCGCTCATCTCGATTCTGCGGGTAAATGAATTTTCCACTCTTGTTGAACAAGGAAAAATTGACGGTGGCATGATTCCCAAAGTTGAGTGTTGTTTGGAGGCACTGGCCGGAGGAGTGCGTACAACCCACATTCTGGACGGGAGAGTGCCGCACTCGATCCTTCTGGAAGTATTTACCGATAAAGGCATCGGGACAATGGTTGAAAAATGATAATTACTCGGGAGTCAGAGCGAAAAAAGGTTTATACCTGAGTAATTACCAACTTTATTTAGGTTATAAAATGAAGCGGGGTGACTATGTTATGAATACGAAAGAGATAATAGAGATGGGCGACCACTACCTGATGCGGTGCGTCGGGCGTATGCCTTTAGCTCCGGTCAGAGGACAGGGCGCCGTAATGTGGGATGCCGACGGGAATGAGTACCTGGATTTTGTCAGCGGTATTGCTGTAAATTCATTCGGGCATTGTCATCCGGAAGTAGTTGAAGCCATTTCCCGGCAGGCCAAAAAACTGATTCACTGTTCTAACCTGTATTATATCGAGCCTCAAGTGCTTTTAGCCAAAATTTTGGTTGAAAACTCCGGCATGGGTAAAGTTTTTTTCAGCAACAGCGGCGCCGAGGCGAATGAAGCCGCAATTAAACTGGCGCGTAAGCACGCCAAGCTGAAATACAGCCCGCGGAAGGTGGAAATAATCACCGCCTGGCAGTCTTTCCACGGCCGGACGCTGGCAACAATAACCGCCACCGGCCAGCCCAAGTACCAGCAAGGTTTTGAGCCGCTCCCTGGAGGCTTTAAATATGCTCCGTTCAACGACCTGGAGGCCATGGAACAGGCAGTTGGCCCGGATACTTGCGCCGTGCTGCTGGAACCGGTCCAGGGGGAAGGCGGCGTCAACGTGGCGTCGCGTTACTACCTTGAAGGAGTGAAAATGCTCTGCCGGGAGCATGGCGCTTTGCTGATTTTCGACGAAGTGCAGACCGGCGTCGGGCGCACTGGACGTTTCCTGGCCTGTCAGCACTACGGTGTGAAGCCTGATATTCTTACCCTGGCTAAAGCGCTGGGCGGCGGTTTTCCGATCGGCGCCGTACTGGCGACAGACGATGTGGCTGCCGCTTTCCAGCCGGGAGATCATGCCTCCACTTTTGGCGGCAACCCGCTGGCCTGCGCCGCCGCGCTGGCCGCCATGGATTTGCTGCTTACGGGTGGTGTGGTGGAAAATGCCGCCGCGGTAGGCGCCTATATGTATGATAAACTGGTGGAGTTGGCCGGAAAATATGATTATGTGCAGGAAGTGCGCGGACTCGGCCTTTTGCTGGGTATCGAGCTGAACGTTGAAGGCAAGGATATCGTTAACGGTTGCCGGGAGAAAGGTCTTTTAATCAATTGTATCAATAATAATGTACTTCGTTTTATCCCGCCGCTGACGATAACAAAGCAGGAGGTAGACCGGGCTGTGGGGATACTGGAGGGAGTTATGGGCAATCTGAATTACTAAAGTAACCGGGAGGCTGAGCAATGCCTAAGCGGAATGACATAAAAAAAGTTCTGGTAATAGGTTCCGGTCCGATTGTTATCGGTCAGGCTGCGGAATTCGACTATGCCGGTACCCAGGCCTGTAAGGCGTTGCGCGAAGAAGGTATTTCCGTGGTGCTGGTTAATTCCAACCCGGCTACCATTATGACTGATCTGGATATTGCCGATCTGGTCTATATAGAGCCGCTTTCATGGGAAAGCTTAGCCAGGATCATTGCCAGGGAGCGCCCCGACGGGCTTCTCCCCACCCTGGGCGGCCAGACCGGTCTGAATATCGCCGTGGAACTAGCTGAAAAAGGTGTGCTGGCTGAGTACGAAGTAAAATTGTTGGGGACCTCTCTGGAGGCTATTAAACGTGCCGAAGACAGGGAGCTTTTCAAGAAGCTGATGCTCGAAATCGGTGAACCGGTGCCTGAAAGCGCTATCGCTGAAAGCGTGGAAGAATGTCTGACTTTCGCCGGTTTGAACGGTTACCCGGTCATTGTCAGGCCAGCGTATACCCTTGGCGGGACGGGCGGCGGTATTGCTTACAACGAGTATGATTTGACAGAAGTTGCCCGCCGGGGCCTGAAGATGAGTATGATCGGCCAGGTGCTTCTGGAGCAAAGTGTTGCCGGATGGAAAGAGATAGAATACGAGGTGATGCGGGACGGCGCGAACAACTGCATCACTATCTGCAATATGGAAAACATTGACCCGGTCGGCATTCATACAGGGGACAGTATTGTCGTTGCCCCGTCTCAAACCCTTTCTGATAAAGAGTATCAGCTCCTGCGGTCGGCTTCTCTGCGGATTATTCGCGCGCTGGAGGTAGAAGGCGGGTGCAACGTCCAGTTTGCCCTCGATCTCAAGAGTATGAATTATTTTGTAATCGAGGTTAATCCCAGGGTCAGCCGCTCAAGCGCGCTGGCTTCCAAAGCCACCGGCTACCCTATTGCGAAGATGGCCGCCAAGATAGCCATCGGGC
>JGI12104J13512_1001352_pt1 | contig 18389 bp, 14 predicted proteins | sample TerdegcTABiofilm_FD_13512 | JGI IMG/M metagenome (IMG submission 13512)
CTGAATCCATCAGATAGATTTTTAAGAACAATTGAGTTTAAAGAATACATTGAAGGGTTTTCTTCTAATTTTGAATACATAAGATTTGGATAAAACCAACTTATTCTTGAAAAACCTACAAAAGCAGCACCACCAAATCTTAAAACATTTTTTGCTAATGAATCTTTTTCAGGATATAGATTAAGACAAGAAGAAGAGATAAAAATAGAGGGCTCTGAATTTATAAATTTAACAACAGATGAATTTGTAACAAAATCACCCCACTTTATCTCTTCTTGAGTTGGGTAACCATTTCTGTCAAAATCTCCTGCCCAAATTTTTCTTGTAGTTAAATTCCAATTTCCATGACCAACCCAAAAAACAACTCCTGGTTTAAAATTATTTTTATATTTGATAAAATTATCTGAACTTATAAGGTCATCAGTTGTATTTTTAACAACTGTTGGTAAAATTCCTTCAAGCTCATTTAAACTTTTTTTAGAAAAACCCTTACTTTTTAAAAATAGATTATAAACCTGATCATTTATGTATCCACCATCTGTATTCTCAGTCCATCTATTATCTTCTCCTTTAAAATTAAAGAATGCACCAAGAAATAGAACTTTTTTTCTATATTCTTCATAACTTTTATCTAAATAGAGCCTTGTTTTAAGAATCACGTTTTTTATCTCTATCTCAGTATCAAATGGAATCCTCCCAACATTTATTTCAGGATAAAAATCAATTTTATCTATATCTGGCTCTCCATATTTTCCATTTTTATTTGAATCCCAATCTCCCGTTAAATCAGCATAATAAAAATCTGAAGGAATTATTCTATTTTCATCGTCACCTTCTTCATTTGTATAAAAGTATCTCATAGGAATTGAATTTGGCGATCCTACAAGAAGAAGATATTTAAAACCGGAGTTTTTATATTCATCTTTAAGAAAGTTTCTAATATTCTCTGGAACATCTTTTCCTGTTTTTGGTATTGAAGATAGGTTAGCTATTTTAACTTTAAAACCTTTTGTCTCAAGAAAGATTTTATGATCTTCAATCAATTTTCTTGCACTATCAATTGTAATTATTAAATAGTCATATTTTTCTTGATCTATTTTATTCGAATACATTGAATAAATTGAACTACAATTGATAAACATCTCTGGTTCATCAATAGGATATATAAATTCGCTTTTTTCTTCTATTGAATAGTATATTTTTAGTTTAAAACTCTTTACATAAGTTAATTCACCTTTGTTATACAAAAATGGATAGGTAGAAAAAGAAAGAAATCTAAAACCTTTTAAATTATTTTCATCGATTAAAGAGATAGGTTTATCAATAACCAAATCATCAATTTTGAAATTTTCATTCGAAAAATTTAAATCAGCTTTTTGTGGAGAATCTCCTTTTGGTAAATTAAAAATTCCTTCAATTTTTTTTAACTCAACATTTTCTATTTCAAATGAAGAGAGTTTTGAATTTGGAGGAAGTAAAACATTTATATTTTTTCTTGGAAGCATTCTTTCAAAAATTGTGTTGTTATTGTTAAATCCCTCAACATATGGAACTACTTCACCATTTTCATTAAAATCTAATTTATAATCTGGGTTTGTAAAATTAATTTCAATATAATCACTCTTTGCATAAATATTTATTGGAAAGAAAGTTAAAAAGATGAAAAAAAATAAGACAAATTTCTTCATAAATTCCTCCTTTATATTCTTAATAATTTTATAAAATAATTTAAATTTTCAAAATTTTTATAAATTTTTTAATCTCCTCAATTGGTTCTTTTACATTTCTAATTACGATTTCTGATGGAGTAAATTTTATTCTATCAGAAAAAATTTTTTCAAGTGTGATTATTTTTATCTGATCCAAAGGTGTATCTTTAGATAATTTAATGATTAATTGATTAAAATTTCTTGATATACTTTTTATTTTCAACTCTTTCATTATAATTTTAATTTTTGAAAGTTCAATTAAGTTCTTAATATTTTCTGGATAAAAACCAAATCTATCACTAATCTCGTCTTCTATTTCCTTAATCTCTTCAAAAGATTTTGCTTCAAAAAATTTTCTATAATAGAACAATCTTTCGTCTTCATAAGGAATATAATTTTCGGGGATGGTTGTGTTTATATCTACATCAAGATCAACATATATTTTTTTCTCATATTTTACTCCTTTTAATTTTGATATCTCCTCTTCTAACAATTCCATATATAGATCAAATCCGATTGAGTTAATAAATCCACTTTGCTCTTTACCCAACAAATTACCAGCTCCTCTTATTTCAAGGTCTTTTAATGCAACTTGAAATCCCGCACCAAGATATGTCAAATCTTGAAGAACTTTTAATCTTTTTTTACCATTTTCACTTATTTTATCTAAATCATAAAAAAGATATGCAAAAGCCTTTTTATCTCTTCTTCCAACCCTACCTCTTAATTGATATAGTTGAGAGAGACCAAAATTTTGTGAATCAACAACAATAATTGTATTAACATTTTCATTATCCAAACCAGCCTCAATAATTGTTGTTGAAAGTAGTAAATCATACTCTTTATTTAAAAAACTTATCATACCTTCTTCAATCTCTTTTGAATCACACTGACCATGCAACACAAGAATTCTTAAATTTGGGACTAATGATTGAATAAAAAATTTCTCTTCTTCAATAGTAATTATTCTATTATGTACATAATAAACTTGTCCACCTCTTTTTAGTTCATTAACTATCGCCTCTTTAATCAGTTGCGGATTAAAAGGTGAAACATAAGTTTCTATTGGATATCTACCAATTGGTGGTGTCCTTATTATTGAAAATTTTCTAATTCCTGATAGTGCCATTTCAAGTGTTCTTGGTATTGGAGTTGCGGTGAGATACAAAACATCTATATCTTCTTTTATTTTTTTAATTTTTTCTTTCTGTTCGACACCAAAAAGATGCTCTTCATCAATAATAAGTAATCCTAAATCAAAAAATGAAATATCTTCACTTAAAGCCCTATGGGTTGCGATTAAAAAATCAACTTTTCCATTTTTTATATCATCAACTATTTTTTTTTCTTCACTTTCCTTTGTTAATCTCGAGAGCATTTCAACTCTTATTGGAAAATTTTTAAATCTATCACTTATAACTCTATAATGCTGTAAGGCGAGAAGTGTTGTTGGAGTTAAAAGTAAAACTTGTTTTCCGTTTAATATAACTCTTAGTGCTCCTCTTAAAGCAACTTCTGTTTTTCCAAAACCAACATCTCCACAAATAACCCTTTCAGTTAAATATTCACTTGACAAATCATTTCTGATATCTTCGACTGCTTTTAATTGATCCTCTGTTAGTTCATAATCAAAAGATAAATCAAATTCCTCTTCAATTTCTTTGAATTCTTTATATGGCTCTTTTCTTATAATTTCTCTTTTTGCATATAAATTTAACAATTCATTTGCAACTTTTTTGATATCTTCTACACTTTTTTCTTTTGTTCTTTTCCATTCATTCCCACCTAATCTTGAAAGAGTGACATTTTCAGAATCACCAATATATTTTTTTATCCTATCAATCTTTTCAACTGGAACATAAAGTTTCTCATCGTTCAAATATTCAATTAATAAATAATCTTTTTTTACATTATCTTTTTCAAGATTTACTAATTTTTTAAAACTTCCAATTCCAAAATCTATGTGTACGACATAATCGCCCTCTTTTAACTCCTCATATCTTTTTATCTCACTCAAAAAAGATGGGTATATATATTTAGAAGTTATAAATGATGGTTTTCTTTTCTCTCCTATTACTGCAATATTTTTTTCTAAACTTATAAAATTCTCTTTTATCAAACAATTAATGGAATTCTTTGAATAATTCTCTCCAATATAAAAAATATGAAAGTTTTTTTTATCCAAATCATTGAATAACTCCATTGTTTTATTTTGAGAAAAGAATGTCGGTAATGGTACAAAGTCAAAATTAAAATTTGATAATTTTGAATTAGAGATATATATATGTTTTATATTTTCAAATCTCTCATTATAAGAGATAAATTTACCTTTATTTTTTAAAATATTATAAATATTCTCTTTTTCAATAAAATTTGTTATTTCTACCTTATCTATAATTTTTATAGATTTTTGAGTAAAAGGATCGAATTCCCTTATATCTTCTATTAAATTTCCATCAAAAATTATTCTTACAGGGTTTATCTTATCAATCAGAAATATATCAATAATGCCTCCCCTTATTGCATATTCTCCTTGTGATTTAATAAAATTAACTCTTTCATAATCTTTTAAATAGTTTTTAATTATTTGATTAAAATTGATCTCTTTATTTTTTGATAGGATAATTTTCTTATCCTCTATAAAACTACTTTCAAACAAACTTTTATAAGTTAAAAAAGCGATAAATTCTTTTTTACTACTTATCTTTTTTAAAGAGTTGATAAAATTTATTGTTTTTACAGGGTTATTCTTATCAATCTCAGATATAAAAATTTCATTTTTATTTTCATCAAAAGATAAGCACTCTTCATATATTTCATATAACTCTTTTTCATCACTTGATATAAAAAAGAAATTTGGTGAAATTGAATTTAATTTAACCAATAAAAAAGGAAGAGAACCTCTTGTTATGCCACCTATTTCATCAGGTATATCTTTTAAATCATAAAATAAAAGATCAATAAATTCCTTTTTTATTTGATTTTGATACTGCTTTTTGTTCACCATAAAAAATAAAAGATTTTAATATATCTTCAGCAAGATTAAATGCTTTTTTATAAATTTTTCTATCATGAAAAAACACTGGACTAAGAACATAATTTATTGGATCAATATCAATTGGAGGTCTTCCAATTCCTATCCTCAATCTAAAGAATTGATTGCTATTTAAATTATTTATTATTGATTTTACACCATTATGACCTCCATCTCCTCTATTAAAAATAAATTGAACTCCTCCGACTGGAAGATCGAGGTCATCATGAACGATTACATATTTTTTTAAATCAATTTTCAAATTTTTATATAGTTCATTAACTACTTCACCAGCAATGTTCATATAGGTTAAGGGTTTAACTAATAAAATATCCTCTTTTTTATCCTCAAAAAAAATCTCCCCTTTACCAATCTCATTCTTCCATTTTATTTCATTAATTTTAATTTTCCATTTTTTTGATAGAAAATTGATAAAATCAAAACCTATATTGTGTCTTGTTCCTAAAAATTCAAATTCTGGGTTTCCTAATCCGATTATTACATACACAAATTATTTCTTTTCTTCTTTTTTCTCTTTTGTCTCTTGTGTAGTTGCTTGTGTTCCAGCTCCTTCTTGGGTTACCTCTTCAGCTTCTACTGGAACCTCTTCAACTTTAACTTCTTCTTTTGTTGGTGTTGAAACAGTTACAATTGTCTCATCAGGGTTATGTAATATCTTTACATTTGGAGATATCTCTAAATCAGATATATGAATTGAATCACCGATTTTTAAATCACTTATATTCACTTCAATGAAAGATGGTAAATCTAATGGTTTTGCTTCCAATTCAACTTCATAAAGTGTTCTGAATAATACTCCACCTTCTTTAGCACCAATTGGCTCTCCAATAAAATGTATTGGAACTTTTGAAGTGATCGATTTTTCAAGAGAAACTGAATAAAAATCAACATGCGTTACTTCATCTGTTATAGGATTAAATTGTTCATCTTGTAGTACAGCTATAAATTTTTTCTTACTTTTTTCTATCTCAAGTTCAACAAGAAAATCCTCTTCACTTTCAAGTCTTATTAGATTAGTTATATTTTTTAAAGGGACTGAAATTAAAATGTTATCTTCTAAACCTTCACCATATATAACTCCAGGTACTAAATCGTTTTCTCTTAATTTTCTTAAATCGCTTTTTTTCATTGTGTCTCTTTTCATAACCTTTAAAGAAACTCTTTTCATCTATATTCCTCCTTTTAATAAATTCTCTATAACCTATATAAGTTTAATTTATTTTTTTGAATTGTCAAAATAAATTACTTACTAAAAAATGGTTCATTAAGATTTGCACTGTTTGAATAACCTCTACTTTCCCAGTATCCTTTAAAATTTACATTGTTAGATAATTCAATTTTATTTACCCATTTTATCCATTTATATGCCCACTTAGATTCTCCAATAAGTTGAAATGGAAAACCTCTTTCATTGGGTAAAATTATGCCATTCATTTTATATGATAGAAAAGTGTTATTATCAAATACATAATCTTTTAATAAAGAAGTTGTATAACCATCGACTCCATAAAATTTTATTGAAAGATAATTTAAATTTACTTTTGAATCTTCCAAAATATCTTTCACAAGAATTCCTTCCCATAATATATCAACACTCCAANCATCAACACAATAAAGAGTTATAACTTTTTTTATAGAATCAAAATTATTTATCAAATCATNATATTTATACTCTTTTTTTATATCCNCTTCTCCACTAATCATAAGNTTATAATTTTCAATATTAACAATTTGAGGTCCTTTAATAGAATTTTCAATAAAATCATCTATCGAATTAAGTAATTTACCTTCAAATTCTCTAATCTCACTTTCCATTGTTACCTCCAAAAAATAGTATAATTAAAATATTACAATTTTATGAAACTTTTTTCAACATCAGTTGTTTACTATTATAAAAACTTAAGGAGGTATTATGAGTAAATTTACAATAAGAAAGATTTACCTTTATCTTTTTTCTCTTGTTGGTTTAATACTTATTATTATGGGTTCAGTTGGGTTGATTAATCTCGGCTTACAATTAACATTTTTTAGAGATGCTCTTGAATATAAATATGGATATGTGCAACTACCCTATCCATATTTTTTAGATGATTTAAAATTTGATGAAACTATAAATAAGATTGAGTTAACTAATGAGCAGAAACAATCTTTAGAACGATGGAAAAATGATTACGAAAATTATAAACAAAAAGCTGAAAAAATAGGCTATATTCCATATATAGCTGATACATTAACAAGAAGCATTGCTTTATTGATTGTAGGCATACCAATTTATATTTATCATTGGGGAGTTATTAAAAGGGAGCATAATAGAGAAGAAAACACAGATTAGGTTATTTAATAATTTTAATAATTTTTAAAAAAATTAAAAAAGATCACTTGATAATAAACCCAATCTTATTTCAGTAGATTTTAAGATATATTCAATTAAAGTTTTGTAATCAATGTTATCGATTCTTGCAATTTCAGCTAAAAAACCATCGAAATGCCATCCCGGGTTTGGATTAACCTCAAGAAGTTTTGGATATCCTTCAGAATTTAATCTAAAATCAAATCTTGAATAATCTCTACAATCTAATCTTTCAAACAGTTTTATACTCCATTCAAGTAAGTCTCTTTCCATTTCTTCTGGTATATCAGCTTTTACAAATTTGATTTTCCCGTAAGGTGAATCTGGTAGCCACTTTGCTTCATATCCGCAAATTTTTGGTAAATTATCTGGCACAGAGGAATAATCTAATTCTGCAACAGGTAAAAGTTTATATGGATATTTTGGCGGATTACCAATAATTCCGATACTTAACTCTTTTCCTGTTAGAAATTCTTCTATTAAAATAGGTTTATCATAACCGAAAAGGTCTCTTATATATCTAATTGCATTAATCAAATCTTCAATGTTATAAGAAACATTTTTTTGAGTTATTCCAAAACTCGAATCTCCAAAATTTGGTTTAACTATGGCAGGAAATGGAAATGGTAGTTCAAATATGTTTTCACCTGGTTTTATTAAAAAAGCATCTGGAACTGAAATGCCCATTTCTCTTGCTACTCCTCTTACTAAAGATTTATCATATGAATGAGCAAGAGACTGAGGAGATGCTCCAGTGTAATTAATTCCGAGCATCTCAAGAAGAGCAGGTATATGTAATTCTTTTGTTGGATCATTATAATAACCTTCATCACAAAAATTTAATACATAATCTAATTTATCTTTTAATTTTTCAATCTCTTTTATCAGATTATCATGATTATTTATATAAATAAAATTATAACCTTTTATCTGTTTTAAACTTTCTTTAAGTTTATCTATTGCTTTAAGATCATCTTCATCAAAAATATTATTAGGTTTTAGTGGATCTTTTTTTGTTGGATCTCCAAGTATTACAGCAATATTTCTTTGTTCTTTTCTAATTCTTAACTTTTTCTCTTCATTCTCTTTTTCAGCAAAACCTGTAAAAAGTATATGTTTTTCTCCAATTTGAAAGTTTGATATATGACTTTTTATCTCTATTGAGTGATCGATTATCTTTATATTTTTGAAACCTGCTTCCTTAATTAAATTCAATATTAACTCTTTTGAGTAAAGTCTAATTGAGAAAAAACTATCCTTCAAAATTCCCTTTTCAACATGATTCAAAATCTCTCTAATTATTAAACTTTCCCCATCTAAAGATAGATTTGTTTCTCTTAAAATAAAATGTTTTTTATCAAGCCATTGCCAATAATAAGGTATAATATTTTTCTTTTCATATTCACTATCAATAATATCAATTAAAATTTTTCCATTTGGAATTAAAATTCTGAAGATTTCTTTTAAAACATTCAATGCATCCAGAGGAGTATCAAAAAATCCAAAAACATTACCAACAAGAAGTACAATATCAAAACTACTATCAGGATAAGATAATTTTCTTGGTGTTCCTTCTCTATATTTTACTTTTATACCTTCTTTTTCAGCATTAGTTTTTGCTTTTTGTACAAGTATGCTTGACCTATCAAGACCTTCAACATTTTCAAAACCTCTTCTTGCGAGTTCTAATGCATATTCACCATGACTTGATATAAGATCAAGGATTCTTGCATCATAGTCAGGATTTAAAATCTCAAGAAATTTATCTATTTCTTTTTTTATAATACTTTTGATCTCCTGTTTTTCAACTTCACTACTAATTAGAAATGGAGAAATTTTTATTTGACTTGCATGACTTTTAATATATTCTTCAAGATTTGAAATTTGACCTAACTGTTTTTTAGGTTTCATTCCATTTTGCCTACTTCGTGGTTTATCTTCGTCTTTATTGTTTCCATTCATAAAATTAAAAAACCTCCAATAAATTCAATTCTCAATTAATATATAAAATTGTACTAATTTGTCAAGTATATGTGTTGAGGTTTCTGAAAAAGTCATTTAAACCCTTATTTCTGCGTGAGCAGGAATCTATTTTACCGGATGAAATACTGGATTCCCGCTTTCAAGGGAATGACAAATAGGTTGGAATGATAACAATCCATCGTTCCCATGGAAGTAGGAATATGTATTACCCATAAAAATACTAAATTTCTACTTACACGGGAATGACAAAATGAAATACTGGATTATTAAATTGGCATTGAGATTTGAATCAGGTTATCAAGTATGACAAAATGAAAATACTGGATTCCCATTTTCATGGGAATGACAAATAAGACGAGAATGACAAAATGGAAAGTTTTTCAGTAATCTTGTGTTATTTCGATGTCTAAAACTAAAATGATATATTCATATATGGTTTGAATGAAATTGATTAGAAGAAACAAACTAATATTGTTAAATAGAATTCAGTAGTCATAATTTAATCTTTAATTAAATTTATTAAAATAACAAGAAAAATTAATGATAAAATTGATAGAAAAAGATATACAAAAATTTATCTCTTTCTTTAAATATTTTTTTCATACACATTTTATAAATTATTCTTTGACTCTTTTCTCTAATTCTAAAATAAAATCATCTATTTTCTCAGGAGTAACTCCATATTTAATTCCTTTAGTTTTTATCAAAAGAATATCTTTTCCGCCTGAAGTTGTATACATTCTAACCGTGCCTTCATCCGAATAATAACAATCTCCCAATGAAAACCCTGGCATTCTTGTGCTTGCTAATGGATTGAAAGTTAAATTTTTGTTTTCCCAACTTTCTATATCCTTATAATCTATTTTATCTTTATATTTACCACAAATAAGATATAATCCATCTTCTTTGAGTTCATATCTCATAGTTTTGTATATGAATAAATCATGAAGAAATAATACTATAATTAAAAGGCAGAGCGGTATTGTTATAATAATTCCGTACCAATTTGGAGTTTTATTTATTAATAAATAACTTATTGCATAAATTATAACAAAACATGAAATTAATATTGGTAGTAATAAAAAGATGTATGCATTTTTTTTTTATTTAGGGTAAAATATTATATTATTCATATTCTCCCGGCTTACTACCATCAAGCCCTCCTGCCATTTTCAATTGTTGGTGATTCATATTTCTTCATTTTAAGCCTTTAGATAAAATTTTCTTTTCTATAATAATATTATATAAAATTCTCCAGTTACTAAATATAGAAAAATTTTAAATATATTTATATAATTGTTGTTATTAATTCTTTGTTTAATTTATTGAAAATAGGAATAAAAAGGATGTTAAAAATTATTAAAACTATAAAACCTGCAAATCCTGTTATTCCTATGTTTAAATCATTACCTCCGATAAGTAATATCCAATGAAGTCCTCCAAAAGCGTTTAGAACTCCATGAAAAATTGAGGGAGTTATTATTGATTTTGATTTCAAAGTTAAATAAACCATAATTGGAGTTAATAAAATACAGAATATCACCATCATAAAAATACCTAAAAATTCATGATCAGGATAATTCAATCCCAATAAAACCATTGGAGCATGCCATATACCCCAAACAAAACCAATTATTAATGATGATTTATAAAATCCAAGATGTATTAGATTTTTAAGAAGATAACCTCTCCATCCAAATTCTTCTCCTAAAGCAACTAAAGCATTAATTGTTGAACCTATTATTACTCCTTGAAGAATTATTAATGCAATATAATCTGGTTTAAAGTAATTTAAATTTAAACTTATATCTTTAAAAATTAAGCTTGAAAATAGTGATAAGAAAATTAATATTATTGGAATAACAATTGCTAATAGTATGTATATATTAAATTTAAAATATGTACCAAACTCTTTTAAACTTTTATGAAATATATATTTTTCAACTATTAAAACAATGAAAAGTGGAATATACATATAAATTATAGGAAATATAGCAAAAAAGTTTTGGGGTAAAACTATTATACTCTTTAAAAAAATTACAGAAAAACCAACTACATAACTTATTATTAATACAAGTATTATGAAGATAATCGATTTTTTTATCTCTTCTCTCATTTTTATTTTCTTAATTTTGGTGAATCATAGAATTCCCCACTTATCTTCATTTCACCATTTACATCTTCAAAAACTATTCTTACTGTTACATCACTTGACTCATCTGTAAATTTAGCTTTGTAAGTAACAATGATATAGTTTTTATCTTTTGTTGCTGTGTTAAATTTCTTAGAATTCTCTATATATTTACCAATTTTCCCTTCTATTAAACCTATACTTTCCAAAAATTTTTCTTCAGATACTGCCTCTTTCATTTTATCGCTGAAATCTTTTGAATATTTTTCGTAATTTTTCTCATTTCTACCAATAAGTAAATTTTCAGTCATTGGATCTGCATATTCTCTAACTTCATTAACATCTATTTTAGAACAGGATAAATTTAAAATAATAAACAAAGAAATTAAAAAAATAATTATTTTAATTTTCATAATTAACCTCCTCATTTCCATTATACTCTCTTATATAATTTTTCTCGAATTCATTTCTAAATTGATAATATTTTTTTTCTTTTATTGAATTTTTCAAATTTTCAATAAATCTATACATAAATCTCAAGTTATGAATTGTAGCAAGTCTTGGAGCAAGAATCTCTTTTGCTTTAAAAAGATGGTTAAGATATGCTCTACTAAAATTTTTACAGGCATAGCAATCACAATCTTCTTCAATTGGTCTTTCATCATTTTTATATTCACTTTTTGTTATTCTTAATTTTCCAAATTTTGTAAGAAGAGTCCTATTTCTTGCAATTCTTGTTGGATAAACACAATCAAACATATCTACCCCACTTTCAACTGCATCCATTATACTTATTGGGTCTCCAAGACCCATAAAATATCTTGGTTTATCATTTGGCATTTTTTTTACAAAATGTTTAAGAAAATCTTTTGTCTTTTCCCAAGGCTCTCCAATTGAGAGACCACCAATTCCATAACCAGGAAAATTTTCTTTTTCAAGTTCCTCAACTGCTTTCATTCTTAAATATAAATTTAATCCACCCTGTATCACTGCAAATAGAGAACCCTTGCCTTTTTCTTTTATACCTTTTCCTCTTTTTGCCCAATCTATACTCAAATTAGTAAATTTAATCAATTCCTCTTCATCAATTCCATATGGTGGGCATATATCGAGTGTCATCATAATATCAACACCAAGGGTCTCTTGAAATTTAACAACAAATTCAGGTGTAAAAAAATGTTCACTTCCATCTATGAATGATTTGAATAAGACACCGTCATTTCTAATTTCTCTAATATCAGATAGAGATAAAACTTGAAAACCACCAGAATCAGACAAAAGAAGTCCTCTCCATTTCATAAAATTTTTAATACCATTAAATGATTTTATAACTTCTTCACCTGGTTGGAGATAAAGATGATATGTATTGACAAGAATCAACCTGTAGCCTAAATTCCAGACTTCATCAGAAGATAAGGTTTTAACAGTTGCTTGAGTTCCAACAGGCATAAAAATAGGTGTTTCAATTTCAACATCATCTATTTTTAATTTAGAAATTCTTATATCATCTAATTTTTCTTTTACTTCAAAATTCATTTCTCTAAATTTATTTCTGTTTCTTCTTCAAGTATGAGTTCATCAGTTTCGTCATCATATGTAAAAAGTTCAGCATATCTTCCCCAATCAATTAATATATCAAGTTGCTTTTCAGCCTCGCTTCTTGTCAATCTTCTTTCAAGAATATCAAGGAAAAAATCTTCTGATATTCTTTTATTGGCTTTTGATTTTAATACTCTTACTATCTGTTTAATTAAAAAAACATTTTCTAAAACTTTCTCTCTAAAGATCTCCTTCTTTTTTAAAACATCAGCTTCAACAAATTTTTCTCCATCTTCTGTTAGTTCGACATCGCCCTGTTTATAGTTTGTAAATCCAATAAGTTCTGAAGCTTCAACTACTGGTAAGAGGTCTTCTAAATTTATATATAATTCTGTACCAATTTTAAATAAATCAGTTTTACCTCCAAGATCAGCAATGAGTTCAACGAAACCTGTAATTGCTCCAACTCTTGCATAGGGAACAATTAATATCTCCTTTGATGCTCTAAGGATCTCTTTTTCTTTCTCTATTTCACCGCCAGTTAATGTTGTATAAACTCTATCAATTAATGATAAAAATTTTGGTGAATTTTTATCTCTCCAATGAGGAATATTAACTTCAATTTCTTCTACTATTCTTCCTGGGTCTTTGCTTATTATAATAATTCTGTCTGACATATACACAGCCTCTTCTATGTTATGAGTTATTAAAACAATAGCTTTTGTTGGTATTTTATTTCCAATCCATAACTCTAAAAGGTCATCTTTTAAATTTTCAGCAGTCAATATATCAAGAGAAGAAAAAGGTTCATCCATAATTAATATATCAGGTTCAACCACAAGCGCTCTTGCAACCCCTACTCTTTGTTTCATTCCACCTGAAAGTTCTTTCGGATATGCTTTTTCAAAACCATCTAAACCAACGGTATCAATTACTTTTAAAGCTTTTTCTTTTTTCTCTTCTATAGACATTTCTTTAGAAATTAGTCCTAATAAGACATTTTCTTCAACTGTAAGCCATGGAAAAAGACCAAAATTTTGAAAAACCATTGAAACACCTGGATTAACATCAGTTACTACTTTGTTTCTATATAAAACGATTCCTTCATCTGGTTTGATAAGACCAGCAATTATTCTTATCAGAGTTGATTTTCCTGAGCCAGAAGGTCCTAAAATGGAAACAATTTCTCCTTCTTTTACATTGAAATTGATATTTTTTAGAACATAAATTTCTTTTTTTCCTGGAAATTGAAATTTTTTACTAATATTTTTTACCTCAAGTAAATTCATAGTATCACTCCAAATGATATTTCTCTTCTGAAAGGGTATACATTCTTCTCCAGAAGAATCTATTAAATAATACTACAATAATAGCCATAAATAAAGTACTTGATGCAAGCAATGGAGTATTTCCACTTTGAGTAGCACTACTTATTAACGAGCCAAGTCCTGTAATCTGATATACCTTTCCTCCAAAATTAACATATTCGGATACAATACTTGAGTTCCAAGCACCACCCCAAGCTGTGATGCCGCCAGTTACGAGCGATGAAAAAATAGCAGGGATTGCTAAAATAGACCACCATTTTTTACCTTTAATATCAAAAATTTTACTTACCTCTATTAAATCTTCAGGAATCTGATTCGCGCCGCTAATTACATTGAAGAGTAGATACCATTGAGTTCCTAAAGCCATTAAAATTATGGAACTTATATTTAAGCCACCTTTAAATTTTAAAAAGAATAACAAAATAATTGGGAAAATAGCAGTTGCAGGAATTGATGCTAATATCTGTACAATTGGTTGTGCATACTTGGATAATTTTGGATTGATACCAATTTTAACTCCGACAGGTATTGTCCACATATATCCTATTGCAACAGCAAGTATCACTCTTATAAAAGTATAAAATCCACTTTTAAAAATTAGTATCCAATCTTTCAATGAAACTGAACTTATGAGTTTTATAAAACCCTCAAAACCCCTTAATATTAATAAAAATATTAATCCAAAAATTATATAAGAAGCTATTTTCTTAATTACTTCAACAGTAAAATTTTCGCTTGAACTTTTCTTTTTCGAAAAAATTTTTGTCATCATTTTATCAAAAGGAGAAACAAATGTCTTTGAAAGGAAATTGATAATATTTGATTTTTGGTACCAATCAAGAACTATAGATTTAATCTCTTTTTCACCTTTTTCTTCTAATTTGAACTTACTTGACCAAGCTATCAATGGTCTCCAAATTAATTGATCTATTAAAATAATTATTAAAATTAAAGTTCCTAATCCAAGAAGCATTAAATTTAAATTTCCTTCTTCAGATGCTTTTGCAAGAAAGGAACCAAGTCCAGTAATTGTATAACTTTGATCTATAATGGAAAAATTTTCACAAGCCATCAAGAAAAACCACCCACCAGCAACTGACATCATGCTATTCCAAATTAAATTGATAGAAGCATGAGGAAGATCAAGTAATGTAAATCTTTGCCAGAAATTCAATCTATTTATTTTTGCACATTCATCCAATTCTCTTGGTGTGGTTTTTAAGGAGTTGTAAAAACTGAAAATAAGATTCCAAACTTGACCTGTAAATATAAGAATAATAGATGCAAGTTCAAGCCCAATTCTCGAACCATTAAAAACAGAAAACATAAAAAAGAAAACTTTTTTTTTTTTTCTAATGTTTTATTGCTATATGCAAGGTATCCATAGATAATAGCAAATATAAATGATAGGATAAATGCTATAAAAACTCTTAAAATAGAATAGAAAGAATAAAGTGGTAAATATTTCACTGAAAGTATTATTCCTTTTTGTTGTACTGCAACTTGAGAATAATTTTTACTTCCAATAAATACAAAATAGAAAATAGAAAAAATTAAAACTATTGATAAAATATCTATCGGATTAAATGTTTTTTTATTCACCTAACTATAATACACCAAAATATGTATTTTGGTAAATAGATAATATTTCATCATAACTTGGAGCTCTTGGAGAAATTTTTTTTAATCTTTCATTTTTATCCACTTCTTCAGCAAAATTTTTTAATTCATTTTCCTTAACTTTTAAATCTTTNAAACACAAAGGAATATTCATCATTTTGTTGAAATTTATCAATAATTCAATNAATTTTTCTGCATCTTTATGTTTATCTCCTGTTGATAAATCTAAAACNTCAATAACTTTAGCCATTTTTTCATATACATTTGGTAGTTCAAATTTAAAAACATATGGCATAAGAATAGCATTAGAATAACCGTGAGGAAATTCATATCTTAATGTAAGAGGATATCCCATTGCATGAACAATACCTGTTCCACTATGAGATATTTGGATTCCAGCATACATTGAAGCGAGATGCATCATCTCTTTTGCTTCTAAGTCATCACTACTTGAAAAACTTCTTGGTAAATATTTATATATTATTTTTATTGATTCATAACCAAAAATATCAGAAAATGTGCTTGAACCAATTGAAAATAAACCTTCAAGTGCATGAGATAAAGCGTCTAATCCTGTATCTCTTACAATTTTTTCACTCATTGTTAGGGTGAGTAGTGGATCAAGAATTGCAAAGTCTGGAATTATTAATTCTGATGTAACTGCAAGTTTTTTATTTTCATAAGTGATAACTGCAAATTTTGTTACTTCAGAACCAGTTCCTGAAGTAGTTGGAATTGCAACAAGAGTTGGAATTTTGTTTTTTAAAACTTTTTCTCCAGTTAAAAAGGGAACTATTTCTCTGTTAACAGCATAAACACCAATTGCTTTTGCAGCATCAATACTACTCCCACCTCCAATTGCAATTATTGAAGTACAATCATTTTCAATATACTTTTCTCCACCTTCAATAACAATTTTAGTATCTGGATTTGGAATAACTTTATCGAAAATAACAAAATTAACATCAATTTCTTTTAGATAATTTATCAAATTTGATAATGAACCACTAACTTTCGTTGATTTTTGTCCAGTTACTATAAATGCTCTTTTGCCTAAAAAATTCTTTATCTCTTTAATCTTTGAAAGATATTCTTTTCCAAAAAAAACTTTAGTTGGTAAAAAAATTTGGAACTCCATAAAACACCTCCAAATAATTAAACTCATTAAAATTTTATCAAATATAGTATAATTAAAAAAGTAATTTTTACCAAGGAGGAATTAATGAATCCCCTAAATGAAAGAATAGATAGATTTTTGGAAAGGTTGAATGATGCAAAAAAAAGGAATTTATATTTCTATCAAGCGCCTATTGAAAAAATTTATGATGCTCATGTTATTGTTGAAGGCAAAGATATGATTATGTTTGGTTCTTATTCTTATCTTGGACTTCTAAATCATCCAAAAATAAATGAAGTAAGTAAAAAAGCAATTGATGAGTTCAGTACAGGTGCTCATGGAGTAAGACTTCTTGCAGGAACAACCAAACTTCATATCCAACTCGAGGAGAGAATTGCAAAATTTAAGGAAAGAGAAGCAAGCGCAGTTTTCAGTAGTGGATATGTAACAAATTTAACAACAATATCTACTCTATTAACTAAAGATGATTATGTTTTTTGTGATAAATATGACCATGCAAGTATTGTAGATGGTGCAATTCAATCGAGAGCAAATTTTATAAGATTTGATCATAATGATATGGAGCATCTTCAGGATCTTTTGAAAGAAACTCCTGATGACAAAGTAAAACTAATAGTTGTTGATGCAATTTATTCAATGGATGGAGATATAACTCCGCTTCCAGAACTTATCGAATTAAAGAAAAAATATAACGCTGCTTTAATGGTTGATGAAGCACATTCACTTGGAGTTTTGGGTAAAAATGGAAAAGGAATTGAAGAATATTTTAACATTAATAATGAAGTTGATATTGATATGGGAACTCTATCAAAAACTATACCATCTGTTGGGGGATATATAGCAGGTGATAAGAATTTAATAGATTTTATAAAACATAATTCAAGAGCATATATTTTTTCTGCCGCCTTACCTCCACCACAGGTAATGGCTGCTATTAAGTCTTTTGATGTTATAGAAGAAGAAAAATGGAGAATAAAAAAACTTTGGGAAAATATAAATCATTACACTTTAGAGCTTAAAAAAATGGGTTACAATACGATGAATACTCAATCAGCGATTGTCCCTATTCTTTTAAAAGATGATGAACTTGCTCTTAAACTCACAAGGATTTTATGGGATGAGGGAATTTTAATATTTCCAATATTAACTCCTGCAATACCTCCTGGAACTTCAAGACTTCGTTCTTGTATTATGGCATCACACTCCTCAGAAGATATTGATAAAGCCTTAAGAGCACTCTATAAAGGTGGAAAAGATTTAGGTTTAATATAATCTTTAGAAATTATGTTATTTTTGTGTTAGACATCGTATTGACATATAAATTTGAAAATTTTATAAATTTTATCTCATTTTTATCAGCTATTGGCGCTTTAATTATCATTGAATCTCTATTTTCATTTATACTTTCTAATATTCCAAGATAGAGAAGGAATCTATCTTTATCCAAAAGTCCAACAATCGAGTTTTGAAGTGGAGTATATTTTTTTAAATCATAACCAATTATATTATTTTCATTAAAATGAATTTCTACTCTTT
>JGI12104J13512_1001353_pt1 | contig 18375 bp, 11 predicted proteins | sample TerdegcTABiofilm_FD_13512 | JGI IMG/M metagenome (IMG submission 13512)
TTCAATTGAGATAAAATCAGTTGCTTACGGTCTTGGTCGATAGGAGTATCGAACTCTTCAATGTAAAGATCCCGCAGTCTGAGCATAAGCGGTGTCCAAGACGGTCTACCTTCCCCATCGCTCCAAGTGAAGGCGTACACATCTAATATTTCGATTAGCCCAATTCGCGAAGTAGAATTTGGATCAAAATCAATGACTAACCGCCTTGTTCTGTAATCATGGGCGTGGTTTGTTTGAATCTTGATAAGCTTATCAGCAGTTACATGCCAACCCGCGTCGACTGGACTTCCTTTGTCTTGCCAAGCTTTATAAAGTAGATGGTAGCCACTAAGACTAAACGTTTCGCCAGTGGGCCTAAGAACATAATTACCTCCAATAAGTGACCTTTCAAAGAGAATAAACGCCATTGCTCGACCTCCTCATTGTTTAGCGGCTATAAACCGGTAGAAGATTTGATCTGATATAATAGTTATCGACAAATCGATTGGTGAACTTAAGTTTTTTTTGGCAAGGAATGCGATAAATTTGTGGTCTGGTCTACTATTCTCTTGGACACCGATTTGGGTGACATAGGAAATCCCAAGGAGGTGCTCCCATGGTACAAGGTGCTGGTATCGCCTCTGGCTGTTTCGGACCCTGCTGCCACAGCTCTTCCTCTGGCGGCTGCGTCTGCACAGACCCGAGGTCATGGAGCTGGGCTTGGACACGATGGTCATGGATAACGACGAAGCCCAGCAGCGCCATGGCGTCGAACCTACTTACCAGAAGGTGAAGGGATTTCAGCCCCTGCAGTTGACCTGGGGGCGCCTCATTATCGACGCGGTGTTTCGGGGCGGCAGCAAGCACAGGAACCATAGGGATACCGCCCTCAAGATGGTCAGCCATATCGTCAAGTTGATCCGGAAACACTGCGGGGCGGAGATTCCCATCATCATCCGCCTGGATACTGGCTTTATTGACCAGAAGCTCCTGCCGGCGTTTCCTGCTCCGGGCCTCGGGGTCATTTGCAGTGGCAATATATATAATGATATCGATAGGTTGGCGGATATGGTTCCGAAGTCGCCATGGCGCCGTGAACAGAATCGCCGGCAGGCCTGGGAATACCTGGATTGCGGCAACCGACGGGGGAACTGGCATACCTTTTGGCGGGCCATCCTGTGTCGGCCGGTGGCCAGCGGCAAACAACGGCTGCTGGATTTTGCCCGGCCTTTGACCAGTTACTATTATCTACGGCGGCAGGTGATCGATATCGCCGCCCAGATGGTGCGGGGTTCCGGCCAGGTGATCCTCAAAGTGACCGAGGCCAACATGGCGCAGTGGCAATTTGCCGGGCTCTGGGCTGGCAGCAACACGCCACCCCAGTTTGTCTGGGCCTGAGGGCCGGAAAGCGTTACCTACCTTCATTATAATTTTAGCGACTCGTGCTACGCCCGTGGACTCCTCGGCCCAAATAACTGGCTCGAGGGGGGCCAAGCCAACAGATACGGCATAGCCGGAACGTATTCTTACCCAAGTTGCCTGCGGTTAGCCCAGCCAGGGCGGTTATCAGGAGTTATCAGGCTTTTCGACCTTTACGAAATAGACCAATATCAACTCATTCTCTGTGAAGATGGAAATCGCTCAATTTTGGAGTGAAGTAACGTAATCAGTAGTATTGGCCGGTACTTGGTGCGAAAGTTGGGCAGTTGGATTGAGCCCCAGATATTGTCCCGGAAGAAAAGATTATGACCCTGACCAAGGCCAAGCTGGCCGTGCAGGTCCAGAGGGGGGTCTACGGCGTCAAGCCCTGGGAGGCCCAGAGGCTGGTGCAGCGGGTGTTGGAGATCATCACGGCCGCCCTGGTCCGGGGCGAGGATGTGCTCATCTCCGGCTTCGGCAAGTGGATGGTGCGCCGGAAGCACCCCCGCCGGGGCCGCAACCCCCAGACCGGCGAAGACCTGCTGTTGTCCGAACGCCGGGTGGTAGTCTTTAAACCATCCACCACCCTGCGCCGGCGCCTGAACCCCCAAGCCGGAGGATCAGGCCGACCCGGCGACGGCCTGGCGGCAGCGGTGAGGCTGGCTGGGCTAAAGCAAGAGGCAAGACAGAATCCCTGGTCCTGTCGGCAACGAGGCCAGAAATATCACAAGGGTCAGCACCATGCTGGCTCTTATGGTTGCACGGGGCTAACGCCCCGAGGTGGTCTACGCCGCTAATTTAATTTTTTCCTGGTATTGTGTTTGATATCATAGAGATAGCGGTTTTTGCCGGTGTCCAGGATGATTTTGTCCGGGCCGACGTAAGAAACATCCACTGCTTTGTCCGGCAGTTGCCTTTTGAACTTGCCGGAATCCTCGTAAATCCGCACTCTCCCTTGTTTATCCACCGTATAATACTCGGCCGCCACTGATGTGGGGTGCAGGGACAATATCAGGAGCATTGCCGCCATCAGGCCGCGCCGAACAAGCCAGCATGTATGCATCTTTTTATCCCCTACTCAGAGGTGATTCTTCCTGAGCTCCGTCCGAAGGGGCGGAGGATACAGCCTCCCTCAACGAGGTTGTCAGGAAAGCGGCAACGGTCCATTCAATTCTTCGGGTAGCCCCCCAGCTTTTTAGCCACAATTGCAGCCTTGCTCAGGAAGCCGGGGGCCGGGCCGGGAGTTGCTCCTGATGGACCCGCCGGGGCTAAAGTTTTATGGCCATGCATCGGGAAATTCACAGTTCATTCAGTCTCCCCAGCCCTTGCAGTATCACACCTGCTGGACCTGTTTGGCAACCTGACACCAAAGGTTTGGTCTCCCTGGTTTTACCCTGCTGGCCCCGGCAGTGATACGTACCGGCTGGCAAGGCCGCTCGGCCAGGAGAGGAAGCCCTGCTCGGTGTTAGAGATTATCCCGGACTTCCGCCAGCCACTCCAGGAATTGTTCCTGGCTGAGCTGATCCATGGGGAGGCGAGTGACCGCGAAGCCTGCAGATTCCAGCTTCTCCGCCAAGGAGCCGGCTCGGGGGTTCATGGAATGTATTAAGATCAGCACATCTCTGTCCACGAAGCGGATAATGTCTTGCGCCACATCTGCGCCCGACATGTAGCGCTCGTCCTCATGTGCCACTTGCAATTGCAGATCCAGATCAAGCATGATGCCGGCATAAACTTGTCCCCGATCCCGGTTTAAAATTCCCTTGGCCCTCCCGGCGCTGGCTGCCACTACCAGGCGAAAATCTTGGGGGAGCCAGGTGCGGATTGTCTCCACCCGCTCCGGATCGTCTTCAACCATTAACAAGCGCACCAGCTCTGGTTGCCTGATTGTGGTCATCCCATTACCTCCAGATGAGCATTTTTACCACTTGGTCAGATAGGGCCGGAAGACGGTGGCGCCTTCGCAGTGGCGCCGCAGCTCTTTAACCTGAGCCAGGATGATTTCCTCTAATTTTACTTCTTTTCCCCGAAAGTTCTCAATGCTGGCGAGTCGCGTGTGGATGCGGTTCACGAGGCGACGTCTGGTTTCCAACGTTAAGCGTCCTTCTTCATCCACAGTATAGCTCTGGGGATGGCGCCGCAATTCGGATAGTACTACCCGATCTACGACCGGCGGACGGAATATTTCCATGAGATCAAAGGCCAAGGTAGCCACCCCTGGCCGAGGTGCGTGCAGGAAGCTGATATGCGGATTTAAGCCAACCTGAATGATATTTTGGAGGACTTGGGCAGACAAGACCGCATAGCCGTAATTGAGCAGGCTGTTGACCAGATCGGTGGCTCCCTGGCGGACTCGCCCCGGGAACGGCGCTGCTTCGGCCAGCAGCACCTGCACCATGTCCCAATACTGGGCGGCAACCCGCCCTTCGATGCTCATCAGCTGTCCCCGGAGGCGAGGCCAGTCACCTTCTGGAGTCAGTTTCATAGCTTCTCCAACTAGAGAGGCAGCCGTTTCCAAAAAATGCACATATGGCCGGAGGAAGTCACCGTTCCGTTTTTTTTCGTATTTGCCGAAGTATTTGATGAGGCTGAGCTGATTTTTGACCTTGCCCATTACAAAAGAGCTAGCCAGAGCAAAGGTCTGGTGCTGGTCCTGAGCAGCGGCCAACTGTTGCAGCTGGCAGGAGTTGCCTTTCAAAGCTGCAGGGCTATAAATGAATGCCTCAACCTGGCCTGTGGCCGAAATCCAACAGATGGGTATCTCTTGCACGGCACAGTGGGAAATCAGGTCCGAGGAGAGACTGGTGCCATGGGCCAACAGGGTGATGCTTTCCAAGCGATCCAGGAGGGCTTCTGAGAGAATCTGGCGGTCCTGGCGGACTACCACGCGGTTGCCCCGTTTGCCGAGAAATACCCCGGGAGTGTTGATGACCAACTTGGCTCCTTCCAGGAGGCGACGGATATGGCGCCGCTTGGCCCCGCGGACAGTCTTCTGCACTCGGCGCACCGTCTGCTCGGGCTTGACTTCTGCTCGGGCATGCTCACTGATGGCTGCCTGGATTTCTTGCCAGAACTGCTGGCGGTCGGCCATGGTGGTGGCTCCGGGGATCTCCAGGTGCTGGCAGGCTTCCGGCAGATCAGGCAGGATCTCTGGCTGGCTGGCAAAGGCCTGGACCAGGGCTTTTTGTAATTCCTGACGCAAGCATGCCATTTCGGTTTCTACCACCAATGCCCCGTAATACCGCCACCAACCGATGATAGCCTCGTTCACCTGTTGGATGATGATGGCAGACTGGTCGGCCGCCAAGCGTTGAGCCAGAATTCCTAACTTCTGGATGATGGTGTCCCACTTCTCCGGAGCGATGGTTAATATGCCGCCATGAAAGCGGACCCCAAGGAAGGTAAACCCGGAGGCGACTTCTGTCACCGGCTGGTCTTGCCCGTTAAGGGATAATTTTAATCTGTTGGCCAGAAATTCCCGGGTGAGGCTGTAAGTGGTTTCCGCCTGGCGCCGGGTGGCCGAGAACAACCTGAAATCATCAGCATAGCGGACGGACTCTATACCCTCACCATGGAGGAAGACGTCCAGAGGGTGAAGGTAGACATTGGCCAGCAGGGGCGAGATAATACCGCCCTGGGAGACGCCTTGATAAACATCCAGCCAGCGGCCGCTGCGTTGCACCTGCCCCATTTTCAGCCAGAGCAAGAGGTAACGGCAGACCGGTTCCTCGACGCCAAAGACCCGCAACTGGGTGAGCAACACCTCGTGGTCAATGCTGGGGAAGAACTCGTCAATATCGAGGCAGGCGACCCAGGCGGGGCGCCGGGTCTGCAAGATGTGGCAGACCCGCCGGATAGCTCGTTGGGGACCCTTGCCTGGCCGATACCCATAGCTGGTGTCGAGAAAGTACCGGTTCAGCAAAGGATCCAAGACTCGCCGGACCGCCTCTTGAGCTACCTTGTCCCGGACCGACGGCAGGGCCAGAATTCGCTTCTCGTCAGGGTTTTTGGTTTTCGGAATGGCAACTTGCAGGAGGGGGGCGGGCACATAGCGGCCAGAGAGGAGCTCTTCCCGGAGTGAGAGCAGCTGGGTCTCGGCCTGTTCGCCAAAATCTGACACGCTCTGCCCGTCCCAACCGCCAGCCGCCTTTTTGGTGGCGACCCGCTGCCAGGCGGCGTGCAGATTTTCCGGGGAGGTAATGGCTGCCAATTGTCGGTAGGAAGTGGTGGGCATAGGTGCTGGGCCTCCGTCATAGTTCTATCCTTTCTGTCGCTGCCGCCGCCTGTCAGGTGACTCCATTCCGTTTTTTTGCCAACTTTTTTCTAGGGACAGGCCTTTGCCCGGTTGGCGGCGGTTGGCCGTCGTGCAATGGCGGTAGAGCTCACAGGTTCTTTATTCTTATATTTATCAATAGGTTAGCTGCCATCCCGCCAAGGCCCCGAACCTGCTTGGGGGCAAACCATTTGCGAACCTTGCCGGCAGCCGCTAATCCTGAGGTATTTCAAAGGGATGATAGCTTTTGAGGCCGGACCACCCCCTCGCGGCGGGGGGCCAAAAAGTTCGCAAATGCCCTTTTTCGGTCTAACGGCCCGAGCATTTGCGAAAAAACTCCGCCGACGGCCCAGGACGGCTTGTTACTGTCTTTGTATCTTATTGAAATAAAAATTTAATTTTTCTGGTTCGCCAGGGCTCTGGGGGCCGTTTTCGCAAATGCTCCCCTGCGGCTGGCGGCGCCAAAGTGTTGCGAAAATCTGGTGGTAATAAAAACAATAGGTTAACCCCAAAAAAGTGATTTTTGGCAATCTGGATGAGGGCCATTTAGGGGCATTTGCGAAAAAATCCGGCCGATCAGAAAGTGCTTGACAAGACCCGGTATTTTCCATTAGAGTATCCGGTAGTAATATATAACTAGCTGATTTCTCCGTTGTTAAGGAGAGACGGCATTCATTGATGTCACGGCACTCTTTATTTTGTCCATCTCATATATTTTTTCCGGTTAAGGAGAGACGGCATTCATTGATGTCACGGCACTTTGAACAAACCGAAGTTGTAGCCAGAAATTCTTGAGTTAAGGAGAGACGGCATTCATTGATGTCACGGCACCCAAATAGAGACGAATTCTATCCGTCTCGGTTGAAGTTAAGGAGAGACGGCATTCATTGATGTCACGGCACTAAAGATAACTCTTTTGCCACTCCCCGGAATGGGGTTAAGGAGAGACGGCATTCATTGATGTCACGGCACTTTATTTTGTTCGTCGATGTCCATTTCATATATTGTTAAGGAGAGACGGCATTCATTGATGTCACGGCACCTGTTTAGCCCGACTGGCAGCTCGTACGCGGCGTGTTAAGGAGAGACGGCATTCATTGATGTCACGGCACCAGTAAGTTTTCTATTGAACACATCTGGATCGTGTTAAGGAGAGACGGCATTCATTGATGTCACGGCACCTAAAAACTAAAAATTTCCCGGCGCCGGCATTGACAGTTAAGGAGAGACGGCATTCATTGATGTCACGGCACTAATTCCTTGGCATCCTCTAACCCTAACCCGAATGGTTAAGGAGAGACGGCATTCATTGATGTCACGGCACAAAAATTCTTGAAAACACCAATTCTCACCAAGCCAAGTTAAGGAGAGACGGCATTCATTGATGTCACGGCACGTAATGTCGACATCTCTTCGGTGTCGAATTCTTCCGTTAAGGAGAGACGGCATTCATTGATGTCACGGCACTTAATTCCTATAGTCGATGTGAAATACCCCTCCGAGTTAAGGAGAGACGGCATTCATTGATGTCACGGCACCGCTTCCAGCGTCCGCCTGATTTTACTTTTTGGTTAAGGAGAGACGGCATTCATTGATGTCACGGCACTCTAAGTCCCTTAGGTGGGGATATCCCTTCTTAAGGTTAAGGAGAGACGGCATTCATTGATGTCACGGCACTATTATGAGTTCTGGCCTTTCTTCGGCCAGTTTTTGTTAAGGAGAGACGGCATTCATTGATGTCACGGCACCCTTGGTCTGCCACTGGAACATCCATGGGGTGGCTTTTAAGGAAAGACGGCATGCCGAAGGCAGGCCCAGAGGTCACGGCACCGGGGATGTCTGCAGGAAGACCAGGGAGACCGGACGCTGAGTGAGGCAAAAAGAATCCACCGCCAGGTTGCGAACCAGCCGGCGGTTTTTTGTTTGGCGGTGTCGAAAAAAATTGTTTGGCATTGTCACTTGGGCGCCACGAGAAGAGACAAATATACAAAAGCATTCTAGCGGCGGGAGGGTTGCTATTGGCCCAGCCAGCTGATGAGACGTTTTTGCCGATGATAACAAAATATTACCGGGAAATTTTGGCCGCCGAGGTCAAGCTGGCTTTCTGTCTGCCGGATGAGGCGCATAATGTGGTGTATAAGCGGGATGAGGCATGCCGTGAGCTGGTCCAGGCTTGTCGTAACCAGGCGGGCGGATTGACTGAACAGGGCTATCAATATCTGGGCTCCGCCCTCCTGTTTCTCTCCGGCGGGTTGGGGGAAGCTCCCGGGCTGGTGGCGCTGCCGGTCCTGAGCCAAGAGCTCTGTGAGGCCCTGGCCTCCCGGGAAGCTGATATCCATGCGTTCCACGCCCGGCAAGGTCTGGAGGTGGCGGCGGCAATCATCGAGCGAGCTCGAGAGCCGCAATGGCAACACGCCCAGCGTCGCCAGGCCCTGGAGGCGGTGATTAAGGACCTCCAGCAGCGGTCGGCTATCTGCCCTCCCGACCTGCAGGATAGGCTCCGCCTCCTCCTGGCCCAGGCTTACCTGGAGCGCAGTCGCATTATCCGGCCCAAAGGTTTTACCATCTCCCCTAAGAAAAAAGAGGCCCTGGACAAGGCCCTGGAGCAGTTGGATCAGGTCACCGACACAGGTAAAACAACCCTGGACTATCACCGCTTCCGGGGGGACATTTTCCTGGAGCTGGGGCGGTTGGAGGCCCGGACTGGGAAGGAGATAGAGGCCTGTCTGGCAGAAGCGATCTTGTTCTTGGACCCCCGGACACCTGCTAATCTGACTCCGGTGGATTGCCGCCTCATCGTGGCCTATGCCCGCCTGGCCCGCGACCCATCATATTTGCCTCTGGTTCTGGGAAGCTCCAAGGCCACAGCTTTGGACCGGGCCTGGGCGGCTTATTTATCAAATAATGCTAGCGGGGCGGCGAAAGAAATAAATACCGTGCTCCAGGACTTGCAACGGCGCTGGTTCTCCCATCCGGACTGGGAGGGCCTGGTGGACCTGCTGGTGGACTGGGCCCGGAGCAGCCAGAAGGGCTGGGAAGACTTGGCAACCGCAGCCTGGCAGGTGTGCCAGAAAAATGAACAGGAGTTGCGCTACAGCGGCTGCCAGCTGCGTTGGTATTGGTCCCGCCATCAGGACCTCTATGACCTGGCCTTCCAGGCTGCCCCAACGCTGGAAGAGAAGGCTCGGGTGGCCGACTCTCTGAAAAGCCGGCCCCTGGTGCGCCTGGCCCTGGCGGAACAGTTGGCCCAGGCCCAGGCCAAAAAGAAACGGGGAGCGGACGTGGATTTTGCCCAGCTCATCGAACAGGACGCCCGGGCCTATGCAAACCAGTACATCGCCGGTGGGCTGGCGGCCGGCTCAGCTTCCGCCCCGGTGGCTCCCCTCTCCTTTACGGAGCTGCCCGATGAACAGTGGCTGGCGGTGCATTTTTATCTGAGCAGCGGCGCCGCCGCGGGGCTGAAGAAGAACATGGCCTATGCCCTGGTCTACGATGCCAAGGACCAGAAGTGGAGCTGCGAGGGCCCCTATGAAACCACTGATCTGTGGCAGGCGTATCGCCGCTGGCAGGATAATTACGCCGCCGTGAGCCAGGCTTCGGCCCCGGAACTGGAGAGTCTCTGCCGACAGATCGGGACGACCTTCCCCTTCCTGTGGGCGCTGCCTTCAGAGAGGCCGGTGGTTTTCATCCCCCATGGCTTCCTGCACCGCCTGCCTTTGCACATGGCCCTGCGGGAAGATGGCGCGACCCTGGAGGTTTGGGCGGCCACCCACCCCTCCACCTACCTGCCGGCCTGGTCGCTGCGGCCCCGAGCCGACGCCGGCGGCAGTCAGAATGTGGCTGCGGTATATCTGCCCGACGAGCTTCACGATGCAGAGGACTTTCAGAATATCTTGGCAGGTCAGAGCTTTGCTGCGGCGGCCTCATGGCCAGTTTTCCGAAAGCAGGCTGGTCAAGCCCGACGCCTGGCACTGGTCTGCCACGGCTTGGCCCATGCCGTCAACCCTTTTGCCGCCAGGCTGTTGTTGCCGGAAGAACCCCAGTTGGTAGATTTCCTGACCGACCTGCCCGCCCTGCCGGGCTCCCAGGTATTCCTGGCCGCCTGCGAAGCGGATATGGCCCCGGCCCAGGAGGCCCCCCTGGACGAACATCTGTCCCTGGCCACCGCCTTCCTCCAGAAAGGGGCCCGGGAGGTGTTGGGGGGGGTTTTTGAAGTGAATAAGTACCTGGCGAATGAATTACTTTCCAGCTTTGGCGCAACGAGCGCGGCCGCCTGCTATTCTCTTCTCTGGAAATGGCAGCAAGCTCGGCTAGATAATTTTCTTGATAATCCAGACCCCTTAAACCTGTATTGGCTAGCGCCTTGGCGCGTTCTCGGATTGAGTTAGTGCAGTTGGTTTGCTTATCCCCCATATTCGCAAAGGTAACCCTGTATGAGCACCAGCAGAGAGAATGATCAGCTTAGGGCCGCGGCTATCTGCCAAGAAACCCGAACTAAAGAGAATGCCAGTGAATTTAGGAAACTGTATGATGATTACCATACTTATTTCAAGGGTTATGCCTATAAACGTCTTTATGATAAATCGAAGCTTAATGACGTATTACAAGAATTTTGGTTGGCAATTTGGAATGGAGCCATCTGTAAATATGAAGGCAAATCAACATTAAAGACTTTTTTAACTTCAATAATTTTTAAAAAAATAATAGATTATAATAATAGTATGCTTAATATTGACAGAAAATTAGATCATGGTGAGGATATTGAAGAAGTTAATATTAAACAGGCAACAGAACATGATGATAATAAGGACATATTTGATATTAGGAAAGAAGGTATTAAACAGTTAATAAATAAAGCATTGGTCATTCTCGCCGATACCAGACCAGATGACGCGTATATTATTAGAATGAAGAAAATGAAAGAAATGTCTTATGATGAAATTTTAAAGGAAATGAGAGTGCAAGTGCCTCATGAAGACCGCCAAAAAGAAATCGATCGCTTAAAGCACCAATATAGTAGAGCGATACCGAAATTAAAGATTATTGTTGAAAGACTCATGCAGGCTGAAAATATGACATTAAAAGATTATCTTGGGCGGTGAGAATGAAAAAATTTTGCAGTTATAGGTCACATCATTATTCCAGAAGGCGACAAAACAGAAGCAACATGGTTAAAATTTATCAGCCCATAATGCTGGTGGCTACTTTGTGGTGACTATTATGCCGAACAATAAGCATCCTCGTTACCGGGAATATCATATTAGGTCGTTTTGCCCAAGCTCAGGGTGTCCGCAGACCGGATCGAAATTTAAAATAATTCTTTATATAAAAGACCAAGAGCTGAGAAGCCATGCCATCAAACATTTGGCAGATACCAACCAAATTGAAGTATGGGAGAAATTAACCACTGCTTTCAATAACAAAATTGGCGTTATAATAAATAATATCCAGGCTATAAAGGATATCGGCTGTCCATATTTTGCCACAATTAATGAGGATGATCCCCCTTGTTTAACCTGTCAATTGTATAAAAAATGTTCGCCGCATGCTCAAGAAATTGAAGAATTATATATAAGTATGATAGATGCAACTTTATCAAAAGGGGTTAAAATTCCCCGATATGCCTGTTATGTTACGCATAAACAGCTCAAATACTTTACAACGATCCCGGACATCAGAGTGGTTGCCCATGCTTGTTATGAGCCGACGCGCCAGGTTTATAATCTGATGACTTGTTACTGCAATTGTCAGGATAGATGGGGTGATTTTTTGCGTAAAGTAGAAAACAAAATCCGGACAACAACATCAGCGCCTAAATCAGTGATCTGGTGCACAGAAGACACGTGGCAGACAGGTCATAGCATTCCAACCCAAAGGCAGCGCTATAAACGGGGCGCGGGCAAGGCGCGTGAATTTCTAAGAAAATGGGAGAATAAATAAATTTCACCCACCTGATGGGGATGTAAGATGACGACTCTTTCTCATACCACCGGCCAGCATAACTGGGAAGACCTCCTGGAATACGCCACCGAGGCTATCAGTGAATATCTCTGGGCTTTGGAGGTGTGGCAGCAACAGGAACAACAGGATTATTCGCCCGGTTTCCTCCTCCAAGATATTTTGGCAAGCCGTGCCCGGGGACGCCAGGCCTTGAGCCTCATGGCTACAGCGCCAACAGAATATCAGGATGACTATCGCCGGCTTCAGCTCATGTGGCAGCAAGCTGAACAGGAATTACAGGCGATTGTTCAAAAGCAAAAAGACTGGTTGACGGAGGTGATCAACCAGCAATGGCTGCAAACACTGCAACAGGCCGAGGCCGAGCTGTTGCGGGTGCGGGCTTTGGTGCAGGATGCTTTTCTCCTGGAGGATGAAGAATGGGGCAGACACGAACGTGAGGAGGCTGCCGCAGCTTTTCTCAGCCATTGGCTGGATCTCAGCCTCTGTCGGCAGGAGTTGGAACGGGAACCCCTGCAAGAGATTCCCCGGAAGGCTTTTCAGGAACAATTCGACCGAGTTAATGGACTGCTGCGCCAATACTTTGATTACTTCGGTTTCTTCCAGGAAGCTTTCCGCAACCTGGCGGCCACCGAATATTTGCCAGAGCTCTGGTGGCTGAAGCAATTGCCCGAGGCTCGCGATGTGGCAGAACTGGAGGCCCAGGACTTGGAAGCTCTGGAACAACTGCTGGCCCAGGCGTTTGCAGGTCGAGCTGTAACCGGGCCATGTTCGCGGGCCGAGGAAGTAATCGCTTACACTCTCGAGGAGCTTTCCCCGGAGGAATGCCGGGAAATCCGGGAACATCTAATGGCCTGCGGATACTGCTTTGACCTCATGCTCGATATTCGATTGGCTGAAAGTCAAGCTGTCATGGTCCCGAGAACGCCTCTGGAGGAACTGGGTCTGCCTCTGCCTGCCACTGCCCCGGAAGCGACAGAGTCGGCTGCTGTGCCTGATTCCCGTTGGCGTCAATGGCTGGATACGCTGCCTAATCAGTTAAGGGATATTGCGGACAAGATCGGCGCCTCCCTGGGAAACTTAGCCGAGACTAACTTAAAATTTGTCCAAGAAATGTTTAATGTCGCCCAATTCCAAGTGGCTTTTGCCAGACAAACTTTGGGTGGCGCGCAGCCAGCAGTAGGGGCTTTGGTGCAATGTGAGCACCCCCTCTGGGGCCGTCTACAAGAAGGCCGAAGAGGTGGTTATCCCCTGCTGACGCAAAACCAATCTGACAGTCCGGCATACAGGCAGCTATATGATGCCCTGAACGGTCGACAATTTTACTGGAAAGTATGGGCCTTCCAAAGAACAAGTGGGGCAAGGCAGCAATTTCCTCATGATGATATAGGCAAGGCCTTCATGGGCCCCTGCCATATTCTCCCCCCCGCCGACTATGCCCTGGTTGTCCTGGCGCTGGCCACCGAGCGGGACAAGTTGGAGCAGTTTATAGCCCGGGTGGAGGCGGGTGAGGCGGCGCCGGAGCAGCCCGCCCAAGGGGTGGCGGTTATCTTTTTTACCCCGGAAACGCAGCAGGAAAGCGATGAACAGGTATAAGGTCTCTTTGGAATTTCTGGAGCCTTGGCGGATCAACCACCTGGGGGATGACCGGGGAGCAGCCTGGGCCCGGTGGGTCCAGACCCGGGAAGGATACCAGCGGCCGGAGATTACCGGCACCCTGGTGCGCAGCGCGGTCATCCGGGCCGCGGAGGAATTGCTAGCCCTGACCGGGGGAGTTTGGGCTGGCCAGAAATGCTGTCCGGGGGAGTTCTGTACTCCGGGCGGCAGCAAACCGACCTTCCGGCGCCAACGGGCCACCCGGTGGTGGGGGGAGGACAGTCTCTGCACTCCGGACAGCCCCTGCCCCTTTTGCCAGTTGCTGGGGCGGCATGACCTGGCGGGGAAGCAGGCCAGGCGCGGGGGTGGTTTTCACGTCCATTTCGGCAACCTCTACCCGGTGGCCCGGGAAGGGTATGGGAGTTTGGCAGAGATCACCCGGCAACGCACCAGCAACCGGCTGGATTGGCTCACCGGCAAGGCCCAGGACATCCTTACCATCTGCGAGGTAGAGGAGCTGCGGCGTTTCAGCGGCCTGATTACGGTGGCCCCAGAGCTGGCCAACGGGGAGGCGGTCAGTTCCCTCCTCACCGCTGCGGCGGCCTTGGTGGATCGTTTGAGCGGCGCGGCCTGTCGTTTGAAGCTGCAACCTGTTGAGGAGCTATGGAGCGGGACTGCCGTTTCCTTGACCAGGGCCGCAGTACCGGAAACCGCCTACCGGCAACAGCTCGAAGAAGATATTGATAACTATTTCCAAGAATTGATCGGGGACGGCAGCCAGCTGGGCCCGGAACGCCTGCGGCTGCTGGCTGACGCCATCCGGGAGCTGCGTTATCTGCCGCCGGAACAGACGCTTCCTGACTGGCTGCAGTCTCTTCCTCAGGGCAAGGATGGCAAGGCCCATCGCCTTTGGGATGCTCTGACTGCCCAAAGACGCCCGTTACGAAACATGCTCCAGGAGGTGGCCGCAGCGTATGCTGCGCCGGCGACGTGGCGGGATGTGGTCCAGGGGTTGGGACAGGCACTGTATGCACACTATAAAAAACTCTGGCCCCAGGCAATGCCGGTCCGGCCGGTGGGGGAGGCGGAGTATTGGCAGACCAAGTTCCGGGATCGGCAACCGAGCCGGCAGCGGGGCACCTGGAGCCACGAATGGATCATCACGGGCGCCCTGCAGACCTTGACGCCGCTGTATCTGGGGACCCAGGTAGAGGCAGCGCGCCAGACCAGCCTGACGGTCCTGTTGACCGCCGAGGGTCGCTATCGGCTGCCCCGTACAGCCCTGCGGGGGGCCCTGCGCCAGGATCTGCAACTGGCCAGCCGGGGGCAGGGCTGCCTGATGGAGCTCAATCCGGAGCGCCCCTGCTCCTGCCCCATCTGCCAGATTATGCGGCGCCTCACCGTCCGGGATGTGACCAGCAGCATAGCCCTGCCGCCGCCGCTGGTGCGCCAGCGGGTGCGGCGCAATCCCTGGACCGGCATTGTGGATGAAGGGGCCCTCTTCGACCAGGAAGTAGCTCCCGAAGGCCTCAGGTTCCCGTTTATTCTCCGCTACCGGGGTTTTGGCGGGTTGGATGCCTGGCTGCAGACGGTTCTGTCCTGGTGGCAGGAGGGCCGCCTCTTCCTGGGAGGCGCCGGCGGCACCGGCAAAGGCCGCTTGCGACTCACCGACCTCAGGATTTGGCGCTGGGCTCTGGACGAAACCGGACTTCCAACCTATGTAGCGCACCTGGGCTATCGAGGCCGGGAAGAAGAGTTGGCAAACTCGGCCTCCCTCCCTGCCGGGGTCGAGGCCGTGACCTGCTCCGACCCTGCAACCGTCCCTTCCCCGTGGCAGGAAGTTGATTGGGAGTTTCGTTTCCACGGCCCGGTGCTGGCCAATCATCCCTTGACCGCACTGCTGCGGGGCGAGGCCGATGCGGTTTTTACCTGGAAGGTGCAGCTTGAAGCCGACCAGCAGCACTATAGGGAGGTATGCACCCTCAAGGGCGAGACTGTCCGGGGCCTGGTCCGGGGCCTGTTTGGCAAAAGCCAGGGGCTGCTGACTAAAGCCCATGCAGACTGCACCTGCCTCCTCTGTCGGGTCTTCGGCAACGAGCACCAGCGGGGTAAGGTGCGCTTTGAGGACCTGACCCTGGCAGGGGAAACGGTGCCCAAGAAGCGACTGGACCACGTGGCCATAGACCGCATCAGCGGCGGCGCCGCAGAGCAACTCAAATTCGACACCCAACCCCTGTATGGGACCCCTGAAAATCCTCTGGTGTTTGCCGGCAAATTCTGGGTTCATACTGAGCTGGACGAAGAAGAACAGAAAGCCCTGCGGGCGGCCCTGACAGCCCTGCGGGACGGTCTGGCCACCGTGGGCGCCAAGGGGAGCGTCGGCTACGGCTGGCTTAACGGCCTGCGCTTGCACTCGGGGCCGGCCTGGCTCACTGACAACTGGCAGGAAACCGCGGCAGCCCCGTCCGACACCAATACGCCGCCAGAGTTTTCCTGGCCGCAGCTGCCGGATTTAACCCTTGACTCCCGAAAAATCTATTATCCCCATTATTTCTTGCCGCCTGATCTGCAGGTGCCGCGTCTTTCGCAGCCTCACACCCACAGCCTCTTTGACCCCCAAAAATACACCGGTTGGCTCACCTGCCGCCTGACCACCCTGACGCCATTGATTATTCCTGACACCTCCAGCGACCAGACCCTCACCACCGGGGGGCCCTTCCCCGCTGGACATCAGGCCTTCCAGTTCTTCCGGTTGGGCGACCAGCCCCTGATTCCCGGGGCAGAACTGCGGGGCATGATCAGCTCGGTCTTTGAGGCCATCACCAACTCCTGTTTTCGGGTCATCCGTCCCCGGGAGCGCCTCTCCTGGCGGATGCCGGCCGCTTTGGCACCGCAATTTAGATCTGGCCGAGTGGAAATCGTCAATAACCAATATTACATCCGCCAGATGGATATGGGCAGACTGCCCCTCTATGATGATCCGGCGACACGTCGTTTGTTTACTCCCCTTTCTTTGACGTCCGGACACACTTTGGATTTTGTAGATGACAATCGGACGCTGCTGCAAAGTAATCCTGGGATCAGAGAGGGCGCAATACGGACAGACCTTTGCTTTCTCAACAGGTTCTGGCTTCTTCGGCCGCCTTCAGCGGCAAGATGCCCCCGAGGCAACTTCAGTTTGACGTCAGGGTACGTGAAGTTCACCGGTCCCAATAAAGTTGAGGTATCTCGCGCAGGGGCCGGAGCCGGTGGTTTACCTGCTCCTCCAGCGGACTGGACCGGCGTACGTCTTAACCAGGTGGCCGGCAATGTTCCCTTTTACCAAGCGGAGCAGAGTGGGGTAATTTTCACCGTCAATAAGAGGCGGGAACGTTTTTTCATATCAAGAGGAAACGCGCGGTCTTATCCCGTCCCCCTGGCCACCTTGAAGCGCTATGAGCAGGTATTAAAGGAATACCGGCATTTTGCCCAGCGGGGGGAGGTGCCCGCCGTCTTCCGGACCGTGCTGCCCGATGTCCGCCACGGGGCAAGCGGCTACAACCGGCTGAACAACGGCGACCTGGTCTATTTCCGGGTCAAGGATGATCGATGGAATGATCAGAATGCTCCGGTGGAGCATATCATCCCCGTGAGCATCTCCCGCCTGGTGGATCAGAAGTTTCTCGGCGAACGGGTGCCTGAGCCTCTGCGGCCCTGCGCCCACGTCTGCCTGGAGGAGTGCGAGGCCTGCCTGAAGCAGGAGTCCTGCCCGTCTTCCTTTTACCGGGAGGGCACTCCCAGCCGGGGGCTCTGTCCGGCCTGCCACCTCTTCGGCACCACCGGCTACCAGGGGCGGGTGCGCTTCGGTTTCGCCCGGCTGGAGAGAGAACCGGCGTGGCGCCAAAATGACGCAGGCAGCACGGCCATCACCCTGCCGCTGTTGGAACAACCTCGCCTGACCTGGAGCATGCTCTGGGAACGTCGCAATGCCGAAGGCACGGTGGAGGAACGCCAGCCGGTGAATTGGGTCCCGGGGCGGAAGTTCTATGTTCATCACCAGGGCTGGCGGACCATTGTGGCACAGGGCATAAACCCCATTGACGGACAACGCCTGGAGCGCAACGAGAATAACCGCACCGTGGAAGTTTTAGACACAGGGCGGACCTTCACCTTTCAGGTCTTCTTTGAGAATCTGGACGCCTGGGAGTTGGGCCTGTTGCTGTATAGCCTGGAACTGGAGCCCGGCTTGGCCCATAAGCTGGGTATGGCCAAGGCCTGGGGCTTCGGCAGTGTGCAGATTGACGTAGCCAGCCTCCGGCGCTATCAGGCTCCTGGGAGCATGACGGATATCACCTGCGAAAAAGATACCCTGCTGCAGGCCGGATTTGCTTGGTTGAAGGAACAGGCAAATTCCTCTTCATGGGATGAGATTCCGCGGCTGCGCCAGCTCCGCCAGTTGTTGCGCTACCAGGAGGATGGTACTCTGACAGTGCGCTACCCGATCCTCAAACAGGAAAATGCCGCCTCGGGGCAGGTGCCGGGATATGTGGAGCTCCGGGACCAGGGCTACCGACCGGAGGAACAATTGCGGATCCCCTGGAGTCCCTGGTATAGCCCGCCGCTGGAGCCGCCGCCGGCGGCAACAGCAGCCGCCTAAGTCCTCCTGAGGGCCAGGGTAAGCGTGTCCCTGGCCCTTTCCCTTTGACCGCCTGTTATCTGCCCCGTTGCCCTGCCCTCCTTTAAGTTCCAGGCCGTTTTTTCTTGGCACCCCTCCTACCCGGAGAGATTCCCAAGCGGCTCTACCGGTTGCTCCACAATCATCCCCCTGAGGTTCGGTCCCGCCTGACTCTAGCCACCAGCCGGCCATGGGCTTAGATACCTAATATCGAGTTGCGGACGACGGCGGCAGGCAGCAACGGGGCGACAGCCCGCCACATCCCACTCACGATGATCGCCTCTCATTGTTATGTAATATCAACATGATATCCGACATTCGCCACTGGAGCCCATGGCCAGGCGGCCAAACCATTTGCGAACATTGCCGGCAGCCGGTAATCCTGAGGTATTTCAAAGAGATGATAGCTTTTGAGGCCGGACCACCCCCTCGCGGCGGGGGGCCAAAAAGTTCGCAAATGCCCTTTTTCGGTCTAACGGCCCGAGCATTTGCGAAA
>JGI12104J13512_1001363_pt1 | contig 18270 bp, 16 predicted proteins | sample TerdegcTABiofilm_FD_13512 | JGI IMG/M metagenome (IMG submission 13512)
TCCTCATCCATGTTTGCCGCAACATATGAGTGCACATACGGGACCTATGTGAGGATGACCTTTCAAAAGACCTTTGATGCCATACTTGCCACCCCAGTTAACATTAATGATCTTATTGCAGGGGAGCTTATGTGGGCAGCCACAAAGAGCATGTTTTATGGGACCATCATAATCATAGCCATATCAGCCTTTAGGCTTGTAGATTCTCTTATGGTTGTTGCCATTATCCCTATTCTTTTTGTAAGCGGTCTGATATTTGCCGAGATATCAGTGATATGCGCTTCTATTGTCCCAGGGATAGATTCTTTTAACTATTTTTATACGCTCTTTATAACACCCATGTTTCTTTTTTCAGGTATATTCTTTCCCTTGAATGTATTACCCCCTGCCGTGGGAAAGATAGCCTTCTGGACACCCCTGTATCATCTTACCAATATATGCAGATCCCTTGTCTGGGGAAAAGCACAGGGCGTTTTGCAGGGCCTAATATGGCTTGCGCTAGCCGTCCTTTTGATCGCCCCCCTTACTTTTATCCTGATGAGAAGGAGAATAATAAGATAAGGGGCACTACCGATTATTTATTATATAGACATCACATGGCCAATAAAATAAAATATCAATGGATGACGAACCTTTTTAGTCTGTTCTCCATAGGTTTTATACTGGGACTGACAGGCGCCATGGCACCAGGCCCCCTGTTGACAGTAACAATAGGCGAGTCAACAAGACGAGGAGGGATAGCAGGCCCCCTTGTTGTTCTAGGTCATGGGATCCTTGAGCTTGCCCTTGTGTTTTTGATTGTCCTGGGGATAGGAAAACCCCTCAACAATAATATAGTCTTTACTGCTATAGCAATTATAGGTGGGGCAGTGCTGATATATATGGGTTATTCGACAATAAAAGGGCTTGGGTCTTACAAGATAAAGAACGGCGGCAGCAACACCAAGACAGGTATGCACCCTGTTCTTGCAGGGGTTGTTATCAGTCTGTCAAACCCTTATTGGTTTATCTGGTGGATAACAATAGGTATGGGGTACATAGTATTTGCAAAACAGATGGGGACAAGGGGGATACTCGCATTTTTTATAGGACATATTCTCTCAGACCTTGTATGGTATAGTTTTGTTTCCTATGGGGTTCAACTAGGCGGGCGGTTCTTTAATCTGAAGACAATAAAGGTAATACTTTTTATCTGTAGCATATTCCTTATGTTTTTTGGTGTGTTTTTTATCTTCAAGGGCTTTCAGTTTATCAAGACACCATAGACCCTTAGAGGGAATGAAGGCATGGAAGACAGGATTGGGATCCCTTCGCCCACCGCTCTAGGTGAAGTTAAAGCAAAATCAGGGCCCCTGCAGGATCTTGTAATGGTTCTTATGTGAGACTATTGCATCAATAATAAACGCCGAGGAGCCAGACTCCATAATATTCACAAAAAATGCCACAGAGGGGATCAACATAATACTTCATGGGTTTCTAAGACCAGGGGACCATGTGATAACATCAGGCATGGAACATAATTCAGTTATGAGACCACTTCATGCCCGGGGGCACGGGGTGTAGGGCTAACGGTTATCCCATGCTCCCCTTAAGGGCAGCTCGACCCAGCAGACATCACAGGGGCAACAAGAAAGAATACCAGGCTTATCATCACAGCCCATGCATCCAAGTCACAGGCACTATCATGCCCATATAGGATATAGCAATGATAGCCAGGGAAAAAGGGATTGTATGCTGTGTGGATGCCGCCCAGACAATAGGTAGCTTTCCAGAGGGCACCGTGCGGTTTAGTTTTGGTATCTTCACCACAGAGGGTGAGATAAAAAAGGCCATAGAGGCAATAGAGAGAATAGCATCAGGTAAAGGCTGATGATTTTTAGTAGGGCAATATGGCAGAGGCAGTAGATACAGGGTGTCTTGTATGCCCACAGCCTGCAATTTTAACAAAAAGGCATTAGAGGCAAACAACGAGATAATTGTTTTGGTAGACAATACAACATCCCTTGAGAACGCAAGAATGTTTGCCTTAAACTCAGGCGGTCCTGTCTCCTCTTATTATATCTTGACAAACATCTTTAATAACTATAGGTTTATGTATCCTATGCTTGGAGGTATAATATGAAAAAATTAATGGTATGCATGCTCTCTCTGATGCTTTTTGCATGCTCTGGGGCTGTTATACATAAGATAAATTTTGCACAGGATTTTGATAAAAAGAAGATAAACAGGATAGCCATACTAAATTTTAACAGGGCGCCCGGTGTAAATGTAACCAGCGACCTTCTTGTGGATAAATTTACTGCAGCATTTATAAATACACCATATAAACTGGTTGAGAGGGCAGAGCTGCAGAAGATTTTTCAGGAGGCAAACTTTCAGCATTCCGATTCAGGTATAGTGGATGAGAGTACAAAGGAGCAACTAAGACAGCTTGGGGCAGACACCATACTTACCGGCACGCTCTATACATACTCTGAGAATAAGGACTCGAGGGGCTTTATTTTAAATTCAGAGGTATATCTTACTGCAAAGATGATAAAGGTAGAGACGGGGGAGGTCCTCTGGTCAGGGGAGATACTGAAACAGTCAAAGGCAAAGCATGTAGGTGAAAAGTCGAAATATGGAATAGGGGGTGAACAGGAGGCAGAGCCTGCAGGCAAGTTATTGGATGATATTATAAAGGATATGTCCTCTTCCCTCAGAGAGAAGAAATATCTACGGCTTTCAAAATAATGAAGGAGAGACCTTAATGACAAAAGAAGATATATTAAGGATTGTTCATGACAAGGATGTTAAGTTTGTTAAGCTCTGGTTTACCGACATTCTCGGCTTTGCAAAAAGCGTTAGCATAACAATAGATGAGCTTGAGAGTGCTCTCAATGAGGGCATGGGTTTTGACGGTTCTTCCATCCAGGGCTTTGCCAGGATAGATGAGAGCGATATGCTTGCAAGACCCGACCCTGCAACCTTTACAATACTGCCCTTCAGGCCTGCCGAAAGCGCTGTGGTCGCCAAGATGTTCTGTGACATCTACGAACCTGACGGGACACCCTATAAAGGGGATCCGAGGTATGTGCTGAGAAGGAATCTGAAGATAGCCCAGGACATGGGGTTTAGCTTTTATGTGGGTCCTGAGCTAGAGTATTTTTATTTTAAAACAGACAAAGGCACAGAGACACTTGATAATGGTGGTTATTTTGATGTCACAACCCTTGATGAGGCAACAGATCTAAGGCGAGACACTATACTCATGCTTGAGCAGATGGGTATCAAGGTGGAATATAGCCACCATGAGGTGGCACCCTCACAGCATGAGATAGACCTGCGGTATGCTGAGGCCCTGAGGATGGCAGACAATACTATAACCTATAGAATAGTTGTAAAGGAGGTTGCAAAACAATATGGTGTATACGCCACATTCATGCCCAAACCCATATTCGGGGTAAATGGCAGCGGCATGCATGTTCATCAATCATTATTCCAGGACGACAGAAATGCATTTTATGACCCTAGCGACAAGTATTTCCTCTCCGACATTGCTAAATGGTATATAGCAGGACTTTTAAGGCATGCAAAGGAGATAACTCTTCTTACGAGTCAGTGGGTTAATTCATATAAAAGGCTTGTCCCTGGCTATGAGGCGCCTGTTTATATTGCCTGGGCAAGGAGAAACAGGTCAACCCTTGTAAGGGTTCCATTGTATAAGCCAGGAAAGGAGAAGGCAACAAGGGCAGAATACAGAAGCCCTGACCCGGCATGCAACCCTTATCTTGCCTTTGCAGGGATGTTGAGAGCAGGTCTGGAGGGCATAAAAAACAGATACCCTCTCCCTGATGCCATTGAGGAGGATGTCTATGAGATGTCCAATGAGAAGAGGAGAGAATTAAACATTGATTCTTTGCCGGGAAGCCTTTATGAGGCCATAGAATGGGCAGAGAAGAGCGAGCTCATAAGAGATACCCTTGGCGATCATGTCTTTGAAAAGCTTATAGATAATAAAAAGATAGAATGGGACAGATTCAGGACCCATGTTTCAAAATACGAGATAGAGACATACCTGCCCATTCTTTGATAGGTTTAGGGAAGGATAAAAAATTTATTTTAGAAACGAGGATGTATGATTGTAAGAAATTTTAATGACCCGGAGGTATTAAAGACCACCTATATAGCCCATTATGGTGCCGTGGCAAGGATGGTGATGACCAGCCATTTCTTAAAGAGCATAGAGTTTCTTGCCTATGCCATAATCCCCCCTGGCAATTCCATAGAAGAACACATAGATGAGGTAGAGGAGATATATCTTATCGTAAAGGGTGGCGGTATAATGCAGGTGGGGGAAGACAGGCAGGAGGTCAGTGTGTGGGATGCCATATGGATACCTGCCGGTGAACCCCACAGCCTTCACAATACAAGAGACGAAGAGACAGTGGTTGTGGTAATTGCAGCCTATCCTCGTAGATAGAACCACACAGCGCCCTAAGATCCAACGATATTGCTATCGCCAGTTATCTGTTTGGGGTTGAGGTAGCTGATAGGACATAAGCCCCCAGATGTGTCTGTCAAAGGCCCCCTCTCCTTGGCTTTCTATCCTTTCGATCTCTGGCTCTATCCTCTCCATGACATCCCTATCAAGGACAATACTTACAGGATAATGTATAATTGACGTGCGTCTAATTAGTGAGTATGCCTGCCGCTGCCTTTTGGTGAGGGAAAGAAAGGCAGCTAGTTCTTTCAACATATAGTCCTTTTTTTCATCAAGCCAGCCGTTTATGTGCATAAGGAGATTGAGGCTAAAATCACCGCAGGAAAGGTAGCTATGCATCTCCCTGAGGTTTGAGACAAGGAGCCTTATCTCACCCACAATCTCATCGTCTGTCATGGGAACAAATGTCCCATCCTTCACCATCTTCTGCATAGGTGACATGGGGTGCATGGCAAAAGTTCTTACCCTAATGAAGTCAGGCTCTATTATGTTCAGAAGCCTTGCAGTCTCTTTGGCGTTTTCTTCGCTTAATGTCTTACCGCCAATGCCAGGCATTATATACTCGGACAGCTCTATACCCGCCTCTTTGACATGCCTTCCCCCTGTTATTATATCCTCAGGGGTTATGCCCTTTTTTACCATCTTCAAGATAGTGGCAGAGCCGCTCTCAAGACCTACATGGATTCTTGTTAACCCTGCCTCTTTTAGCTGCATTAGTTCCTCTACGGTCCTTCTTCTCAACGTAGGCGCCCTTGCATAGGATGTTATCCTCTCTATGGATGGGAACCTCTCCTTAAGGTATCTTAATATCTCAAGGACGTCCTCTGTCTTTAAGATAAGCGTATCACCGTCTTGAAGAAATGCAGCCTTTATGTCGTAGCCTTTATAATCCTCTGCCATGGTATCTATATCCTTTTTTACCTCTTCCACTGTCCGTTTGGAAAATTTTGTCCCCTTGTATGCAGGACAGAATAGACACTGGTTCCATGGGCAGTTTCTTGTTACCCGCACAAGAAGGCTCGATGCCTCAGTCGGGGGTCTTATCACACCTTGTTCATACATAGTCCTCTCCTCTTTAATATGTTCATGAGCAATATATATATTCTTTGCAAAAATTCAAGCTGTCTTTCGCCAATACCTTTAAAATAGTTGGTTTTTTTTTCTTTGAGTGGTAGAATGTGATATCTCTTTTCTAAGGCAATTAAAAACGAATGGACACGTTTTTATAGCCTATAACCGTTGGATAGATGAGGGATAAAGGTTTTAATAAAATATTAATAATTGATTTATATGAAGGGTGATTATTATAAGGAAAGAGACTGGGGAGGCCAGGGCAAACCATCCAGTGAAGCGAATAATTATTATGGGGGATGAAAAAACGCCTTGAAAATAGGGCTTGCCATCTATAATTTCAACCCAAAAAAGGGTGGTGCAGAGAGATATGCCTTTGATCTCTCCCATATGCTCTCAAAAAAGGGTCATGACGTCTATGTGATATGCAGGAACGCCATAGATGTAGAGGGGATAAGGGTTGTGCAGGTGCGCGACACAGGTTATCCAAGATGGCTTCGAACCCTCTATTTTGCCCTGAATCACCGAAGGGTTCTCAAAACCATCTCCCTTGATGTTGTGTTGGGGTTTGGCAACACCCTGGAGCTTGATGTTTATCAGAGCCATGGAGGTGTCCAGAGGGTATGGATGGAGAGGGAGATAGCAAGCTATGATAGCCTGTCGGAGAGGGCATTCAGGGCCCTTCTTTTAAAAACAAGTATCCATCAGCGCATCCAGACATGGATTGCCGAATATCCTATAAGAAAAAAAAGATTCTTTAGGATAGTTGCCATATCTGATATGGTAAAAGGACACATGTCCCAGCATTTCGGAATACCAGAGAATTCAATAGACGTGGTTTATAATGGGGTAGACACCGAGAGATTCAGTCCCGGGGACTCAAGACCGGCGGGAAGAACAAGGATACTGTTTTCAGGGGGTAACTTCAGATTAAAGGGTCTATCGCCGCTTATAGGCGCAGCGGGGATGTTGGCAGGACAGGGAAGGTCCTTTGAACTTGTTATCATGGGAAGGGGAAGAAGAAGGCGATACAGTAGCATGATCAACAGGCTTGGTATTGAAGATTGTGTGAGGTTTGTAGGTGAGACATCTGCCCCTGAGGTAGCGTATAGGGAGTCCCATATGCTGGCACACCCTACCTTTTATGATGCCTGTTCCCTTACAACAATGGAGGCAATGGCATCAGGGCTTCCTGTAATTACGACCCGATGGAATGGCGCATCTGCGTTGGTATCTAATAATGAGGGGTTTGTCCTTGATGAACCACGCAACATAGATGGACTAAATAAGGCAGTAGACGAACTTTTTGACAGGGAGAAAAGAGAATTTATGGGATATAATGCGAGGCTTAAGCTTGAGTCATTCACCATGGAGCGCAATGTAGGAGAGATGGAGAGGATATTTTTTGAGGTAAGGGATGCAAAATATAGAATCTGAGTGGTCAAGGGTTTTTCATTATAGGGAACAGGCGCATCGATTATACAAAGAGGTATGGGATATTCCCTTAATAAAAAAGAGGTCGGATCTTTTAAGGCGCTTTTTAAAGCCTGGCATGAGGGTTCTCGATGTAGGGGCAGGGGAAAGGGGTATGAAGACCGAGATAGAGAGATTGGGCATAGATATAATCTATAAAAGTATGGATATAGACAGGGGAAATAGACATGATTACTATGACCTTTCCGAGATATCCGAGGATTTTGATGCCATCCTTCTTTTTGAGGTTATAGAACACCTGAGCCTTCAGGACGGGGTTGACTTGCTGAAAAGACTATTCTATCTGACAAAGGAAAGGGGTATAATTATTGCCTCGACACCCAATATATTCAATCCATCGAGGTTTATGAGGGACGCCACACACAAAACCTTTTATGCCTATGATGAATTCTGTGGGATTGTAAGCCTTGTTGGTTATAATATCAATGATGTATACAGGTCATATAATGATGCCATCCATAGATATATTCTAAAGGTCTATCTCATGGGCTTTTTTTTCAGGTTTTTCAATATTGACTATGCCCACTCGATCTTTGTTGTGGGACAGAGATAATGATGGGATATAGAAGGACCTCTGGTGCGCCCTACCCTGAAAGAGGGGCATGTATAAAAAAATGGAGAGACAGGATACCTGTCTGCATTGTCTTTCCCAATACGTATTATATAGGCATGTCAAATCTTGCAGTCCATCTCCTTTATAAGACATTGAACGATATGCCTGGGATCGTGTGCGAGAGGGCATTCCTTGAGGAGGGGGAGACTGTTTTATCTGTTGAGGGCAGAAGACCACTGGCGTCATTCGAATGCCTTTTCTTCACCATCTCCTTTGAGCTTGATTATATAAATATTATAAGGACACTAAGGCAATCCCGCATAAGCCTCTTATCAAGAGACAGAAAGGAGGGCGAACCCCTGGTGGTGGCAGGGGGCATATTGGTTATGGCAAATCCTGAACCCCTTTATAGGTATTTTGACCTGTTTCTTATGGGTGATATTGAGGCAGTGATACCTGAGTTTATAGATTATTATATTGATAAAAGGGGTAGAAGAAGATCTGATGTTGTTGATGGGGCCAGTGTCTTCAGATGGGTATATAACCCAGATAGGCTTGATGTGGAATACAGGGAGGACGGACAGATTGGTTCCTTCATGCCTGAGGGGTTCAGGGTATATATAAATAGATACAGGGGAGAAACCCTTGGCAGGTCTATAATATATACAGATAACACAGAGTTTTCCAACATGCTGCTCATCGAGGGCGCAAGGGGCTGTCCCTCCAGGTGTGGGTTCTGCCTTCTGGGGAATATCTATGATGTTATCTTCGACAGGATAGGCGATATCCCCGAGGGCATAAAAGATATAGGGCTGATAGGCGGTGGCATCTCCTTTCACCCTAACCTCGAGGAGATAGTGAGTGAATACACAAAAAAAGGCATAAATGTCCACTTTCCATCCCTTAGGATAGATAGAACACCCTTATCTGTTATAGAGTTGGTAAGCCACAGCGTAAAGACCCTTACCTTCGGTATCGAGGCAGGCACAGAGCATCTAAGGGCATATTTGGGTAAGCCCATAGAAGACCATGATATATTTGAGAAAATAGCCTCTATAATGGAGATAAAACCCTTTAATATAAAGCTCTATTTTATGATCGGGGTACCTGGTGAGCAAAGACAGGATATAGAGTCAATAATTGAACTCACAAAAAAGATAAAACACATTATGATAAAAGAGGGTGCTAAAAAAGGTGCAGTGGGTTCCATAACCATACATGTAAGCCCCTTTGTTCCAAAGCCGGCAACACCTTTTCAGAGGGTGGCCATGGAGGAGCCCTTAGACCTTAAGGCAAAGTTAGGCTATCTCAAGAAGGCCTTTGGTAAGATTGGCAACACCTTTTTTACCCATGAGTCTGTGAAATACTCATATATACAAGCGGTCCTCGCAAGAGGGGATAGAAGGGTTGCTGATATAATAGGCCTATTATCAGATGGTGTTGGTATAAATAGAATTATGAGGGAAAATCCTGTAAATCTCAATTTTTATGCCCTCCGGGAAAGGTTCAAAGAGGAGGTTCTCCCCTGGGATTTTATTGAAACAAAAACCCAGCCTTGATTTAGGGTAGGGCGCAGGCCACCATTAAAACATTCCTTGACAAAGGGTCTTTATGTAATTAAGTTATTTTATATATAAAAAAAGGGGTTTTTTTGTGGAGATTTTGTCTGAGAGACAGAATAGTATCCTGGAATGCATAATAGAGGGCTATATAAACAACGCTGAACCTGTAAGTTCAAGGGTTATATCCAGGGCAATAAAAAATAAATGGAGTTCTGCAACGATAAGAAACATAATGGCAGATCTTGAAAGAACGGGCTTTTTATTCAAACCATATGCCGTTGCCGGAAGGATTCCTACAAATAAGGCATTTAGATATTATATTAATCGTTTAAATTATCAGGTGGCACCGAGAAAAAAGGATATTGTTGCCCTTGAGGAGCTGCTAAGATCAAGATATTCATACATTGAAGAGGTTATGAGAGAGGCATCAAGGGCACTTGCAGTCATATCAAGGCATACTAGCATTGTGGTTGAGCCCAGGATAGACACAATGCTTTTTAAGGAGATAGAGTTTGTAAAGATGTCAAACAGTACAACACTCATTGTCTTTGTAACCTCTGCAGGGACTGTCCATACAAGGCTTGTGGAGATCGAGGATAGCCTTGACATGGATTTTCTCACAGGCATAAAAGGGTATGTAAACGAGAGATTTGAGGGCATCCCTTTCTATACCCTTAAGGCAGAGATCGAGAGGGATCTCGAGCAAGACAAGACAAGGTTCAATCTGCTTCTTTCAAAGATAAAAGATAGTGTAGAGACTATTATAAAGGCAAAAGACAAGAGGGATATATATATTGATGGGACATCAAAGTTCATGGGATTTCCAGAGTTTTCAGACATAGAGAGACTTAAGGAGCTATTTAAGGCGCTGGAAAAAAAGGAAAAACTCCTGAGACTGCTGGATAAATGTCTCAAGGAAGAGGGTATAAACGTAATACTTGGTATAGAGAGCGATATGAAGGAGATGAGAGACCTAAGCATTATCACATCCACCTATAGGATAGCAGACAAAAGCTATGGCATACTCGGTGTTATAGGACCTGTAAGGATGAATTATTCACGAATAATACCTATTGTTAATTATGCTGCAAAGACCGTAAGCGATATTATCAGCACAATGTAAGAGGTGATATATGGAAAAAAAGGAAGATATAAACAGAGAACAGCTTGAAAAAGATCAGGCATTAGAGCAGGAGGAACACAGAAAAAAGAAAAAGAAGGACGAGATCATTGAGGAGCTGAATAAAAAGATACAGGAACAGGAAGAGACTATCAAGTCCCTTCAGGAGAAACTACTTTATCTTCAGGCTGATTTTGAGAATTTCAAAAGGATTAAAAATAAGGAAAAGCAGGACCTTCTAAAATTTGGCAACGAGATACTAATTAAAGAGCTCCTTCCTATTGTCGATAACCTTGAGCGTGCGCTGGAACATGCCTCAAAGACAGATGACCCAAAGGGCATCCATGATGGCGTGGGCATGGTTCTTAATGAGTTTTTAAGGGTGCTTGAGAGGGCTGGGGTATCGAGGATTGAGGCAGTGGGTAAAAAATTTGATCCCAACCTCCATGAGGCATTCTATCAGGAAGAAAGGGCAGACGTAGAGCCGGATACAGTGCTCTCAGAACATCAAAAGGGTTATGTTTTAAATGGAAGATTGATAAGACCCTCCATGGTTACTGTGTCAAAAAGACCCGAGAGCCAGGGATAAAGGAAAAGACATATGCGAAAGGACTACTACAGAATACTCGGGGTTTCCCGTGATGCAACAGACGATGAGTTAAAAAAGGCATATAGAAGGCTTGCCCTTAAATATCACCCCGACAGAAACCCTGGGGATACACAGACAGAGGAGATGTTTAAGGAGATAAACGAGGCATATGAGACCCTTGGGAGCCCTGAGAAAAGGATGAGATATGACCGATTTGGGTCAACAGACGATATGGGCTCATTTTTTGAACATGGCTTTCAGGGTAATTTTGAGAGCGCCTTTAATGACCTCTTTAATGATTTTTTTGGTACAAAGGCAAAAAGACAGAGATCAAGAAAGGGCGCAGACTTTCGTTACAACCTTGAAATAGAGTTTGAAGAGGCGATCTTTGGTGCAGAAAAAGAGATAGAGATCCCTATGGATGAAAAATGCCCTGTGTGTAATGGCTCCAGGATCGAACCAGGACACGAACCTGTAACCTGCAAGGTATGTGGCGGAAGGGGTCAGGTAAGGCAGTCACATGGGTTCTTCACAATCAACAGGACATGTGAATACTGTAATGGCGAAGGCTTTATAATAAAAGACCCATGCAGGGCATGCAAGGGAAGGGGGCAGGTAAGGGCCAAGAAGAAGATTAAGGTCACGATACCACCTGGTGTTGAGACAGGTATGAGACTAAAGATAAGGGGAGAGGGCGCATTTGAATATGCAGATACCCACCCTGGTGATCTCTACATTGTCTTGAATGTAAAGGGGCACCCGGTGTTTGAACGAGAGGGGGATGACATCATTGTCCGCGTAGATGTCAGCTTCCCCATTATGTGTCTCGGGGGCCAGATAGAGGTGCCAACCATTGAAGGCACCACTAGGCTTCATATACCACCGGGCACACAGCCCGGCAAGGTCATGAAGATAAAGGGCTTAGGCGTCCAGAAACGCAATGGATATGGCAGAGGCGATGAGCTTGTATATCTGAATCTAGTAGTTCCAACAAACCTCACAGAGAAACAAAAAGGTCTTATTGAAGAACTATCAAAGGAGTTTGGGGTAGAAACAGGGGCAAGGGATAGGGGTTTTAAGGAGAGATTCAAGGAGATATTTACCTGTTTTGTATCTTTTTTCCTGTAATCACGTTCACCTTATCCATAAACTCTTTTAATTTTTTTTCAAGTCCCCTGTCTGAGGGATAATAGTATCTGTGTTTTTCAATCTCCCCGGGCATGTATGTCTGTTTTACTATCGCCCCTTCGTAATCATGGGGGTATAGATATTCGTGGCCATAGCCAAGCTCCTCCATTAGTTTAGTTGGTGCATTCCTTAAATGTAATGGCACAGGATAGTCAGGAAGACCCCTTACATCACGGGTTGCCGCATTATATGCTGTATAAAGGGCGTTACTCTTTTCACTCAGAGATAGATATATACATGCCTGGGCAAGGGCAAGATACCCCTCAGGGGGCCCTATGAATTTGAATGCCTCGGTGGCAGACATGGTGAGCACAAGTGCCTGGGGGTCTGCATTGCCTACATCCTCTGAGGCAAAACGAACCATGCGTCGCGCTATATAGAGGGGGTCCTCCCCTGCCTCTATCATTCGGACAAGCCAGTATAGGGCTGCATCCGGGTCAGAGCCTCTCATGCTCTTATGGAATGCGCTTATAAGGTCATAGTGCATCTCACCTTTTTTGTCATAGGTTGCTATCTTTCTCTGGTGTGCCTCCTGAAGCAGGTCATGATCTATTATAGCAGGTATTTTTTTTGTGCTCTTTAGGATCATATAGCATACCTCAAGGATATTTAGTGCCTTTCTTGCATCACCATCCGCAAGGATTGCCAGTTCTTCTATGACATCATCTCCTATCTGGGCAGGGATTTTTTTAAGCTCTATATCCTCAGAGATTGCCCTCTTTATTATCTTAACCAGATCCTCTCTGCTTAAAGGGTTCAGGGTTATAACCCTCATCCTTGAAAGCAGTGGGGATATGATCTCAAAGGAGGGGTTTTCGGTGGTTGCGCCTATAAGTATTATATCACCATGTTCCACATGGGGGAGGAATGTGTCCTGCTGAAGCTTGTTGAATCTGTGAAACTCATCGACAAAGAGTATTATCCTCTGTGTCTTTGATCTCTGTATTATATCCTTAACCTCTTTTATGCCGATACTTACAGCGCTTATGGGATAGAAAGGAAGCCCCACGTGTTTCCCTATAAGCCACCCAAGGGTTGTCTTTCCTACGCCGCTTGGTCCCCAGAAGATCATGGATGGTATCTCATTTTTTTCTATAAGAACCCTGAGGAGCCTTCCCTCACCGACGATGTGTTCTTGTCCAAAAAACTCCTTCAGTGTCCTGGGCCGCACCCTCTCTGCCAGGGGTTTTTTCTTGTCCCTTTGAGAAAACTCGGAAACATCAAACAACTCCATTGAGGAAATAATATATGTTTTTCTTTTAAAAGGCAATATTAGACCTTTTTCAAGGATACCTATTATTTATTGGCATTGGATGTGTCTTGTATAAAAGCCTTTAAGCCTTACTGTTTATGTGGCAAGCGTCATGGCACATCTATGTCCTTTACAAAGCTTCTTATTGAGACAAACGCAGATATAATAAGGCCCAAAATACTGCCCCATATAAAGAAATTTTTCTGATAAAATCCGAAATCAACAGGGTGTGAGGGGGTATAATCTTGAACATAGTATGACAAAAGCGGTAGCAGGATAAAACAGACCATTAAAACGCAACAGAGAGAAAAAAATACCCATTTTGCAAACACAGAAAATGCCCGAATAGTCCTTTTCAGAAAAAGAAGGTTATCAATTTTTCTGTCTAGGGCATTTAATTCTTTGTCAATCTCCCTACATCTCAGCTCTATCCCCTCTATCTCTGAGGGCAATAATGAATCTATAGCCTCTGTTATCCCTTTAACCTTTCCAGCAACACCCTCGAGCTGAATTGCGCAGGGCCCTGAGAATCTTTTGTATTGATAATTAGTAAGAAATATAACGGCTTTTTTAATACGTTTATAAGAGCCTGTTATATCCTCCATTATCTTTTTTTTCTTTTCCTTAAGGATCTCCCTGCATCTTAATATGATTGTTTCTGCAAGATCTTTTGCATCTAAATATCCAAAAAAACTGCCCTGCGTCATGGCGGTTTTTAATTTAAGGAAGAAAACCTCGATCTCAGAGATTATCTGTTTGTCTGATATATCCTTGAGCGTGTTATATTCCGCCTCAGCCTTAAGAAGGCGCTCCTCTGCCTCAACCTTTGCCTTCTTAAAGAGGGAATCAAGCACCTCTGCTACTACTTCTTTATATGGGAAAAACTCATAATCAAGATAGGCATAGACAAAAAAGACCCTGTGGTTTTCTATAAGGCCTTTAAGTTGTTGCAGTGCCTTTGATTCCCTTCCATAACGAAGACCTATTTTTATATCCATATATATCCCATCAACACAAAGGGGATCTGTTGTTATTATCTCGTTTATAATCCGTGAAGCAAGGTTTTGCCTTTCAGTGAGAAAATAGAGACGGGCAAGGAGAAGCCCTATAAATGTCTTATGGACATTCTTTTTTGCATAAGACAGCGCCTTTTTAAAATAATCCTCAGCCCCTTGAATGTCTCCTTTTTCTATAGAAAGGTACCCATATGCACAGTATAGCCTGAAATTATCATGGCCCTCTTCTCTTGCCTTATTTAGTATAGACTCTGCCTTATCAAGGTCTGATATTCTTATAGAATCCTGGGAAAGCCAGATAAGCCCACCCTCTGTATCACCTTTGTGTTCCCTGACGTCAAGCCAGTTGTCGTTGTTGATGTTCCATATGCATCTGAAGAAACGGAGTTGATATACCCTTGTAATCTCAAAGATGGCATTATGGGCTATATTGTTTTGTCCATTTTCCTCAGGATTTTTATTTTGTTCGTCGTTTAAAATCATCTTCAGGAAAAGGCTGTTTATCTTTTCTATGGGATAGTAGCCGAGTTTTTCTGCTGAACACGTATAATCAGGCATGGCCTTGGATGGACAGTCTGATATGTTGTGTTTTTTGCTGCCACAGTAAAAGCAGGGTCTATTAGGTCCTGTCACAAGGGCATAGGCGTATGGAAACCCTCGAACCAGGGGGTTATTTTCCTGGAGGGGATATGGATATCTATAGAATTTTCTTGAGCCTGCGCCGAGAGGGGCCTTTTGCAGTGAAATGCCCTCAATGCCGTCCATGATAAAATATGTATCCTCATGGATGTAGATATATCCAGGCTCCATATCCCAGAGACAATCTATGAGCCACGAGGGTGGCTTTTCATCTTCAAGAAGGTCTTTTGTCGTCAGTATGGCAATCTGAAGCGGTAGTGCCCCCAACACACCTTTTTTATTCAACCTGTCTAAAAATATATCTATTATCCTTTTTGCAATATCAATGGTATCTGAGGGCTCAGCGATATAGAACACACAGGAGCCATCGGAGAGCATGCTTTTCTTTTTTATTTTATTGTTTAGTGTTTTATATTCAGATCCAACAAAGGCATGCCATAGGGTATGAAAATCCCCCTCGCTTATTGCTAAAAGGGGATTGATGTATACTATAGTGTCTTCTTCTGGGTCAATAGCTATATCCTCATCCCAATAAACCCTCAAGACCACTAGATCCTCGGGTATATTTTTTTTATCTAAGAGAGGCAATAATTCAAAACGGATAGACCCTATTTTCTTGATATGGTCATAGACCTCACTGGATATATATATCTCATCACCCTTTGCCATATTTGTGAGTTTTGATGCTACATTAACCACGTCTCCATAGATATCCCCTTGTTCAACAATGACCTCTCCATAATGTATGCCCACCCTGATGTGTATGGGTATTATCCCTTTCCTTCGCCTGTTGTGGATTAGTGTTTTCTGCTGCAGGGTGACCGCTGCCCTGAGGGCATCTGTTGGGTCAATAAAAGATGCCATTATGGAATCGCCTATGAATTTTAGGACATTGCCATTGAAACGGGAGAAGATTGATCTGGCTATATTATAATGACGTCCGAGCATCTCTTTGCCCTGCTTGTCACCATAGGTTTTGAAAAACTCTGTAGAACCCACAATATCAGTAAAAAGAACCGCTACCTTTGTGATAGACCTCTGCTCCTCTGTGGGGGGTATGTCTGCTCGAGAAGCCGAGGCAGAAAAAAGACCTGAGATTGATGAGGCGTAATTGTTCATTTTAGTTTATACCTGATCTTTCATCGGGTGTTCATCGGATGTCTTAAAGATCTATATCGCCCTCGGCCTTTTACTTTAAACCTCTCTATATTCAGTATTACCCATCGTAAAGGTAGCAAAAACATTATTTAGATATGCCGCATCCAAAGAAGAGGTCGTCAAGGCGCTCACAGTATGTTGACTTTAGTATCGCCTTTCCTGTAACAGGGTTTAGCCATTTATAATCAACCCAGCCCTTCCCCTGTTTCATGCCCACATCTATAAGTTCCCTTATAAAGTATTTTCCATCAGCATCCTTAAGATCATACATAACCTTGCCCACAAAGACAGGGTTGCCCCCGTTTGCAAAGGTTAGCCCCTGCCTATCAATCACAAATATATATAGGTCCTTATTGATAAATTGCCCCGCCTTGTTGTTGAATTCCTGAAATGCCTTTTCCCTTCCATGTTGTTTTAGATAGCTGATTGCCTTTTGAACCAGCGCCTGTGCCTCCTCAGCGGTGCCAAGGTTTTCTCCATCCCCCTTATCCTTTCTGAGATTGAATCTATCGATCATCTTATTGAGCTCAATAGAAAGCCCTGCTATCTGTTTGGATGTATCAACATTATCCTGAACGTTTTTGTAGGTAGATTCCATTGTTTTTGAGATATCCTGGATATTATGGGAGATCTCATTTGTTGTGGCTGTTTGTTGCTCTGATGCCACCGCTATCTGGTTTATCTGTGTGGCAAGGGTATTTATCTGATGTAGTATCTCCCTAAGCGTGGCCCCTGACTTGCCTGTCTCCTTTGCGCCTTTTTCTGCCTCTTTCACTCCATCTTCCATAGATGTAACTGCAGCCCTGGTTTCAGATTGCATTGTTTTGATAGTGATACCTATATCTTTGGTGGCCTTGGATGTCCTCTCCGCAAGCTTTCGGACCTCGTCGGCAACCACAGCAAAACCCCTTCCGTGTTCACCTGCGCGGGCAGCCTCTATGGCTGCGTTTAGGGCAAGAAGGTTTGTCTGATCTGCTATCTCATCGATGATAGCGGCTATCTCACCTATCTGATCTGACCTCTCACCGAGGCTTTTGATAATCTTTGCTGATTCCTTAACCCGTTCGCCTATACGATTCATGGCAATAACGATTTCCTGGATGATACCCTCTCCGCTTACCGCTGAACGACTTGCGGTCTCAGAGCTCTGTGCAGCTACTACACAGTTTTTGGCAATCTCCCCTGATGTGGTGGACATCTCCTCACTGGCAGCAGCAACAGAATTTATCTGTTTTGTTATCTCATCAATACCCTTGCCCAAATGTTTTGAGATCCCTTCCAGGGCATTTGATGCAAAGGATATCTTTTTTATCCTTTCTGTAAACTTATTCATGGTATCGTTGAGCATATCAACCAAGATGCCCAGATCCCTCTGAACCTCACCCATGCCATCATCTGAATCCGATAGCACCTGCACTGCAAGATTGCCTTTTGATAGCTCTTTTATAGAGTCCTCAACACCCTTGACTGATTGAGCAATGATATTGGCAATATAGCTACCCAAAACAACAACAATAATAACAAGGGCAGTCAATATCCCAAAGAATATCAAGGTCTCTGTTAGGTTTTTCTGCCCTGGAAGCCACATATATGAAAAAATACCAAAGGCTATCAGGAGTATGGCAGAGATAATGGGTGTAAAGATTACCTGTTTTTTTAGGGCCATGGCTTGAAATTGTTTTCTCACGTTAATATCCCCTTAAGTTTTTTATTATATTTTCGGAAATATCAGTATTTTATTAAATAGTTTTTTAATTTCCAACAGAAAATAAAATTTATTCAAGGTCAAAACCACCGACGTAGTCGGTGGTGGGGTGTGGGGGCTTGGCCCCACACCTATGCTGAACCAACAATGTTGGTGAAGATAAAAGTATGGTATACTCAACCATATGGAATCTTACAGAAAGAGTGCCCATGCAGTATATAGATGTGAGTACCATTTTGTGTGGGTGCCAAAGTACAGATATAAAATACTCATAGGCGACATCAAAGAAAGATTAAGAGAGATAATCACAGAACTATGCGAATGGTTGGATGTAACAATCATATCAGGGGCAATAAAGGAAGACCATATTCACATGCACCTTTCAGTTCCTCCAAAGTATTCTCCATCATATATAATGAAGATGCTTAAAGGAAAGAGTG
>JGI12104J13512_1001369_pt1 | contig 18200 bp, 18 predicted proteins | sample TerdegcTABiofilm_FD_13512 | JGI IMG/M metagenome (IMG submission 13512)
ATATAAGATGCCGCGGTTTTGTCAAGATTTTTCCTGCCTGACGGCAAATCGGTTTTCCAGGCTTCTAAAACACTTCCTATTACCAATATATATTTGTAACTACTCAGTAGTCAGTAGTCAGAACGAGATAATGAGTTTATCGTCTGCAAATATTCTGAATTCTAACTCCTGGCTACTGACTACCTGAACAATAATATATATTTACTGAACGGGGTGATCAGTATAACGATCGCAATTGTCATATTAATTTTTTTTATAATCCATATTCTGTTCCGTCTGCGAAGAAAAGTTGCCGGCGCTATGATCGGCCGCCGCGCTGATCTCATACGACTTTTCTGGACAGCCTGCGCCCTGGCTTTTGTCGCCGGTATGATCATCAGCCCGAAAACAGTATTTGACGGCGCTTTAACTGGCCTAAAAGCCTGGTGGAACATCGTCTTTCCGGCCCTTCTCCCATTTTTCATCGCATCCGAACTCCTGATGAATTTCGGCGTGGTCCACTTTATGGGGGTGTTGCTGGAGCCGGTGATGCGCCCGCTTTTCAACGTACCGGGCGCGGGCTCTTTCGTTATGGCCGTCGGCTTCAGCAGCGGCTACCCGATTGGCTCCATGATTACCGCCAGGCTCCGCTCACAAAGGCTCTGCACGCGGGTCGAGGCTGAGCGGCTGATGTCGTTTACTAATAATTCCAGTCCACTTTTCATGTTAGTTGCAGTTGCAGTGGGCATGTTCAACAACCCTTCACTCGGCTGGATTATCGCCGGGGCACATTACCTGTCCAACATCACCTTGGGCTTTGCCCTGCGTTTCTACGCGCGCAACGATAACGAACGCATACCCGAGCCGCCGGCCAAAAGCAGGGGGCTGGTAAGCCAGGCTTTCCGGCAGATGCTTCAGGTACAGCGGCAAGATAAACGCCCGCTCGGTAAAATCATGGGGGACGCAGTGCGCAACGCCGTCACCAACCTGCTCAACATCGGCGGTTTCATTATCCTCTTCGCAGTAATCATCAAAATGCTGACCACCGCCGGTTTCATTGACAGTCTGTCCGGCTGTCTGGGTGTTCTTCTCCTCCCGCTTGGTTTCTCCCCGGAGATTCTCCCCGCCCTGGCCAGCGGTCTTTTTGAAATGACCATCGGCTCAAAACTGGCCAGTGAGACAACGGCACCGCTGCTCCAGCAAGTGGTCGCCGTGGGGATGATCCTGGCCTGGAGCGGCCTGTCCGTACACGCCCAGGCGGCCAGCATGATCAGCGAAACCGATATCCGGATGCTCCCCTTCATTATAACCCGCGTTGCTCACTGTATTCTTGCCGGCCTGTACAGCTACATTATTTTCCAATGGTGCGCCCCGTTGGAGCCGGCCGCCGCGGTAATAGCCTCCGCGGCAAAATGGCAAAGTTTGAGCCCAGCCTTATTCAACCTTAAACTATTCGGCCTTTTTATTATTACTCTGGCGATAATAATTTTAACAGCTTTAATCCTCAACCTTGTCAGCAATATTAAGTTTTTCACTTGTAAAATAAAGTAATCTGATTATCGAGCCAACATGACTTCACGGAACCCTATACATACTGCTGCCCAACCGGAGTATCTCGTCTTCGCTGATATTGCCATCCATAGAAACAAAAACATCACCATCAATCCAAGTCAGTAAAACAAGCTGCTTTTTATAAGCGACTAACATTGCTTCTTGTCCATTAATTCTGACTTTCTTGAGAACGGCATCCTCGCTATCAAAAGAAAGACCCTGGCTAAAGCCTTGTGTGATATTAATCTGTTGGATGTTGACCTTACGATTATCTAAAAGAATTGGTTATTTTAATAATTATGTTCCTGGTGAGTCACCAGAGGCTTTGGCACAGGGGTAACCGCCGCGTCAATGAGTTGATTAATTGTACCGACACCAGAGCCTGAGCTTGATCCCATTATTAGGATTTTGTTAATCCACCAGGCTAAGATATGGACGGCAATTGCGTCAGCAGCTTGGCCTTGACTGCCATGGTAAAATTGGATACAGGAACGGGCGATATAACTATCTTTACCGTCCACCGTCGCTATCACCTGTTTCCAGTATTACTAGACCATGGTAGTCAAGGCTTGCTATAGGATAACTTGCTATAGGATAATGAGATAAAACAAAGCCTGGCTCGGAAGTTAATAATCAGTCTTTTAGGAGAACCGCAGGGGATGCGTCAGCATACAAAGTACGGTATTTCCTTTTGGGATGCAATGATTTGTAAACAGCGCCTGTAAAACCAGTTGCTCCGTCCTCTGGACGGAAGATTTGAACAGCGGACAGATCTATGGGAACGTAACGGTTCAAAACCAGTTTGACCGTGAAGATTGACCTTTTCGATGATGATAAGGCAAGATTTACATATCCAGGTTAGCTAATAGTTTCAACATAAGTTATAACAGAAAGAAGTGTCTTTATAATGCAATTTTTGAGATGCAAATACGCCGAATACGCGGCTTGTATTGATACTATAAAATGTTTATATTCTGGAACGACCTGCCTCTATGACAAGTGCACGATTTTTAATAAAGATAAAAAGCATGATAATCAATCAATTCAAAAACAGATTTTTGAAAGCGAAAAGAATAATGTAACCACTCAGGAATTAGAATGAGAGAATGGTTTATCGTCTCGAAATATTCTGAATTCTGACTACTGACTTCTGAATACCTGAATAAATGAATACTGTTGGCGCTCGCGGCAAAACATATATAAGACATCTGCCGGAACGCCATTTTTCTTTATTTGATTGATCGCGCGCTCCGGATGAGAAGGTGAAGATATTTGGCCGGCCTGACCAGTTTTTTTAACCCCAAGTCGGTAGCAATTATCGGCGCTTCTAAATCGCCGGAGAAAATTGGGAACGTTATAGTAAAAAACATTATTTCCAGCGGCTATACCGGCAAAGTATTCCCAGTTAACCCGAAGGAAAAAGAGATCGAAGGACTGGCCTGTTATCCGTCAATCAACGCGACCCCCGAACCGGTGGAACTGGCGGTTATATCGGTCCCGGCGGCCCTGGTGCTGGATATAGCGACAGAATGTGGTAATGGTGGTGTAAAAAATCTGGTGGTGATCACCGCCGGGTTCAAGGAAACAGGTAAAGAAGGACTCCGCCTGGAGCATAAACTGGTCGAAACTTGCCGCCGGTACAAAATGCGGATGCTGGGCCCCAACTGCGTGGGCTTCATGGACACTCACACCCCGATTAACGCTTCGTTTGCCACCGGTTTTCCGTTGAAAGGGGAAATCGCCTTTATTTCACAGAGCGGCGCCATGGTGATGTCCATTCTGGACTGGAGCCACTCAGTAGGCCTCGGTTTCAGTAAATTTATCAGCCTTGGCAACAAAGCCGACCTGACCGAATCCCACTTAATCGAAAACGCGGCTGATGACCCCCATACCAAGGTGATCCTTTGTTATATCGAAGATGTGGAAAACGGACCTCTGTTTCTTGAAACAGCCCGGCGGGCAAGCCGGAAAAAGCCTATTATTATCCTTAAATCCGGAAACAGTCAGGCAGGCGCCCGGGCGGCTTCTTCCCACACCGGAGCGCTCGCGGGCAGCAATTTGGCTTATGAAGCGGCTTTCCGCCAATGTGGAGTAATCCGGGCCAGGAGTATGCCGGAATTGTTTGACTTGGCTATTGCCTTTGCCAACCAGCCTGTCCCCCGGGGAGATCGCGTGGCCATTATTACAAATTCCGGCGGTCCGGGTATTGTGGCAACCGATAGTATCGAATTAAAAAACTTGAAGATGGCCCGCTTCAACAGGGAAACGGTCGAGCAGCTGCGAAAAAACCTGCCTGCCGAGTCTAATATATATAACCCGGTGGACGTATTGGGCGACGCCAAAGCAGACCGGTACCGCTTTGCTTTGGATCAAGTCCTGGCCGACCAGGGTGTCGACAGCGCCGTTGTTCTGCTCTGCCCGGGCGGAGTGTCCGAGCCCGTGGAGACCGCCAGGGCGATGATTGAAATGAGAAAAACATACCCAGAGAAGCCCCTGTTTGCCGCTTATATGGGCGGCAAACTAATTACGGAAGGCGCTAAAATGCTTTCCGCGGCAAAAATACCATGCTTTACCTTTCCGGAACCGGCGATAACTTCCATCAGCGGCATGGTAAGCTATACCCGGACTAAAAATATAAGCATATGCGAAGAAATACCGTCATACGACGATGTGGATTCCAAGACTGTCGAAGCAATATTAAATAATGTAAGAATGGATAAACGCCTGGTGCTCTTGGGCAGCGAAGCCGCAAAGGTATTGGCTGCCTACGGCATCCCCACGGCGACAACCGAACTGGCCACCCAGCCGGAAGAAGCGGCCGAACTGGCCGGTAACATGGGTTACCCGGTAGTGCTGAAAGTAGCGTCGCCGAACTTAATGCACAAAACTGATGTGGGCGGGGTATTGACCAACCTGGATTCATATAAAAAAGTGCGTTTAGGCTTTATTGAAATAATTGAAAAAATTCAGCGGTACCTGCCCCGTGTGGTCATATACGGGGTTGAGGTTCAAAAAATGATGCCGAAAGGAACAGAGCTGATTATCGGTATGTCCAGGGACGTTCAGTTCGGGCCGCTGATTGCCTTTGGTCTCGGGGGCATTTATGTAAACTTGATTAAAGATGTCTCATTCCGCCTGGCAGACGGACTGACAGTCACTGAGATTAAAAAAATGATTACCGAAACCAAAGCCTATACCCTGCTGCGCGGCTACCGCGGGGAAAAACCGGCCGACGTGCAGGCTATTGTCGAGGTTATCGGCAGATTTACCAGACTGGTCACCGACTTTCCTGAAATAACCGAGGTGGACATTAACCCTATCTTCGCATACAACCGTGGAGCTTCGGCTGTCGATATTAAAATAACTATATCGTGAGGTGTTTTAAGTGAAAAATCTATATATCATGGGTACCGCCGGTAGCGGTAAAACTAGCGTGGCGGTAGGATTAGCTTTAAAATACCGCCAGGAAGGATACCGGGTAGCTTATTTTAAACCGGTGGGCAGCACCGGGAGCAGCACCGCTCAAAGTGACGAAGACGCCTTGTTGATGAAACAAGTCCTTCAAATGGAACATCCACTTGAAACAATCGTTCCTTATGTGGCGGGACCTTCTTACCTGTCGGGCTACAAGCACTCCTGTGTATCTGTGAAGACCATCCTTCAGGCGTATGAAACGGTAGCGGCGGGAATGGACCTGGTGATTATCGGCGGTGCCAGTTTTCCTCATATCATGGGGTGCCTCGGGCTTGACGCAGCCAGCCTGGCGGTGGCGCTGCAGGCGGCTCCTCTCTTTGTGATCAGGATCGATAACGACTACAGTTTGGATACGGCTATTTTTTTCAATAATTACCTGGAGTTAAAAGGAATTTCAATCATGGGTAATGTTTTCCACAACGTCCCGCACTCATTAATGGCAAAAACAGAAGGGATCTACCAGCCTATCCTGGAAGAACGCGGTTATCGCATCCTTGGCGTTATTCCAAAAGATCCGGAAATAACCTCACCTACAGTCAAAGATTATTTCGAAGTGCTTGGAGGCGAAATCCTGGCTGGAAAAGACAGCTTGGAGCATGTGGTGGAAGACGTGGTAATCGGCGCCATGACTATTGAAAGCGCCTTGGGTTACTTGCGGCGTACCGCCAATAAGGCAGTAATTACCGGCGGAGACCGTTCGGAAGTAGCTCTGTCCGCCCTGGAAACCAGTACCGCGGCAATCATTCTCACCGGAGGACTGTATCCGAATATTAAAGTAATTGCCCGTGCCGAAGAGAAAGGCATACCGGTTATTTTAGTCCATTATGATACATATACCACCATAGAAAAGATGTCTGAGGTCTCCAGGCGGATCAAGGCCTCTGACGAGCGAGCTATAAATATTGCTGTAAAAAACATAGAAAAATACTGCGACTGGCGCAGTATCTTGAGAGCGTTGCAGTAATTTCTCAGTAAAATTTTATTTCCTTAATTCCGTACGGCCTTGTTCGATTTGCCTTAGTATCGTCCCTAAATTATCTTCCAGATTAGCCAATATATCATCGGCATAACCGCGTGCCCCTTCTTTAATTTCCCGGGCTACTGATTCAGCTCTATGTACAATCTCTTCAGCTACTTTTTTGGCCTGGCGGACTATTTCACTGTCGTCTGCCTGCTTTTCCACCTGCTTTTGGGCATCCTCCATAATCCGCATCGCTTCTTTTTGGGAATCATTCAGCACTTTGTCTCTTTCCTGAATAATCCACTTGGCCTGGCGGATTTCCTCGGGTAAAGTTGTCCGGATATGATCCAAAAGATCAAGCACTTTGTCCTCGTCAATTAACACTTTTCTGGTCATTGGTATTTTACTGCTAGATTCAATAAGCTCCTCCAGTTCATTAAGTGCGTTCAGCAAGTCCACCGGGTTTTATCCCTCCTTACAGATATCGCAATTACTTAATTTCTCTATAAGCCTTTTTTCTACCAGAGGCGGTACAAGGTGCCCTAACGGCCCGCCAAAAACAGCCACATCTTTTACCGCGCTGGAACTGATAAAAGAATATTCCGCTCTGGTCATTAAAAAAATCGTTTCTATATTGCAGGCAAGATTTTTATTAATCAGGGCCATGCGGAATTCATTTTCAAAATCGGAAATCACCCGCAATCCACGTACAATTGCAACCGCGTTTTGCTCTACCGCATAATATACCGTTAAGCCGTTAAAAGAGTCTACCTTAACATTTGGATAAGGCGATAAAACTTCTTTTAACATTTCAACCCTTTCCGATATGGAAAACAAGGGGTTTTTAATCGGGTTCCTGGAAACCGCCGCAATTACTTGATCAAAAAGCATTGAGGCCCTGACAATGATATCCAGATGACCTAGCGTAACAGGGTCAAAACTTCCCGGACAAATAACAGTCCGCAAACTATTTCCCCTCCCCGGTTATTTAATTATAATTATAAAATGAAAGCAATGTATCTCCGTATTTTTCCTGACGAATAAATTTTATTGAAACGGCCGCATCCGGGTCCGGGGTCAGTGGGTCTTTCTTACTACTTTCGATTATTATTGTCCCGCCAGGTTTTAATAAATTATTTTTTATAATGCCGTCCAAAGTACCCGAAGCTAGCTCTTTAAAATACGGCGGGTCAATAAATATCAAATCATACATTTGTTTCTCTTTTCCCAACAGAGAAAGGGCTTGACCGACATCCATGCATACTAAACGGGCATTAGCCTCAAGTCCGGTAATACCAAGGTTCTCTTTAATGATACGGATATTATTTATATCTTTCTCTACAAAAACCGCTCTCTCGGCTCCCCTGCTCAGTGCTTCAATGCCGACACTGCCTGTACCCGCAAATAAATCTAAAAAGCTACTCCCCTTAANNAAAGACCCCAAAATATTAAAAAGCGCTTCCTTGACCCGATCCGCTGTCGGTCTGACTTTGAGTCCCCTGGGAGCTTTCAACTGCCGTCTTTTTGCGATACCTGCAATAACGCGCAAAATATTAATTCCCTTCCTTATCCAAAAAACATTATAGCATAATATAATAAGAAAATCGAATTTTTTCATAATTTAAAATAATAAACTTGCTTTTTTTAAGTATATCGCAGAGTAAATAGGATAACATAATGATGTTGTTATGAGAGGGTGACAATATGCAAACGGATTTTTATAAAGCTTTTTCAATAAATATCGACCTCGCGATAGAAGCACATGATCTTGTACGGGGACAAACCGGCCGGGAAATTCCAGGAGTAATCGTCGACCGGGAAAAATATGAGAATTCATCTGTTACGATTGTAAAAGTGGTCGAAGAACAAGCAGAGCAATTAATGGGAAAGCCGCGGGGTAATTACATCACCATCGAAGCTCCGGTCTTACGTGAAAACAATCGCTTGGCGCAACAGGAAGTAGCAGAAGTCCTCGCAAAAAAGCTATCTTCTCTCATTAATTTACCTAAAAACGCCAACATCCTCCTGGTTGGACTGGGAAACTGGAACGCCACTCCCGACGCTCTGGGACCAAAAGTAATCGGTCACAGTATGGTTACCCGCCACCTCTTTAAATATGCGCCCGAAGAAATAGGTGAAGACATGCGTTCAGTCAGCGCCATCGCCCCGGGCGTACTTGGAATCACCGGTATTGAGACCGCTGAAATTATCAAAGGAATTGTGGAAAAAATTCAACCTGAATTATTGATTGTAGTTGATTCCCTGGCCGCCGGCAGCGTCGACCGGATTGCAACTACTATCCAAATCGCTGATACAGGTATAAACCCCGGGTCTGGTACCGGCAACCAAAGGGCCGGCATAAACCTGGAAAGTATGGGTGTGCCGGTAATCGCCATTGGTATACCAACCGTTGTTCATGCAGCGGTAATTGCCCAGGTTACTGTAGAGCAATTTCTAGAACAGCTTAAATCAAACCCGGTACTTAACCAAATTTATCAAAATTTACGTCCGGACTTCACTCAACAGGTTATTAATCAGGTATTGCAACCCTTTGCCGGTAATTTAATGGTAACACCCAAAGAAATTGACGCTCTTATTTCAAACACCTCAAAAATTGTTGCCGGCGGAATTTCAATGGCGTTGCATCCGTCAATCAACTTCGAGGAATTCAACATATATTTGAATTAATGTGCAAAATATAACAAGCGGAATAATATCCCGCTTGCTGGTAAAACTAATAATATAATAATGGAAAGTGGGTTGACAATTTTTTTAAAACCCGGGCAATGCGTGCAGGCAGTTACCCGGGATCTTGCTAAACTAGCCGGCTTAGTCCCCCGCTCCCTTTACTTGGTTCTTAGGGTGTCAGGTTCACATTAGTCACCTGGGGAGTAGGCGGAACAGTGCCTGCTGCCAAGCTGTTTTCATAGGCAGCAACCATCTTTTTGACCATGTTACCGCCGATAGCGCCATTCATCCGGGAGGGCAGGTCACCCATATACCCGCTGTCGGGGATTTGAATACCGAGTTCACGGGCAGTTTCCCATTTGAAATCTTCCATCGCCCGGCTGGCCCCTCTAATCAGAATGTTATTAGTCTTTTGTCCTTGTGCCATTATTTCACCTCCTTTTCTGTTTATCTGAATTTAGTATGGACCTGGCCGGAAGCAATTATGCTAGAACATCTTCCCTCATTAGCTATTCAAAAATAAAACAATCAAAAATTATGAAGCTTATGAAAAATGATTAATTATCTAAGGTAGTAATCATCTCTTACTGCTAAAATGTCGTAAACAACACTTGTCACCGGCAGCCAGACATGAAAGGGTTTCCACAGTCAGCCCCGGGGAAAGATGGTTTAACGTAGCGGTAAACCAGCGGTCACAACCCTTTTGACACTGCCCCGGCTGATTTTCCTCTTTGAGATGTATTGTTGAGCAATTACACTTACCTTTATACTTTTTAGCAGATCCAGATTTTTTCTTTATCATCACTTTCGCAAAAGATATTTTCTCTATTGTTGCCCCTCGCGATAACGTGATTGACCGCCCCGTAATAATGAATTCTAGGTTTTCTCGCCATATAAATTCTCCATATAAAAAGATAACAAGTATTTAACAATATTTTACACGTACAAACTCACAAAGTAAAGCCTGACCCCATTCATGTATGGTATAATATAGGCAATCGTTTTTTATCGGAGGATATCCATGGAGAAGAACCAAGTCAGCCAAACAGCACTGTCCACCGCCTATATTCGCGCCTACCATGCCAGGCACGATACACCCAAGATATTTGATGACTTTCTGGCATATCAGTTGCTTACTGATAAGACATGCGCAATTATCGAAAAGCAGTTGGCTAGGTCCCTACCGTATATTGACCCTGAACGAGCCGCATCATGTCCAGACCAGGCCACCGCCCTGGCGTGGTCAATGCGGGCCATGGCGGTTCCTTCCATCACCTTAGCCCGTGCTCGTTATGCGGAAGACTGCCTGGAGGGGACTGTTGGGCAGGGGGTGCGACAGTATGTTATCCTCGGGGCAGGGATGGACACCTTCGCATTTAGGCGCCCCGAGATGCTAGACCAGCTTCAGGTGTTCGAGCTCGATCATCCCGCCACCCAGTCCTATAAGCGCCAACGTCTTGCTGAGTTGGGATGGGAGCTTCCAGAAAATCTGCATTTTATCCCGGTGGATTTCACACAGAAAAGTCTGACCGAGGCACTCGCGGACTCATCCTATAACCCGCTGGATAAGAGCTTCTTTAACTGGCTGGGCGTCACCATGTTCCTGACCCGCGATGCTGTGTTAGCCACGTTTCGCGCCATTGCCGATGCCGCTCCCCCAGGCAGTCCAGTCATTTTCGATTATATGGATACCGACGTTTTTTCCTCCGGGAGGGCAGCCAAACGCGTGCAATTAATGATGGAGGGTGTGCGGCGACTGGGTGAACCGATAATCTGTGGTTTTGACCCGTCCACGCTAGGCAGGGATTTGGCATTTCTGAGCTTACGTCTCCATGAGAACCTGAGCCCTTCCGACATTCAAGAGCGCTACTTCCAGGGACGAGAAGATGGCTATTATGCAACTGAGCATTCATATATTGCTTGTGCAGTAGTCGAATAGCATAACGCACAATTCTTTATACAACCATTGTTACCTTACCCTGTTCCAATATAGCTCCCCGCACTACCGAACCTGGCCTTCACCTCATCCAGAAGCGTCTGGCTTTCCGGCTTTAGAAAGCGCGGGTCTTCCTTAGTCCAGGCCAGAGCTTCTTCCCGCGCTACCTGGAGCGCCTTCCAGTCCCGCAGGAGGTCAGCTGTTTTAAATTCGGGCAAGCCGGACTGGCGAGTGCCGTAGAACTCGCCGGGCCCGCGCAAGCGCAGGTCTTCCTCGGCCAAGACAAAACCGTCCGTGGTACGGGTCATCGCCTTCAGGCGGGCGTGCCCTTCCTCAGTTTTCGGGCCGGCAACCAGGATGCAATAGGACTGGTAAGCGCCCCGCCCCACCCTGCCCCGGAGCTGGTGAAGCTGGGAAAGGCCAAAACGGTCGGCATCCAGGACAACCATTACTGTTGCGTTTGGTACATCTACTCCTACTTCGATAACGGTGGTGCAAACCAGTATTTCCATTTCACCCCGCCGGAAGGAGGTCATTACATCCTCTTTTTCAAAGGCTTTCATGCGTCCATGCAACAACCCGACCCGGCAGTCCTCGAATTCGCCTCCGGAGAGGTTTTCAGCCAGATCAACGGCTGCCTGCAAATCGACTTTTTCTGATTCCTCGATCAGTGGACAAACGATGAAGGCTTGCCGGCCTTGTTGCACCTGCTCCTTTATTAGGTTGTACACCCTGGGCAGGAGGCTGTAAGGAACTGCATAGGTCTTTACAGGCTGCCTGCCGGGAGGAAGTTCGCTAATAACCGAGATATCCAGATCACCATATAGAGTTAAAGCCAGTGTGCGGGGAATCGGGGTAGCGGTCATTACCAGGGTATCCGGATAATTCCCCTTATACTGGAGAGCAGCCCGCTGACGAACGCCGAACCGGTGCTGTTCGTCCACTACCACCAGCCCCAGCTTATGAAAATGCACACTTTCCTGAATTAATGCATGGGTACCCACCAACATCCCCACTTCTCCAGTGAGAACCCGTCCAAGCAACTCTTCTTTTTCTTTTTTTCGCTTGCCGCCAGTCAACAGGGATACCTCAACCCCCATGGGGGCAATGATTCTTTTCATCCCTAAATAGTGCTGCTCGGCAAGTATTTCCGTGGGAGCCATCAAGGCTCCTTGAAGGCCGCTCTCCACCGCTTTGAGCAGGGCCAATACCGATACAACCGTTTTCCCCGCGCCCACGTCACCCTGAAGCAGACGGCGCATGGGATAAGGAGATTCCATGTCACAAGATATCTCTTTCCATACTTTTACCTGCTCCGCGGTAAGGCGGTAGGGCAAATTCCCAATAAAAGCGGTTGTTAATTCACCTTCAGGAAGATACCGGTGCGCTTTTACCCGGCTGACAACACCCTTCCGGCACAATGCCAGCGAGAGTTGATATAGGAACAATTCTTCAAAAATAAAGCGCTTCCTGGCTTTTTCCACATCCTCACGTTTGCCTGGATAATGGATTGCGATGAGCGCTTCTTCCAATAGAGGCAAGGATAATTTTTCTAACAGATTTTTTGGTAAAAATTCTCTGGTATTGCCGTTTAATCCCTCCAAGGCATATTTAACTATAGTACGAAGAAGACGCTGGTTCAACTGCCCGGTCAAAGGATAAACAGGTACCAGCCGCCCCGCGCTTAAACTATCTCCCCCGCCCTCTATCTCATATTCTTCCACCACCAACTGAACCGCTCCAAAACCTCTCTCGACTTTACCGGTTACATATAGTTTCGTCCCCGTTGGAAGGTTTTTCTTAATATAAGGCTGGTTAAACCAGACAGCATAGAAAATTCCCAGTCCGTCATGCACTGCCAGTTTGGTCACAGTCAAGCCGCGCTTTGGCTTGCTCACCTGCGCAGCCAGCACCGTTCCCCGCAAAGTGGCCGTTTCCCCGTGCACACAGGCTCCAGCCGGCAGCAAGCAGGTGCGGTCCTCATAACGTTTCGGGAAATAGTATAGCAGATCCTTTACTGTAAAGATCCCCGCATTCCGCAAGATTACCGCCCGCCGCGGTCCGATTGTTTTGATTGATTGAACCGGTTTCGTGAGATAGTCGCCGGACATAACAGTCCCCTACAGAAAAAAATTGGAGTTCTTTTCAAGACTCGCCTTGCAGCCCGAAATATTTTTTGGTAGAATGAAAAAGTGGTTCAAAGGAGGTGTTTTAAGTTATGGCTAGAAAGTGCTCCGTATGTGGCAAAGGAATCACCGTTGGGATTAAAATGAGTCACTCACACATACGCACAAAAAGGACTTGGGTTCCCAACCTGCAACGTGTCAAAGCTGTTGTAAACGGCACACCGAAAAAAGTGCTGGTATGCACCAGGTGCCTCAGAAGCGGGAAGGTTCAGCGCGCGATATAACGCGCGATATACAATTTTCAATTAGACCCGGCAGCAGCCGGGTCTAAGTTTTTTCATCAACGATCCGTCATATTCTTTAACAAATTAGCCATTTCAATAGCGGTTACCGCAGCGTCCCAGCCCTTGTTCCCGGCCTTGGTGCCGGCCCGCTCGATGGCCTGCTCAATAGTTTCGGCGGTAATTACCCCAAAAATGGTGGGTACACCGCTGTCCAGGCCCACTTTTGCCACACCTTTGGCAACTTCGGCGGCAATATAATCAAAATGGGGCGTTGCACCGCGTATTACCGCCCCAAGGCAAATTACCGCGTCATATTTCTTCATTGAAACCATCTTCCTGGCAGCCAGCGGTATTTCAAAAGCCCCTGGCACCCAGGCAACCTCGATGTCCTGTTCCGCCACCCCGTGCCGGTTAAGCGCATCCAGCGCGCCACCGAGCAGCCTGTTAGTGATAAACTCGTTAAAACGGCCCAGCACCAGCCCAAATTTGAGGCCCCGGCCTAAAAGATGTCCTTCATAATACTTCGGCATACTCTACTCTCCTTTTCCTTTGACTTCCAGCTTCAGTCAGCAATAATCTAACGTTCACCACTGCTTACATTCAACAGGTGGCCAAGCTTTTTCTGCTTGGTGGACAAATAAAAACGGTTGTTTTTACCCGGCTTTATTTCTATCGGCACCCGCTCTACAATCTGCAGTCCGTAGCCTTCCAGCCCGGCGATCTTACGGGGATTGTTAGTCATCAGGCGGATTTTTCTAAGTCCCAGGTCCGCCAGAATCTGCGCGCCAAAACCGTAGTCCCGTAAATCAGCGGGAAATCCCAAGGCTAAGTTAGCCTCCACCGTATCCTTGCCCAGGTCCTGCAGATGATAAGCCCGGATTTTGTTCAAAAGGCCGATACCGCGTCCTTCCTGGCGCATGTACAGGAGAACCCCGACGCCTTCTTCGGCAATCATTTCCATCGCGCGGGCCAACTGGTCTCCGCAGTCGCAGCGCGTCGACCTGAAAACGTCCCCGGTCAGGCATTCCGAGTGTACTCTTACCAGGGGCGCTTCCACCTGGTCCAGTTCACCCATCACCATGGCCAGGTGCTCCTTGCCGTCCAGTAGACTCTCATATGGGATAGCCTTAAATTCACCAAATTTTGTCGGTAATTGTGCCGAATCAATCCGGCGCACCAGCATTTCGGTACGCCGCCTGTACTGAATCAGGTCAGCTATGGTGATGATCTTCAGGCCATGGGTTTTAACAAATTCAATCAGTTCGGGCACCCTCGCCATAGTGCCGTCTTCCTTCATGATTTCGCAAATAACTCCGGCGGGGTACAGACCGGCCATCCTGGTCAAATCCACGGCGGCCTCAGTGTGTCCCGCCCGCCTTAAAACCCCGCCTTCCTTGGCGCGCAGCGGGAAAATATGGCCCGGGCGGCGCAAATCAGCGGGTTTGGTGCCGGGATTCAATACCGCCTTGACGGTCATGGCCCGCTCGTAGGCGGAAATGCCGGTGGTGCATTCTTTGGCATCGATGGAAACAGTAAACGCTGTCGCATGGGGGTCGGTATTGTTGGTTACCATAGCCGGCAGATCGAGTTCGTCAAGACGTTTTCCGTCAATCGGCAGGCAAACCAAGCCGCGCCCGTAAGTGGTCATGAAGTTAATCGCTTCCGGGGTGGCTTTCTCAGCAGCCATAATCAAGTCACCTTCGTTTTCACGATCCTCATCGTCCACCACCACAATCATCTTGCCTTGCCTGATATCTTCAATTGCTTCTTCAATGGTGTTAAATTTCATTGTGTCTGCCTCCTTGCAGTATATAATCCTATATAAAACCATGTTCCGCTAAGAAACTCAAACTTATTTTTGATTCCCCGCCGTTGTTTTGCGGGAAGGCGGCTAGTCTCTCAATATATTTCCCGATTACATCCCCTTCCAGGTTCACTGTGGCGCCGGCCTTCTTTAATCCCAGCGTGGTGGCGTGAGCAGTATGGGGTATAAGCGATACCTGGAAGCTGTCCGCCTGGAAATCTACTACTGTCAGGCTAATCCCGTCTATCGCCACCGACCCCTTTTTAATTATATAGCGCATCACTTCACGGGGCGCCCGGATGGTAACCAGGGTGGCAATATCATGCTTTTCCAGACGGGTGATTGTTCCGACACCGTCAATATGCCCGCTGACTATGTGCCCGCCCAATCTGTCCCCGAGCCGCAAAGCCCGCTCAAGATTTACACGCTCACCCGTATTTAATAAACCCAAGTTGGACTTGGACAGAGTTTCCGCCATAACATCAGCTGTAAACTCTTGCGGGGTAAAATGGACTACCGTAAGGCAAACCCCGTTTACCGCTATGCTGTCCCCGACCCGCGCATCCTCCAGCACTTTCTCCGCACCAACGGTTAGCCGGGCGGAAGCCGCCCCGCGCCTGATACCCTTTAGTGTTCCAAGTTCTTCCACGATACCGGTAAACATCGTTTACCCACCTCGATATTTAAAATATCCTTCTATACAAAAGTCAGGCCCCAAGCAGCTCACTTCGACACGCTCAAGTTCCGCGGCCCCGGACAAGTCACCGGCTCCCAGGCCGCCAACCGGACCGGGCGCATCCCGCCCGCCGATAATCTTCGGGGCGATAAACCAGACTACTTTATCAACTATTTCCGCAGCAAACGCGGAACCGTGCACCTCGGCCCCACCTTCGATCAACAGACTGGTTATCTCCCGTTTGCCCAGTATTTTCACAAGCTCTTTCAAATCGACCCGGGTCCCTTCGTTTACCACCAGAACCTCCGCGCCGGCCCGCCGCAGCGCTTCCAGCCTTTCCGGCGGCGCGCCCGCTGTCGCGGCGATTATGGTGGGTGCTTCCGAATGCTGGGTCACTACAATCGCATCTAGCGGGGTACGTGCCATGCTGTCCAGGATTATCCTCACCGGGTCGCGCCCTCCCCCGGCAGCCAGACGCGTGGTGAGGGAGGGGTTGTCGGCCTGTACCGTACCTATGCCGACCAGAATAGCGTCATGCCAGTCTCTCAGACAGTGGCCGTAAGCCCGTGCCTCCGGCCCGGTAATCCATTTCGATTTTCCGGAATGGGTGGCAATCTTCCCGTCCAGGCTCATAGCCGCCTTGGCCGTTACGAAAGGAAGTCCGGTAGTGATATATTTAATAAAAACTTCGTTTAACTCCAGGGCTTCTTCTTCCATTACACCGGTGACGACTTCCACCCCGGCATCTCTGAGTCGCCGGATTCCGCCACCCGACACCAGCGGGTTCGGATCACGCATGGCAATGACCACTCTTGCCACTCCGGCGGCAATCACCGCTTCCGTGCAGGGGCCGGTGCGTCCGTGGTGACAGCAGGGTTCCAGCGTCACATACAGGGTCGCACCGCGGGCTTCATTTCCCGCTTCTGCCAGAGCCAGCACCTCGGCATGCGGTGTACCCGCCCGGGCATGGTAACCCTGCCCGACTATCCGGTTGTCTTTGACTAACACCGCCCCCACCATTGGATTGGGGCTGGTGCGGCCACGCGCCCGGGCGGCAAGTTCCAAAGCCATTTTCATATAGTGCCTGTCCATAAACCCCACCAGTATATATAAACATATAAAAATCAAAAAACCCTGGGCAATAAACTCAGGGGTTTAACCATGCAAAGGGAAACAACCTTCTGGAATAAACATATCTCAAAAAGGTCTTGTAACCTTCTCCCATCCAGACTTTTACTGTCGGCCCCGGCTTCTCACCGGATCAACCCTAAAAGGGCTCGCGGGCTCGGCGCGTCACGCCACACCGCCGGTACGGAATTGCACCCGTCCCTGAAGGTATTGCCTTATTAACTTCAATGATTATTATATGGCCGGATTTATTAGATGTCAACCTCTATACAGATGGGATAAATAAGGTCACGAATCCGGCAAGAGAGTTGTTCGGTGAAGAAAGATTGGAAGTTGTAGATAATTAACGTCCAGTAACGGTGTACCAACCGGTTTCTAAATGTTAAAAATATGCAGTAACTATATAAAGGATTTTCACATTGAATTATTTATGGTAGGATATAACTTAAGGTATTACTGTATTACCGTAGGAGGTTATTTTAATGGAATACACAACTTTAACATCAAAAGGTCAAGTAACAATTCCGAAAGAGATTAGGGACAAGTTCAATTGGAAAGAAGGTACAAAACTTAAATTTTACCTGGACGGCGAGGATTTGAGGGTTAAGGAAATTACTATTGCTGACGAAATGGAAGATTTGCTTTTAAAAGATTTAATGGATTTGGGCTATAAAGGAAAAGAACTTAAAGCCAAACTTCTTGAACGAAAGGATGTTCTAAATAAAACTTTTGACAAGTTTATAGAGGAACGGCTTCAAGAGGAAACTGTTCCTTTGGAGGATGCCATAAGGAGTATAGAAAATGAAGAAAAATTATGAAATCCGGCTATCCAAAGGTGCAGTCAGGGACTTAAAAAAGGCTCCCGGTCCAACCCCAGCGCCTCGGCTACTTCCACGCAGTCCCGGAAGGGCGTCTGGGTGGAAACCACGATATCAAGGCTGCCGTTTTCCTTAAAGATGGCCCAGCCCGCCTCGGTCTCCAGGTAGGCATGCTCCTGGTAGGGAACCTCAAAGCAGGCTTCCGCCACGGCGGCACACTCCGCGAAGGCAGCTTCGCCCGAGCCGGTCTCCAGGTCTCCCCTGAGCAAAAGATTGCCCTGAGGGTTGTCCTCGTGGACAAGAACTGCCCCTTGTTCCATGGCCGTTTCCACAGTAAAGACCGCCGGTAAAGGCTCAATGTCAATGCTTATCAGATTAAGCGCTTTTCGCAGCGACGCCCTCTCTTCAGCCAGGACAAGCGCTACCGCGTCGCCGCAATACCTCACTTTGTCGCCTGCCAGGACCGGTTGGTCTTTTCGGACGACTCCCTGCCTGTTTGAGCCGCGGATATCTTTATATGTAAGTATTGCTATGACACCGGTAAGGCTCCACGTTTATGTTTTTAAGCCGGGCGTGAGGCACGCCTGCCCGCTTCACTCCGGCCCAGACGAGTTCACGGCCGTAGTAATCAGCGGCGTATGTCATAATTATTCACGCAAAACCCTTCTTTTCTTCAAGCATTCCTGTAATGCTTTAGAGAGGGGTTGACCAATAAAAAGACCTCCTGGTACAAAGGTGTTAGCGAAAACAACCAAAAAAGTACCGGAGGTTGAGA
>JGI12104J13512_1001378_pt1 | contig 18045 bp, 17 predicted proteins | sample TerdegcTABiofilm_FD_13512 | JGI IMG/M metagenome (IMG submission 13512)
GGGGGGGGGGGGGGGATATAATACCTTTAATAATATAATTTTACATTTATTAAAATATATGTATCGCCTCAGGATGGGGTAAGATTTTAAAAATGTCAGCTTTAAAACACAGTGACATTTGGGTCTACCTGCGTATGCTGAACTTGGACTGAGGCGAAATACAGGTTTAAATGGGGTGGCCCTTTTAAAGTGGCTGCCCTTTGATTTTTAAGGAACCTGCGTTTCCGGTTTTGGAACAGCAGTGTATATGGTGTTCTGATGCGGCACTTGATGTTATTTTCTGGTTTTTTTTTTCAAAGAGGGAGGCGTCCTTTCATGAGCGGGGTAAATGTGCCTGGCTTTCTGTACAACCTGATGGATTTAGGTTTGAGGGGACACCACAGCCGGGTGGCTTTGTATTCGGGGAAAATTGCCGGTGTCCTTTGCCCTGATTTGATGAATGAGGTGGCTTTTGCCTCATCGGTTCATGATCTGGGGAAAATTTGTATTCCTGATAGCATTTTGCTTAAGCCCGTTTCTTTGAATAAGCGGGAAGTTGAGTTGATCAGACTGCATCCCCTGTTTGGTGTGCAAATATTGAAAAGAAGTGCGGCTGGCAAGAATGGCCGGGAAGTGAACGAGGCCGTGATGCACCATCATGAGCGCTGGGACGGCCTTGGTTACCCCGATGGCCTGAAGGGAAGGGACATACCGTTCGTTGCGAGGGTCCTGGCCGTGGCCGATGCTTTTGACGGCTATAAGCGTTGATGTACCTTACAAATTTACAAGAGAGGGAAGCGTACAGAAAAATGGATGAAATTTTTGAACGAATAAAAAGGTATGCTGCCGATGGAAATTTGAAAGAAATTTTTGCTTTGCTGGAAGGATCGCGGGAGCCGGCAGTCAGGGAGGCGGCCCTCGTGCAGGCCATTCAATTGGGTAGCCAGGAAGTGGTGGAAAGATTTGTGTCAATTCTTTCTTCACCCGAGGCCCATCTGCGCAACCTGGCGGTGGAGGCGTTGCAGGAGTTAGGCGCCGGGTATATAGACTACCTGGAAAATTTGCTTTATGATCCCGATCCGGATTTGAGAATCCTTTGCTTTAACATCCTGGCCGGTATCAGGAGTGAAGCGGCAGCGGGGCCGGTGCGCCGCTTTTTTGAGAGAATGATTGCTAGTGGAAAATTAGAATATCAAAACGTTGTGGCGGCGGCCCTGGAATGCTTGGTCGGGCTGGGCGGGCCGGAAGATACGGGCTTGTTGGAGAAAGTGGCTGTGATTGTTGACCGGTGGGGCGATTACCCCTACCTGCGCTATGCCCTGGAACAGGTGAGGAAGAATCTATGTTTGGTTTAGTTCTGAGCCCGGCAGAGTTTGAGCGCCTTGCTGAATTCATTTACCTGAAAACCGGGATCAGGTTTGAAGCCGGCAAGCAGTACTATGTAGCCAAGCGCGTTGAGAAACGTATGCGGGAACTGGGCTTGGAAAGCTTCAGCCGTTATTTTAATTACCTGCGCTTTCAGCCCGCCGGAGGAGAACTTGAATTTTTGGTCAATTCTCTTACCGTAAACGAGACATATTTTTTCCGCGAGTACAATCAGCTAAAATGTTTTGCCGAGGAAGTCATCCCGCTTTTGGTCAAAAACCTGCATGGCGGCAAGCTTAAAGTCTGGTCCGCCGGTTGCTCCACCGGCGAGGAGCCCTACACACTTGCGATTATCCTGCTGGAGATGCTGGCGGATACCGGCACCGGTTTTGAAGTACACGGCACTGACATCAATACGATAGTGCTGGAGGCGGCCGGAAAAGCATTTTACAATAACAGGGCGGTCAAAGACGTGCCGGCGGATTATTTGCAAAAGTATTTTCGCTTTGACAGCGCCGGCTACTGGGTCGTACCTGCCGTAAAAAAACACGTCCGCCTTTACCAGCTAAATTTGAACGACAGGGAAGCCATGGAACAGATGAAAGGGTTCCACGCTATTTTTTGCCGCAATGTCTTGATCTACTTCGACGACCGGTCCAGGCGGGAAGTGGCCTTAAGTTTTTACCGCTCCCTGGAGCCAGGCGGGCTCATCTTCCTGGGCCACTCTGAGTCTATGAGCAGGATTACCTCCATTTTTAAGCTGCGCAGGTTCAAGGAAGCCATTATATACCAGAAATAAAACAGGGGTATGACAACATGTTACTAGCTTTGAGCTTCATTACGGGGATAGCCCTCGGCTTTTTAACTGGCTGCATTTGGACGTCTGTCAGGGTCAAGGCGGCGGGCGCCTCTGACGAGGGCGAAGTGGAAACAAAAGTGGTCAAGCAGTTGTTAAAGCTTTTGCCGGTGGTGCGGGCCAGCCTGGAGGAGTCCGTCCGGGCCACTGAAGAGGGGGTTTTGAGCGCCGCCGGGGCGGTAGGGGAAATAACGGCCCGGGTGCGCCAGGGCCTGGCCGCCATGGACGCCGTGCTCAAGGCCCAGGAGGAGGGCCGCAGCCGGCGGGAAGAAGATTTTTACCGGGTATTCCAGGGTCTGGACGAGGGCCTCGGCCTGCTGCAAGACCGCATGGGGGCGGTGGAGGAAATGTATCAGGCGATTTTCGACGTGGAACAAAAAGCCTGGGACGAAAAGCTCTTTGCAATTTTAAGCGAACTTGAGGAAATATCCGCCCGCACCCGCCTGGTGGCCCTGAACGCCGCCATTGAAGCGGCCAGGGTGGGGGAGACGGGCCGCGGCTTTGCGGTGGTGGCCGGAGAGGTGCAGCGCCTGGCCGGCCAGTCCGGAAAGGCGGTGCAGAGCGTCAACCAGTTCGGCCAATTGTTGCTGAAGGACATCAGGGAGAAAATGGCAGACCTGGAAAGCCGGGCCTCCGCCCTCAGGTCGGCCGCTGCCGTGTTGGCGGACAACCAGAGGGAAGCCCGCAGACTGGTGGACATGCACCGACAGTGGGATGAGGCGGCGGCGGAGGACGCCGCCAGAATTACTGCGGAGTTGAAAACCATAGACCGCCGCCTGGACGAAGGGATCACCGCCTTTCAGTTCCAGGACGCGGTGGCCCAGCAAATTTCCCATGTCCGGGATATATTGCTGCGGGTAGAGGAGCTTATGTCGGGAGGTGAGTGTGTTGAGGGCCTGGACATCCTGAAAGAACTGGAAGAGATGTATACTATGGAAAGCGAGCGGGCCAACCACCGCCGCGTCCTGCAGCCGGAAACCGGGGCTGGCGGCGGAACGGCGGAAAACATTGAGTTTTTTTAGGTGGAAAAAAGGATTTTGACTTGTTACTGAACGGCTCTTGACGAGCAAACCGAAATTTTTTTTGGGAGGTATGGCAAATGGCACAGAAAACTTTATCACCGCTGCCCCAGGACAGCCTGCAGACCGGGGCGAAAGAGGGCAGCGGCAGCAAGGCCGCCGGGGAGGACAAGGAATTACAGAAGAAAATGGAACAGCAGAGGAGGCAGGCCCGGACCTTCGCCAAGCAGCAGCAGATCGCCGAGCGCCTGGCGGCGGCCACCGGGCAGATGTCCTCCAGCGTACAGGAGGCCACCTCGGCAGTGGAGGAACTGCGGGCGGCCATGGAGCAGATATCCACCGGAGCCCAGGAGGCTGGCGGGGCCACCCAGGAATCCCTGGCCGCGATAAACCAGATCGTGGGCAACATCAAGGCCAGCGCCAAGGGGGCCGCCGAAGCCCTGGAGCGCGGCCGGGCGGTGCAGCAGTTGGTAAACCAGACCATGCGGGACATTGCCAGCCTGGTAGAGGGTGTCAACCTTGCGGCGGAGCGCAACGCCGAATCAGCGGCCCTGGTAGCTCAACTGGAAAAACAGGCCGAGAACATCGGCAATATAGTGAGTACCGTAGTGAAAATCGCCGACCAGACCAACCTGTTGGCCCTCAACGCCGCCATTGAAGCCGCCCGGGCCGGCGAGCACGGCAAGGGCTTTGCGGTAGTGGCCGATGAGGTGCGCACCCTGGCCGAGATCTCTGAGAAGGCGGCCAACGATATCAGGGAACTGGTCGATAACATCCAGGAAGAAGTCAAGGTGATTGCCGGGTCCATCAACCAGGCGGCGGCCACCGCCCAGAGTGAGGCCGGAAAGGGCAGGGAAATCAACGACAGCCTGGTCAGGGTGAGCCAGGAAATGGATGAAGTGGTCAAAGCGGCGGTGGAGATCGACAGCCTTTCGGCGGATCTGGAAAAGAACGCTCTGGAATTCCAAAAAGGGGCTTCGGACATAGCGGCCGCAGCGGAAGAACAAGCCGGCGCTGCGGAGGAATCCCTGACTGCTGTGGAGCAGCAGGCCAAGGTGATGGGCGACATCACCTCGGCAGCGGAAGAACTATCGGAAATGGCCGACAACCTGCGCACCTCCACCGACATCAATAAGTCCTCGGAGGAACTGGCCGCCGCGGCTCAAGAGCTTTCCGCCGCCATAGAGGAAGCCAACCAGACCTCCCGGCAGATCATGGAGGCCCTGAACCAGATTTCCATCGGTGCCCAGCGCCAGTCGCAGAGTGCCGACGAATCGGGGGAAGCAGCGGCCAATATAGACAATATGGTTAAAAACGTGGCAGGCGTGGCCAAGAGGTCCCTGGATATTACCGGCAATCTTTCAGACGTGCTGGCCCAGAACAAAACGGCCACCGACGCGCTGATCCGGGGCATTGGTGAGGCGCTGGCGGCCAACCAGCAAAATGTGCAGAAGATTAAGGAGTTGGAAGTAATATCCCGGCGCATTGACAAGATCGTGGACACCATCGTCAACGTGGGCATCCAGACCAATATGCTGGCGGTGAGCGGGGCTATCGAGGCGGCCCGGGCCGGGGAGTTCGGCAAGGGGTTCGCTGTGGTGGCCTCGGATATCCGCAACCTGGCCCAGGACAGCACTAAAAACGCGGAGCAGATCAAGGACCTGGTCAAAGCCATCCAGGACCAGGTGAAGATGGTCATAGACGACGTGGTGCGGGTGGGTGAAAACGCCTCCGAAGAAGTAAAACGGGCGCAGAAGACTACCGACGACCTGGTGCAGATCGAAGGCGACATGAAAGTGGTACTGAAAGGCTCCGAGGTGATTTTGCAAAACGCAGAGCAGATATCCGTGGCAGTGGGCCAAGCCAGGAAGGCGGTAGACCAGATCGCCACGGCGGCCCAGGAGGCCAGTTCAGCGGCCGAGGAGGCGGCTACGGCGGCCAAGCAGCAGGCGGCCGGAATGCAGGAACTGGCCCGGGCTATCGAAGAGATCGCGGCCCTGGCGGACGAACTGCAGCAAGTATGAAAGGGGTGCGCGACCTTTTGAGCGCCTTTGAAGGGAGGACGACCCATGGAAAACACTAGCGGCCAGATGGTCACTTTTTACTTGGACAAGGAGCTTTTCGGCATCGAGCTGACGTACGTAAAGGAAATTATTCGCCTGCCTGAAATGGTGCGGGTGCCCGGCACCCCCACTTATTTCTCCGGTCTGGCCAACCTGCGGGGCAACTTATTGCCGGTGATAGACGGGCGCAGGCGCTTCAGCCTGCCGGACTCGGCGGAAACAGACGCCACCAGGGTGGTGGTGCTTGAATACCGGGGAGAAACTATAGGCTATACAGTGGACCGGATGTCGGAAGTAATCAATCTGGAAAACGCCACGGAGGACACCCTGCGGGCTGCCCAGGGAAGGGAGGACCTGATCTCCAGAGTAATCAAAATGAATGACGGCAGCGCCATGGTGATGGTGATCAATATTGAGGTGATGTTCCCGCGCCTGGAGGAAGCCGGGCCGAAGAATTATTCTGGGGTGGCGGTACAAGAAAGAGTAGATGAGGCTGCCGGCCGGGAGGATTTGAAGCAGTTTGTGGGCTTCAAACTGGCGGACGAGGAGTACGCCGTGGCCATCGATACGGTGCAGGAAATAGTCTGGGTGCCGGATCAGATTTCCCGGTCCCCCGGCTTTCCCCACTACATGGATGGCCTTTTCTCGCTGCGCCAGCGCACCGTGCCCATGCTGAACCTGCGGCGGTTCTTCGGCCTGCCGGACAGGCCTTATGACGACCGGTCCAGGGCACTTGTTCTGAGCCTCAAAGACGGCGACAAAAAGACAGTTTTCGGCCTGGGTGTGGACTCCATCACCGAGGTCCTGCGCTTTACGGTAGAAGAGATCGAACCGCTACCGGAACTGCTGAGGGGAGAGGCTACCAGAAACCTTACCGGCGTCTGCAAGCTGGGAGAAGGAAAGCGGCTGATCTACCTGCTGGACCCCTGCAGCATCCTGGCCGAGGGGGAAATTAGCCTGGACGGGGCCGGCGATGAAGAAGGGGAGGCGGCTCTGGAGCGAAGGGCCGTCAGCGAGGAGCAGTTTGTCATATTTCACCTGCAGGAGGAGGATTATGCCGTCACCATTCAGAGCGTGAAGGAAATCATCCGCCTGCCGGAAATTGTCAGGGTGCCCAGGGCGCCGGCCTACGTGGAAGGCGTGATCAATATCCGTGGCGCCATCCTGCCTGTGGTCAACCTGAGGTTGAAGCTGGGCCTTCAATCCAAGGAGAGCGATGACCGGTCCCGTATTGTAGTAGTGGATTTAAACGGCGTTTCAACCGGTCTCGTTGTGGATGCCGTGCGGGAGGTGCGCAAGATTTCTGCCGACCAGATCGCTCCGGTGCCGGAGGTGCTTAAGGCACACCTGGATACGGGTTACCTGCATGGCGTGGTCAAGCAGGCGAATTCGCAGCGGTCTATACTGCTTTTAGACCTGAAAAATATTTTGACCGGCGCCGAGCAAAAGGAAGTGGCGCAAGTAGCGGCGGACTTCGCAGGAGGAATAAAGGAGGATGCGCAGGAAGACCCGGGTGCTGATCGTTGATGATTCTGCTTTGATGCGCAAGTACCTGCGGGAAATCATCGAGGAGGACCGCGAGCTGGAAGTGGCGGGGGTGGCGCGGGACGGCAGGGAAGCGGTGGAGATGAACCTTGCCCTGGAGCCCGACGTGATCACCATGGATATCAACATGCCGCGCCTGGACGGCCTCACGGCAATCCAATACATTATGGCCCAGCGCCCGTGCCCGGTGCTGGTGGTGTCCTCCCTTACCCAGAAAGGGGCGCTGACCACCTTTGAGGCCCTGGAACTGGGGGCGGTGGATTATGTGCCCAAGCCGGACGGCACTGTGTCCCTGAACATAAAAAATGTCACCCAAGAGATCCGGGACAAGATCAAGGCCGTCCGGCGGGTGCGGGTAGGGGCCATGAAATTTAAGCAAAAGGCTGGTCTGGTTCCGGGAGGAACTGCCCCGGCCGGGGCCCCGCCAGCTAAAGCTGGCAGGCCTGCGGCTGCGCCCGGAGAAGGCGAAAAACTGGTGTTAATTGGTGTTTCTACCGGTGGCCCGAAGACACTAATGGAAATACTGCCCCTATTGCCGTCTAATTTCAGCGCACCGGTAGTAGTTGTGCAGCACATGCCGGAAAGCTTCACCCGCCCCTTTGCCGAGCGTTTGGACCGGGAATGCCGGGTTGAGGTCAAGGAGTCAGCAGAGGGTATGCCCCTCGAATCCGGTCAGGCGGTGGTGGCCCGGGGAGGAGTGCACCTGAGGGTTGACCGCCGTCCCGGCGAGAAGATTTGCAGGCTGAGGCACTCCCACCGGCCCGCCGGTGTCCTTTACAAACCTTCGGTAGAAGTAGCTTTCCGCTCGGCACTGGAGTGCGTCGATGCAAAAAAGCTGGTGGCGGTGCTGCTGACCGGTATGGGCGACGACGGGGCAGATGCCATGGTGGACATAAGGCGGGCTGGTGGGCTGACCATAGCCGAGGCCGAAGAGACGGCGGTGGTATGGGGAATGCCGGGCGAAGCGGTGAAAAGGGGTGGAGCTGAACTGGTTTTGCCTCATTACGCCATTGCCGGGGCTTTGATCGAGGCCGTGCAGTGAATACTTAAAATAGAGCAAATGGGGAGGGTAAAGGATGTGTCCAGGATCCTGATCATAGATGATTCATTTACTGCGCGCCAGTATTACCGCGAAGTGCTGGAGGGTGCCGGGCACCAGGTGGAGGAGGCGGCCAACGGCTACGAGGGGCTGGAGAAAGTTTATGCCGGGAAATTCGACATCCTGCTGGTAGACGTAAACATGCCCAAGATGGACGGCTACAGCTTTCTCAAGGAGGTCCGTCGGGCCGGAGACCTGGAACCGGTGCCTGCCCTGATGATTACCACTGAGGCCGGGGTGGGGGACATGGACCGCGGCTTTAGGGCCGGGTGCAACATGTACTTGGTGAAGCCCGTAGAGCCGGCGGAACTGCTGGCTTACGTCGAAATGCTAGGGTGATTTGACATGTCAGATTTAAAAAATATTTTTTTAGAGGAAGCAGAAGATCTGCTGGTCCAGATCGAACCTCTAATCCTGGATCTAGAAAAGAAAGTGACGCCGGAACTCCTGGATGAACTTTTCCGGTTGGTGCATACTCTTAAGGGTTCCGCCGGTATCGCCGGAGTCAAGGGTATAAGTAAACTGACCCACCGCCTGGAAGACCTCCTGGACGGGCTGCGGGATGGGGAGATTGAGGCTAGGCCAGGGCTGGTGGACTTGCTGTTGATAGGTTTTGACTATATCAAGGCCATGGTGGCTGACCTGGCCGGCGGGCAAGACCTCCCGCCCCCGGAGGAGTTGCTGGAGGAAATTGCTGCCTATATCCATAGGAGACCGCCTGCACCCCGCTTTGCGGAAAAGAAAACAGAACAGCCTGAAGAGGTTACAGTACCGCTTCAGGCTGCTGTCCCGGAGTCGGTGGAGCATGCGGCGCCGGATGAGGTAAGGCGCTTATTGCGGGACGAATTGTATCGGGGCAAAAATGTCTATCACCTGACGCTGGATTTTGGCCTGAATTTTTTCCGTCAGGGGCATAATTTGGGCTACTTGCTGGAAGACCTGGCCAGTCTGGGGACCATAGCCGGTCTCAAGGCAGACGGCCGCCGGGTACCGGCCTTATCCCTTCTTAATCCCGAAGACTACCACCTTGTGTTCACCCTCTACCTGGTTACCGAGGAAGACCGGGAGACAGTGGAAGAGACTTTTGTCTTCGTTAGCAGCGATGAAAATAAAGTTATGGTAAGGCCGGTGGGTGAAGAAGAACTTAGCGAAGCGCCCTTTTTAGAATTCCAGGCTCCCACCGGAAAGCCGCCCGCCTCGGGACAGGCACTGTCTTTGTCCGGGCAGGAGTTGCTTGGTGTCGTCGAAGTGCTGCGGCAGCAGGAAAAAGCCCTGAGACTGGCAGATGAAGAAGTATTGCCGGGACTTTTGCCGGTAGTACAGCGGGTCCTGGAGCAGCTTGCCGGGCGTATTAGCCCTGGCCTGGAACAGAGCCTTTTTCATGCACGGGGAGAAGGAAGGGAGCAACTGCTAAAAATAACAGGTGAATTGCTGGCTGTTTTGGGGTCGGACGTCCAGGCAGGTCCGGAGCAATTACCGGATATACCGGCTATTTCCTGTTTCAAACCTATTAACGCCGGCAAACCGGGCGTCTCCGGTCTGGCGGTCAGTAGTCCGGAGGAACGGCGGAAGAGCAATAAAATCTCTGGTGAAGGCCGGCAGGTCGCGTTTAAAGTGCGCCGGGAGACGGCCGATGCCCTGATGAACCTGTCGGGGGAATTGATCATAGCTAAAAACAGCTTACCCTATTTGGTTAAGAAGCTGGAAATGCTTAGGATGGACGAACAGGCGAGGGAACTGAAGGAACGCTGCCTGTACCTGGACCGCATTGCCAGGGAAATTCACGAGCGGGTGATGGATATATGGCTGCTGCCGGTTCAGGAAGTGTTTGGCCGGTTTCCCCGTTTTGTCCGGGACCAGGCAAAAATCCTGGATAAAAAGGTCGAGATCATAACTGACGGCGGAGAAACACGCTTGGACAGAAATATTATAGAAGATATTTACGAGCCTTTGCTACACCTGGTGCGCAATGCCTTAGATCACGGCATTGAGGAGCCGGAAGAACGGTTGAAGACTGGTAAAGATCCTGTAGGTGTCATTCGCCTTGCTGCTCAGAGGCAGGGAGAAAGGGTGGTTATCAGAGTGTCTGACGACGGCCGTGGTATAGACGTGGATACTCTAACGGAAAAGGCTGTATCAAGTGGAGTAGTTTCCCGGGAGGAGGCACCTGGCATGACTACCCAGGAAAAATTGAGGCTGATCTTTTTGCCAGGTCTGAGTAGCAAGGAAGATATTACTGACCTCTCCGGTCGCGGTGTGGGTATGGACGCGGTGGAAAAAACGATTGGCCGCCTGGGGGGGACAATTCAAGTTGAGTCTACTCCGGGCGGAGGAACAACTTTTATCATCGGCCTGCCTTTTACCATGGCCACCAGCGAGGTGCTGATGGTGCGGGTCGGCGACGGCACTTACGGTATCCCGCTTTCAGCTGTCAGAGAAACAGTCAGGGTAGAAGAAAAAGATATCAGGACCGTACGCGGCCGGCCCGTAGCCCTGCTGCGGGGAGAGATCGTCCCGCTGCTGGAAAGCCGCCTGTACCTGGAAGCCACCGCCTCCCGGCAAGGGGAAAAAGCGCTGGTAGTGCTCTGGCAGGGGGCTGCCCTGCCTGTGGATGCGGTGTTGGGCAAAGAGGCGGTCATCGTGAAGCCCCTGGCAGGTGAATTGAAAAAGCTTGCTGTCTTTATGGGTGCCGCGGTGCTGGGGGATGGCCGGGTGCTGCTGGTGCTGGATCCTAATGAGATGGTGCGCCTGTTCATAAACGCCCGGAACAAGGAGGGAACCTGTTGTGCTGGTAGAAATTGACTTGCCGCTGCTGCTGCCCAATTTAACAGAAATAAAGGAAAGGCTCCTGGCGCAGTTGAGCGGTGGGGCTCATAGAGTGGTGTTTACCGCTCCGGGCCTTGATGCTGCGGGTCTGCAGCTAATCATCGCCCTGCGCAAAGAATTTCCCGGTATAGAAGTGGAAATTCCTCAAGAGGGGCCAGGAGAAGTTTTCAGAGCTTTCTTGAAGGAAAGGGTGGTTGCGGATGTATAGAGTTGTGGCTGTCGATGACTCCCTTACAGTACTGGCCAGCATCAAGCTGGCTCTGGAACGCCGCGGCTATGATCTTCATACTTTCCAGCGGGCGGACGAGGCGCTGAAGCAATTGGGCAGCAAAAAACCGGACTTGGTGCTCACTGACCTAAACATGCCCGTTATGGATGGTATAACCTTTATCCGGCAGGCCCGGGTAAACCCGGCCTGCCGCTTTACCCCCATTGTCATTCTGACTACTGAATCGCAGCAGGCCAAGAAAGAAGAAGCCCGCAAGGCCGGGGCCACCGCCTGGATCACCAAACCCTTCACTCCGGAACAACTGGAAATGGTGTTGAAGAAACTGTTGCGTTGACCAGCCGGTTTTTACCCAAACCACTTTATAGCATAGTGCGGGCTTACTGGATGGATGGATTTATGTTATAATTACCGGAAGTAAATACTGGATGGTGTTAACATGAAGGCAGAGCTGATTTTTACCGGTTCGGAACTGCTGCAGGGCCGCGTTCTGAACAGCCACGCTCAATACCTGGGACGGCAGTTATCCCAGAGCGGTATCAAGGTGACTTTGCAAACAACTGTAGGGGATGACATGGAAAGGTTGGAACATGTCCTGAGGCAGGCTTTAGAACGCTCCGACCTGATCCTGATTACCGGGGGGCTCGGCCCTACCACCGATGATATTACAAAAGAAGCGGTTGCTGAAGTTCTCGGTGTTCCGATGGTACTTGATGAAAAATCACTGGAAAGGATAAAGGAAATTTTTGAAAGCCGCGGCATGTCAATGCCTGAGAGTAATGTCAAGCAGGCTTATTTCCCGGAAGGTGCTACAATTTTACCAAATACCAGGGGTACTGCGCCTGGTACCCTGATTGAAAAAGATAATAAAATAATAGCCATGCTTCCTGGCCCGCCGCACGAGCTGTATGTTATGTTTGAAGAGGCTCTCTTGCCCCTTTTATTAAAAAAGGCCGGGGGCAGGACGTTCACCAGTTCTAAGGTTTTTAAGCTTACGGGCATCTCTGAGTCGTCTGTGCAGGACCTGGTTAAAGACCTGGGCGGGCAGGGCAACCCGTCCATCACCTATTTGGCCAGGCCGGGTGAGGTGCAGGTGAGGGTGACTGCGCTGGCGCAAAGTAAGGAACAGGCGGAGGAAATGGTGGCGGAGCTCTCGGAAAAGGTGCGGCGCCGGCTTGATGACTATGTTTTCAGTTGCGATGAGGAGGCAGTGGAGTATGCTGTCGGTAAACTGTTGTTAAAAACAGGTATGTCTTTGAGTGTAGCAGAGTCCTGCACCGGTGGATTGATTGGCGCCAGGCTGACTGATGTCCCCGGCAGTTCGGAATACTTTATGGGCGGTGTGGTTGTCTACAGTAATGAATTGAAACAATCACTTCTCGGAGTACCGCCTGAGATAATTGAACAATACGGGGCTGTCAGCAGGCAGACCGCTGTTGCCATGGCTGAAGGAGTGCGGAACCTGGCCCGTACAAGCCTGGGGCTTGCCGTAACCGGCATTGCGGGGCCGGGCGGCGCTACTCCGGCCAAACCAAGGGGGCTGGTTTACATTTCGCTGGCATCTGCGGACGGTACATCTTGGAAGGAATTCCGTTTTCCCGGCGAGCGCTCTGCGGTGAGGCGGGGTACGGTCAACGCAGCGCTGAATATGGTGAGGAATTACCTCTTATCCAGGTAAATCTGTCAATTACTCAGGAGCCGGGAGCCAGGAGTCAGAATGAGAGGACCGGTATGGCAGAAAGCGTACTTAACTTCTTTGCAAGAGCCTGTATCCCCGGGGCATTCTGAATTCTGACTACTTAAAAATAAAGATATATTTTAGTTGACACCAGTTTCCAAATACCATATAATGAAAAGTAAATCGAACTTATGTTCAGCTTTGAATAAATTTTAGATAAATGGAGGGGGTTTTGTTGTCGGACAGGCAAAGGGCTTTGGAATCGGCGCTTATGCAGATAGAACGGCAATTTGGTAAAGGCTCGATTATGAAGCTTGGAGAAGGCTCTGCCAATTTAAACGTCGAGGTAATCCCGACTGGCGCCCTGGCCCTGGATGTTGCCCTGGGTATAGGGGGAGTGCCGCGCGGCAGGGTGATAGAAATATTCGGGCCGGAGTCGTCCGGAAAAACCACCGTTGCCCTCCATATTATCGCTGAATCCCAGAAGATGGGCGGGACCGCGGCCTTTGTTGATGCCGAGCACGCTCTTGATCCTGTATACGCCAGGAACCTGGGGGTGGATATTGAAAACCTGCTGGTATCTCAGCCGGATACGGGCGAGCAGGCCCTGGAGATTGCTGAGGTGCTGGTGCGCAGCGGGGCGGTTGATGTCATTGTTATCGATTCAGTTGCTGCGCTGGTACCGAGGGCTGAGATTGAAGGCGAGATGGGCGATTCCCACGTGGGGCTGCAGGCGCGGCTGATGTCCCAGGCGCTTCGCAAGCTCACGGGAGCAATCAGCAAGTCGCGGACCACTGTAATTTTTATCAACCAGATCCGTGAGAAGGTGGGTGTGCTGTATGGCTCGCCGGAAACTACCACTGGAGGCCGTGCTTTGAAATTTTACGCCTCAATCCGTATGGAGGTGCGCAAACAGGAGAATATCAAGCAGGGTACTGATATCATCGGGAGCCGCACCAGGGTTAAAGTGGTGAAAAATAAAATGGCTCCGCCCTTCAAACAGGCTGATTTCGACATCATGTACGGCACAGGGATATCCAAGGAGGGCAGCCTGCTGGATATTGCCACTGAATTGAATATCGTTAACAAAAGTGGTGCCTGGTATTCCTATAATAATGACAGGCTTGGCCAGGGCCGGGAAAATGTCAAGGAGTACCTGAAAGAGCATTTAGACGTTGCCAGGGAGATTGAGCAGAAAGTCCGGCAGGCCTTGAATGTGGGCGGCATAAAGGCTGAGTCTGCTTTGGAAACAACGGAAGGCGGCTCTTGAGGCAGGAGATGGACATGATGAAGGAGTGCTATTTAGATAATTAATTGCCTGATATGGAGGCGGGGAGTGAAAACTGACTTTAACAAAGCCATTACGTTTGCTTGCCGGGTACTGGCATTCCGCCTGCATACCAGGAGGGAATTAGCGTTGCGCCTGGCTCAAAAGGGTTTTCCCCCGGAAGTTTCCGGCCGTGTTTTAGATATGCTGGAGGAATACGGTTACATCAACGACAGGCTGTTTGCATGCCGGTGGGTGGAGCAAAGGCTGGGAAAAAGAGGCTTCAGAGGATTGAAGCGGGAGCTGCTGGAAAAAGGGGTCGGCGGCGATATTATCGACGAGGTCCTGGATGGTCTTGATTGCGATGCTGAGTACAACGCTGCTTTAAAACTGGCAAAAAAGAAACTGGCGGAGGGCGGCGAGGCTTATCCTTACCAGCGGTTGGCCGGGGTACTCAGACGCCGGGGCTTTTCCGGTGAAGTTATCGGCAAAGTCTGCCGGGCTGTGAGTGAGAGTAAGCCGGATGTGTTTTAGCTTGACTTTTTTTGAAAAAACCTGTACAATAATCGCTGGGAGAAAATAGAATTGGATACTACTGTGTGCGGGTTTTATTATAGATAAAATCCAATAATAATTTCTGAGGCCGGAGTCTGGTGGAGTTTTGCATTACCGGATTTGGGAAGGCGTTAAGTGGTGGTTGTTTTCTTTCCGCGCTCTGGACAAGAATAAAGAGTAGTATCAGTTCATTTTCTATCGAGTTATACTCGGTTTTTTTTTGTTGCTTGAAAATATGCGTTTATCTAAAAGGGGGGTGAAGAAGGTATTTGAATCCGGCACAATTCTAGTCATTATTGCTGCTGCGCTGGCGGCTTTTGCTGCAGGATATTTGTTAAGGAAATACCTGGCTGAGGCAAAGATTGCTTCTGCGGAAAATCAGGCCAGAAAAATTTTGGAAGAGGCTGAGAAAGACGCCGAAGCTAAGAAACGGGAAGCAATTCTGGAGTCAAAAGAAGAGGTCTTAAAGCTCCGCAACGAAGTGGAAAGAGAAAACCGGGAACGCAGGCTTGAACTTCAGCGGCTGGAACGGAGGCTGGTTCAGAAAGAAGAGAACCTGGACCGCAAATCCGATTCTATTGAAAAGAAGGAAGAGATTCTCGGCCGGAAGGAAGCGGAAATCGATGCAATTAAAGCCCAGCTTACGGAGTTATATAACAAACAGTTAAGCGAGTTGGAGCGGATATCAGGTCTGACCTCTGAAGAGGCAAGGCAGATCCTGCTTGCTGATGTTGAAAAAGAAGTCCAGCATGAAATGGCAGTAATGATCAAAGACATGGAGAACAAAGCCAGGGAAGAGGGCGAAAAGCGCGCGCGGGATATTATTTCGCTGGCTATTCAGAGGTGTGCCGCCGATCATGTTGCCGAGACCACGGTTGCAGTGATTCCGTTGCCCAGCGATGAGATGAAGGGCCGCATTATCGGGCGTGAAGGTAGAAATATTCGCGCTTTTGAAACACTCACCGGGATTGATTTAATCATCGATGACACGCCGGAGGCGGTAATCTTATCCGGTTTTGATCCGATCCGCAGGGAAGTGGCGCGTATCGCCCTGGAAAAGCTGATTGTTGACGGCAGAATACACCCGGCGCGTATTGAAGAAATGGTGGAGAAGGCAAAGAAGGAAGTAAACAACCAGATCAGGGAAGCAGGGGAACAGGCGACTTTTGAAACGGGTGTGCATGGCATTCACCCGGAGTTGATTATCCTCCTTGGGCGGTTGAAGTTCCGTACCAGCTATGGTCAAAATGTCTTGAAACATTCAATTGAGGTTGCTCACCTGGCCGGTTTGATGGCTTCGGAACTGGGAGTTGATATTCAAATGGCTAAAAGGGCCGGCTTATTGCACGATATCGGCAAGTCGGTCGATCATGAAGTGGAAGGTCCGCACGTTGCCATTGGTGTTGACCTGGCCAAGAAGTACAGGGAATCATATGATGTTGTCCATGCCATTGCCGCCCACCATGGCGACGAAGAACCTAAAACGATTATTGCGGTTTTAGTGCAAGCCGCCGACGCGGTATCCGCTGCCCGTCCGGGAGCCCGCCGGGAGACGCTGGAAGCTTATATCAAAAGGCTGACCAAGCTCGAGGAGATTGCCAATTCATTTGAAGGCGTGGAAAAATCTTACGCTATCCAGGCCGGGCGTGAGATACGGATTATGGTCAAACCTGATAAGATAGATGATATTGGCGCTATCCGGCTGGTGCGGGATATTGCCAAAAAAATCGAAAACGAACTGGACTATCCCGGTCAGATCAAGGTGGTGAGCATCCGGGAAACCAGAGTGGTTGAATACGCAAAGTAGGTAAAGAGACGGCTCAAATATGGGCCGTTTTTTATTATATGGAAAAAATTTTTTAAGTATTGAGGCTGAAGAAAAGCAGGAATACTGTTCAATAAACAGAACTTCTATTTAATCCGGCAGGTTTTTCAGGGAAGGTGATAGTTGTTGGGATTTTGTTATAAAAACGGCAGGGATAATATGACCGGGAGCGTTGGCTTGTTGATTTCGATTTTGATGCTTTATCCGGAAGTGGCTGCTATCAACTTCGACCCGGGGAAGCAGTTGCTCAGGTTTACCTTTATCTATTCAAAGGTACTGGTAGATAGCGAATTGGATAGTTTAAAAGCGAAGTTGATGGAAGGCATTGAGGTATTCAATTTGCTGGAGTGCAAGAAAACCAGAGTGGTTGCTGTCCAAAGTCAGATCTGCGACAATCTTACCATTATTGAGGTCCAGCGTGATGTGGACACCCTGGTGCAGGGAGAGATAAATCTTATTGTTGAATTATTCCGACAGTGCCTGAACGACAATCTTGTTATTGAAGTGAATGAGCATTTTTTTGAAGAAGACCTTATTGCCCAGGAAGAAATAATCGGGCGTATGCTGGAAAGCATGAAAGGCAGGAGCCAGGACAGGTACTTGTATGCTTTTCGAGAAGAGGGCAGGGTATTGGTGTTCGATAAATAACAGGGGGGCAAATACTTGCGCTTGATGATGATTGGTGATATTGTGGGACGTCCGGGCAGGAGGGCTGTAAAAGTCAACCTTGAAGGCTTGAGACGTGAATTTGATCTGGAATTAGTAATAGCGAACGGCGAAAACGCAGCCGGGGGTAACGGCATTACCAGGGAGGTTGCGCAGGATCTGTTTTCCGCGGGAGTGGATGTCCTTACGATGGGCAATCATGTCTGGAACAAAAAAGATGCCCTGGACTATATTGCGCAGGAAACGCGTATAGTGAGGCCGGCCAATTACCCGCCCGGCACTCCCGGTTCCGGGGTCAATATTTATGAAACCCGCCGGAAAGTAAAGGTTGCGGTGATTAACCTCGCAGGTAGGGTTTTTCTTCAAACGCTTGATTGTCCTTTCCGTAAGGCTGATGAGTTAGTGAAACAGGTGAGGGATCAGGCCAGGGTGGTGGTGGTGGATTTTCACGCCGAGGCTACCTCTGAGAAGATGGCCATGGGATGGTATCTCGCCGGCCGGGTATCGGCAGTGTGCGGTACCCACACCCATGTGCAGACAGCCGATGAGCGTGTCTTACCGGGTGGTACCGCTTATATCACCGATCTGGGTATGACAGGCCCAAGGGATTCAGTGATTGGCGCCAGGAAGGAAAACGTGATTAACAGGTTTGTTACCCAGATCCCCCTGCCCTTGGAGGTAGCTGCCGGACTTTTCCAGTTTAACGGAGTTATCATCGACATTGATGAAGAAACCGGCGAAGCCATGGCAATCAGGAGAATCCAAAATTATGAATAGCAAATAATGATTTACTTGTATATTTTTTAAAAAGTAAAAAGGTATTTTCTGACCATTGGCGAATATAATTTTGTACAGGGAATTCAGGATAACAAACCCTTAAACAGTGACGAAGGAGGTAGCTCAATGGATGTCTTAAAGGTTTCAGCAAAATCTAACCCAAATTCTGTAGCCGGCGCCCTGGCAGGTGTGCTCCGGGAACGGGGGTGTGCCGAAATGCAGGCAATCGGTGCAGGCGCGCTTAACCAGGCAGTTAAAGCAGTAGCGATTGCCAGAGGGTTTGTAGCACCCAGCGGAGT